>Ga0210409_10004314_pt1 | contig 15428 bp, 11 predicted proteins | sample IncBWH17MmetaG_FD_161649 | JGI IMG/M metagenome (GOLD analysis project Ga0210409, IMG submission 161649) | Forest soil microbial communities from Barre Woods Harvard Forest LTER site, Petersham, Massachusetts, United States - Inc-BW-H-17-M | ecosystem: Environmental > Terrestrial > Soil >...
CGTGGTTTGTGGTGGCACCGCGCCGCCTCTTGAACTGATTCGCAAGCTTGATCGTTTCGGCCTGCAAATCAAGCATCTATGGGGCATGACCGAAACCACTCCCATCGGTACTTCCGGCGGACTCCGTTCTCATATGCTCGATTGGCCGGAAGACAAAAAGTATGAAACGCGCGCCAAGCAGGGCTGGCCGGCGCCTTTCGTGGAAATTCGCATAATGCGTCCGGAGGGCCCCGAAGGCAAGTCAGAGGAAGTTCCGTGGGATGGGTCGACTTCTGGTGAAATCGAAATTCGCGGCCCGTGGATCGCCGCCAGCTATTACGAGACACCTGAGCAAGCGCATCGCTGGACCAAGGACGGCTGGTTCCGCACCGGTGATGTCGCCACCATGGATGAGGACGGCTACGTCAAGATCGTGGACCGCGCGAAAGATTTGGTGAAGTCCGGCGGCGAATGGATCAGTTCCGTCGATCTCGAAAACGCTTTGATGGGTCACCCCGCCGTCAAGGAAGCCTGCGTCGTCGGCATTCCGCATCCCAAGTGGCAGGAGCGCCCGCTGGCGGCCATCGTTTTGAAGGACGGCGCTACGGCAACGCCGCAAGAGTTGCGCGCCTTCCTCGCGCAATCCTTCGCCAAGTGGCAGCTCCCCGACGCTTTCGTCTTCATCGAGGCAATTCCCCGCACGTCGGTCGGCAAATTCAAAAAGCTCGCCCTCCGCGAACAATTCGCCAACTGGAACTGGGAGCATAACGCTCTGCTGTAGTTCGCTGCCGGAGCTCAGGCCTTCAGGCCCGAGGCATTTCTTAACGCGTCGCGGGCGCCAGCTTGGCGCGGCGCTGCTCGACGAGTTGGAAAAACTTCGGCTTTTCTTTCTGCCACAGGGCTTCGAGCTCTTTGCTATATCCAATGACGGCCCAGGGCATGCGGCGCTGCAAGGATTCCAATAGCTTGGGAACCGAGTCCTTCTTTCCGTTGATTTCGAGGGACTGGCCCTTTGAGTCGCGGATGATGGCTGAGTAAGTTTTACCCGTAGGGATTCCATTGTGATAATGCTTTGTCACCTTGGGATAAGCCCACACGATGTCTCGTGTTGCCATCACGTTTGTCTTGTAAGCCGCGGCATTGATCAGCCAGTTCGTGGTGATTTGCATGGCTCCGAATTTTTCGCCGCCGGCCTCACTGCGAATTTCCGAATCAATGCGCATCCGCACATCCTGCAAGCCGCCGTATTTCGCGAGTTGAATCAGCAAGGGATGGTTGTCCGGCTGCAATTGCCTCCGCAGAGGAATCCCGATCATCACCAGGCCAAGAATTCCGAGGGCCGCGGCGCCGCCTGCCGCCCACAGGTTGTCTCCCTTGCGGAAGCCCGTCGCATCCACCATGAACGGCAGAAAAGCGCCCTTCTGGTCGGGATGCTTGGTGTCCCACTCATGTACCACGGCGTTGGATACCTGCGCCGGAATCGCCGTCAGTGTGCCGGTGAATCGAACTTCTTGTTTATCCAGCGGGGTCTTCACCAGCAAGAGCCGCTTGTCTACTACAACCGCCACAATCTCGGCGAGGATCTTGTCGTGGTTGCTGGAATCCACTTCCCGCATCCCCGTTGTAAAAGACTCTTCGCCCTCTACCTTCACGAAGAAACGCTTCGGCGCGTCAGGATTGGAGATCGAAACCAGCTCGGAAGATTGAACGGGGAACGGACCAAGAATGAAATTGTAGGTATCCCGCCAGGCCGCGCCTAGACACAATCCGAGAATACCCAACAGGACAATTCCTAAAACCAACTGATTGCGGTTGGTGCGCCCGATCTGCCGGCTAATGAAGTCATCCCACATGAGGTCACCTCGTTTCGCCCGTGGGCGAGAGTTGGGGCCGATTATTGTTCAAGTTATCGGCCCGATTTGAGGTGAGGCAATGGGACTGCGGTCCACGGTTGGCCTGAGGGTTACTGTTCGTAGGGACGGGTCGACGGGTGATGAGCGTCGGCGGTCATTTCGGTTCTCGGCGGCGGGAAGCCGTTCAAGAGTTCCGGCTTGGAGTGTTCGAGAACTCGGAGTTGAGGCTCTGGCCCTTCCACCTTTTGATCATCGGCGGACTGTCGACTCCCGGATCTTTCGTATGGCGGCAATGGCGTTTGCGCCGAATTTTGGATCGTCTGACACATGCTGTAGAAGCTGAATTGTATTCTTGTCGCCGATTAGACCGAGTGATTCGATTACAAATCTAAGCACTGCCTCGTCCCTACTCCCGCCCCACTTGAAGACCGAGGTCAGTGATTTTCGGTTTTGCAGGCTGTACTCTAGGAGCGGCTTTGCCTCTTTCGGGTACTGTGCCACTAGGTCGAAGTCCTGACCTTCGTCCCGGTCGACTATCTCAACTCCGTCCCGCAGCCTGTACAGCGCATCGGCAGCTCCCATAGGCGTTTTGTTCGTTAGTTTCGCCCACAGGAGTTCGACTGGGCTATTCGGAAGTTGGTGTTTCCTTTTTCTTCGTAGAGTGTAAAACAAAATCAGACCGCTTGTTTTCCATGTCTCGTGGTCGGCGGTGCTTGGCCCCTTGTATTTCGGTGGTTGGTTCATGAGCTTTGCGCAGCCAGCTATTCCTAGCGCAAATGCCCCGGCAGCCTCTTGTGGGCTGCTTGAGTCTTCGTCGATTCGCGAAGCGTACTGCTCAAAGACCGGGAGGGCAGATCGCGAGTTGGACTTGAGCAATTCACTCAAAATAAAGCCCGCTGAGAAACCGGCATGCTGAGCTTGGGCGGCGAGGCAGAGTAAGGCGACCCTTTCATCCGGCTCAAGTGAGGTATAGGCTTCGTAATAGGCGCCTTGGAAGATGTCTTCGAAGATGTTGCTTATTAGGCTGTAGGCACGGTCGCGCGGGTCGAGTTCAAACTCCGATTTCATTCCTTTACTTGATTTCGCAACCAAATCCTTCATTTCGAGTATCGCTTGCTCAACTGGCACGACTGGCTCCAGTGCACCGTACGAGACTTGCGCTTCCAGGAGAGATGCGTTCAAGAAGAAGTTTTTGGTTTCTAGATCCCCGAGGAAATCTCTAATTTCTTCCACCTTCTCAGGGTGTTTTTCTTCTAGGAACCGCCTAATGCAATGCAATAGATGCATGGCTTCTAAGCGTAGATGGTAGATTTTTGACTCCCAGGCAGCTTCAACGAGGGCTAAGTAGAAATCGACGTGGCCCTCGCTCCGCTTGCAACTCGATAGGCCCTCCAAAAGGATTGAAATAGAAAAATGATCCGTGGAATTTACACTGACCCTCTTCCAGAGCTGGTCAGCCAGTGGAAAGTTGCGCTCGTAGTATGTGCGGCTTGAGCGTTCCCGAACGTATCTGGTGATGCGGAAAAAAGGCAATTGGTCGCTGCTAAATATGTGTAATTGTCCGACTATGTGTGCCCATAGGCTGCCAAACGACATGCCCGCCTGCTTGGCGACCTCCTCAGCTTTGGCGCGAAGTGTCCACTGAGTTAGGTCGAGGAGTTCAAGGAAGGATTTCTGCAATTCCTCATCATCCAAACTAACTGCAATAGCGTCGCAAAGTGCGAGTTCATACTGGCTCCATTGACGCTGGCCTTGGAGAACCACTGGGAAACCAGGTTTGGTTTTGTCCGCGAACTCCAGCATAACCTGTGGCAGGTCCGAAATAGCAGAGCGAATAAGTTCCTTGCAATCCTGTATTAACGCCCCCCTAGGGGTCTCCCCGCATCTGCCCCTTATTACTTCGCGAAAAACGTCAAGGTTCGAGGTTGAGGCGAACAATGCGCGTAGCTCCGTCGCCTCGGTATAGCGAGGCAACAGGAATGGGATAAGAGCTTGGCTTCTTGGCTTTGCAACTTCGTGTCCTAGCGCATCCAAAGACGCAAATTCTCTCCTTGCGCGCTCGGCCCTGAAATAATCCAGAAGGAGATCATGCTCAAACGAGAAACTATCGTGAGTGAGGCTGAGTAGACGACAGGACTTTAGATGGTCCAAGAGCGCAAGCGAGGCCCGCTGCTTTGAGAGGAAGTCCTCGGCGTGACGCTCGAAATCGTCGCGGGGCCAAAAATTGGTCAATTCCTGGCCCATCTTTCCTGCAATGTCACGAAGTAGCGCTGTTAGTACGGTTGTTCCCTGTGGGAGGGAGTCTCTGCAGTAGCGGTCGTACAGGTCAACTCGCGTAAAGCCCGCGTTGTTGCTATCGTGGCAGCGCCCTGCAACCGCTAGGTCGTACCCGTTGGAAAACCCTTGGCAAAGATGATCGACTTCGGGTGTGCCTGCAATCTGGGCGTGAGTGCAATATATAAAGCGCTTCTGGGAGAGGGTCAGGGGTGCGATGAAGACCCGTTCGCATCTGACGGCGAGCGTAGACGCCGAGTCTGTTTGGGAAGCCGCTATCAATCTGCAAGAATGCCTGAGACGAAAAGCTTCGACCTCACTTGCCAGATTCTCAAGGAAAGGCTCACATTCATTTAGACCATCGAGTACAAGAACGACGGTCAACCCATTAATCAAGGCAGCGGTACAAAGGGTTTCACCGCCCTCAGTTGAGAATGGAGCGATTTCCAGGTCAATTACCCGAAGAAGGTCTTGTCCTCTGTAGCGTGCAACCCGGACCATTATCGGCAGTTGGTTATGCTTTGCCACCGAAATGCAGAAATGCCTCAGATGGTGGCTCTTTCCGGACCCACTCGGCCCAACCAGAAGGACGTCTCTCGGTTCCTCAAGAACTCGTATCAATGCCTCTCCCGATAGCTCCCTTGGAGTGTCGTTCGGCAGCAACGGCGAGAGGTTGTGTGTGAACGATTCCACTAATCGCTGGATGTATGCGTGGGTGATCTTCCTCGCCGTGTCGGCATCAATTTGTGGGCTCGTTGGTGCTGCGCGAAGGTCCTCCGGCGTCTCAACTTTTACGCTTTCGTCTGCCTTTCTGACGTAGACGTCGCCTCGTCTAAAAATCCACTTCTGTTTTGATGGATTCCCTGGGTCAGCGTAGGCACCGTCGTCTTGGGCGGGAACTTTGTGCGATGCAGCGGGGACGTGAATCAGAACCATGCGAACTTTCTGTCGCTCTTGGTTCGTTACTTGGTGCTGGGCTACTAAAACCTTGACATAGCCGCCGCAGTACCTCTTCAGTTTGTCGTTGACGCTCTTGGCGTCTCGAAGGGAGACAAATACTTCCTCACTGATTCCCACTCGGCGAAGTGTGCCATCTTCCACTCCGACGACCATGTCTCCCCCTCCTGAGTTCGCCATTGCGAGCACGTCCTTAGCCAACTCGACTCGATCTCGAGTGTGGCTAAGGTCGAGTGTTTCCTTGAAATCGACCGCGTTTGTTTCACACGGGGAGCCGAGCAAGGTCATGAGCCGATGCAAGGTTAGGTCGGGGGCGGTGTTTTGTGGCATGTGCAATATGATTTGCTGACCTGGGTATCGTCCCGGTCCTGAAAAAAGTATAACGCCGAAGCCGTACTGCTTGTCTGCGCTCACGTGGCTGGCGGGTGGCCCAGGCGATAAATCCTAAACGAATCTGGGTGCCCCAGCACGCCGGGTTTGCGTGTGGGGTTTTTGACTTTGCTTTTTTCTCGTTCGTCTCGCATCCACAAAAACCATTCAACTGCCCTAATAGCCGTTCAGCCCTCATTTTCGACCATTCGCTGTAAAACACTTAACATCTTCATTAAGGTGTGCTATGCTCCCTAAGCATCCGACAAGGATGCTTCACCTGAGCGAACACCGGGAGGGCCGATGGAACATTCCGGCCTTGCCGGAAAGGGCTCTTCTCTACCGCCATGCTGCCTCGCCGACTTCTTGATCCTTTCTCCGGCGCTGGCACTGTGAGGTGTTATTCCCATTTTGGAACTCACCTCCCCCCGCGCATTCCCCTTTCCTTTCATGTACTTCCAGGAACCCATTTTGCAAGCCCTTTGCTCTCATATGCATACAGGAATGGGGGGGTGGACCCCCCCATTCCTCAAAGTTCCCACCTGCAGAGGGCTACCGCGCCCGCTCGCGCGGGTCAGGTGCGATAGGAGGCGTTGATGCGGACGTATTCCGCGGTGAAGTCGCAGGTCCAGTAGCGCGCCATGGCTTTGCCGGCGTGGAGATCCACTACCAAGGGAACGTGTTCGGCAAGCAACTTGTTACTGGCGGCGCGCTCGTTGAAATAGATCGGCTGGCCACGCCGCAAAACCGGGATGCCCGCCATCTTAATGTCGACAAGAGCGGTATCGAATTTCACGCCGGAACGCCCGGCGGCGGCAAAGATGCGGCCCCAGTTCGGGTCGCCGCCCGCGAAGGCGGTTTTCACCAGCGGTGAAGTTGCAATCGTTTCGGCTATGCGCTTCGCGGCGGCTTCGGTTTTTGCGTTGCGGACTTCGATTTCGATGACGCGCTGCGCGCCTTCGCCATCGGCTACGATTTGCAGCGCGAGGGAACGGCAAACGTCTTCCAGCGCGGCAGCAAACGCGCGATGCGCCGCGGTGCCCGCTTTGATCGAGGGCGCCCCCGCTTCGCCGTTTGCAAGAACGAGAAGCGTGTCGTTCGTCGATGTGTCGCCATCCACACTGATGGCGTTAAAGGTGCGGCCCGTGACGTCGCGCAGAGTTTTTTGCAGGAGCGAAGGAGCAATTGCAGCATCCGTCGCTACAAACGCCAGCATCGTGGCCATGTTCGGATGAATCATTCCCGCGCCTTTCGCGCAGCCCACAAAATGAATCCGCTTGCCCGCCATTTTGAAGGAGGCCGACGCAGTTTTCGGGCGCGTGTCCGTGGTGCAGATTGCCAGGGATGTTTCCGCAAACGAGCGCGCCGATGGGCGGCGAAAACGCGCGATCACCGGCAGCGCACGAAGAATTTTCTCCAGCGGCAGCGGCACGCCAATGACGCCCGTGGAACACACAAACAATTCCTGCGGCGTGCACCCCAGCCGCTTGGCGGCTTCCGCTACCGTGCGCACAGCGGCGGCGTGGCCTGCTTCGCCTGTGGCACAGTTGGCATTGCCGGCGTTTACGACCACGGCGCGCATGCGGCCTTTCGACGCGCGCATATTTGTTTTGGAAATGAGAACGGGTGCGGCGACAACTAGATTTTGCGTGAAGACCGCGGCGGCCGATGCCGGCACGTCGCTCGAAATGATGGCGAGGTCCAGGGCGCCGGTTTTTTTCAGGCCGCAGGCGGTTGCCGCGAAGCGAAATCCGCGCGGCAGGGAAGCTTCCGAAAGTGCGTGCTTCATCAACGGTACGTCCGTGTGACTAGCGCGCCGACCCCGGAAGGGACCTCCGATCCTCGGCAACCGCGGCGAGGGATAATTGCTGTTTCGTTGCTTGGCTTGCGTTCATGGCTTGGCTCCTGTTTTGGTGGCTTTCTTGTTGAGGCGTACTTCCAAATCGTCGATGGCAGCGTGGACGCTTTCCGGCGCGGTTCCGCCGCGGACTTTTTTCGACGCCAGCGCCGCGTCCACACTCAGGCTGCCGGCGAAGTCCGCTTCGAACGCGGGCGATACTTTCTTGAGGGTCTTCAGCGGAAGCGCGGTCCACGCCACGTTTTGTTTTTCGGCTTCGCGCAACACCTTGCCGACGATATCGTGCGCCTGCCGGAAGGGAATCCCCTTGTGTACCAGATAATCCGCCGCTTCCGTAGCGAGCAGCGCGGGATTCGCCGCCGCCGCGGCCAATCGGCCAGCGTTAAACTTTGTGGAAGCGATGGCTCCCGCCGCAACCGCGAGCATGTCCGCCATTTGATCGTGCGCGGAAAAAAGCGCTTCTTTGTCTTCCTGCAAGTCACGCTGATAACTGGTGGGCAAGCCCTTTAAGGTCGTGAGCAAGCCGAGCAGCGCGCCGGTGATGCGTCCCGTTTTCCCGCGGATCAGTTCCCAGGCGTCGGGATTTTTTTTCTGCGGCATCAAGCTGCTGCCGGTGGAATATTCGTCCGGGAGAATGACGTAGGAAAATTCCTGCGAAGAGAAGAGTACGAAGTCTTCAGCCAAACGCGAAAGATGCGTGGCGATGCCGGCGAGCGCGAAAAGATAGTCGAGCGCGAAATCGCGGTCGCTGACGGCGTCCAGGCTGTTCCCGCTGATGCGGGAAAAGCCGAGTTCGTGCGCGATGGCGTTGCGATCTATCGCGAACGAATTCCCTGCAAGGGCGCCCGAGCCCATAGGACACGAATCCGCGCTCGCCGCAGCGTGCTGGAGTCGCGTCATGTCGCGCGCAAAGGCTTCCGCGTGAGCGAGCAAAAAGTGCGATAGCAGAATTGGCTGGGCATGCTGCATGTGGGTCATGCCCGCCATCGGCACATTGCGATTGGCTTTCGCCTGCGCCAGGAACGCGTTCAGCATGGCTTCCATGGCATGACGGATTTGCGCAGAAGCATCGATGACAAACAAACGAAAATCGGTGGCCACGAGTTCGTTGCGGCTGCGGCCGGTATGCAGCTTCCACCCGAGAGGGCCCAGTTCCTCGACTAGCGCCTTTTCAACGAAGTGGTGCACATCTTCGGCATCAGCGCCGACTTTTTCAAGCCAAGCGGAATCGGTCTTGGCGCGTTTTTCAATTTTATCCAGCGCGCCGAGCGTTTGCTTTACTTCCGCCGCGGTGAAAATTCCGATGGGCTCGAGCGCTTTGGCCCAGGCGCGATCCACGGCGATCTCGTAGGGCAAAAGCCGGCGATCGAACGCAAACGAACGCTGGAACGCGTCGAACCGAGCATTTGGCTCGCGCTCGAAGCGTCCTCCCCACAGCCGGTCGTCCTTACGTTCGGTCATAAAAAAGTCGTCAGTCGTCGGTTTTCAGTTTTTAGTGAAAAATCTAACCCAAACATCTGCGCGATAAACCTAGGTGTCGAGCAAGGGCGCAGCATGCTGCGCCCCTACAAGCAAGAATTACTGTTTGCTGCCTTCGGCTTTCGCTTTCGGGCGCACGGTTACAGGCAGCGCAAACAAATTGATGAAGCCTTCGGCGTCCTTGGGGTTGTAGCGGCCCATGGTGAAACTCGCAAGGTCCGCGCGATACAACGAGAACGGAGAAACGCGCTTGGTGACGTTAAGCGTGCCTTTCCACAATTTAAGGCCGACGGCACCGGTAACGAATTGCTGGGCGACTTTGAAGAAGCCGTCGAGCGATTCGCGGAGCGTGGAGAACCACACGCCATTGTAGACAAGTTCCGCGTAGCGATTGGCAAGAGCTTGCTGGAAGTGCGCGGTCTCGCGGTCGACGGTAAGACGCTCCAGCTCCTGATGCGCCTTGATCAGCAGAGTGCCGCCGGGAGTTTCGTACGCGCCGCGTGATTTCATCCCCACGAGGCGATTTTCTACGAGGTCGGTGCGGCCGACGCCGTGCCTCGCCGCGATTTCATTGAGTCTGTTGAGCAGGTCGACGGGACCAAGCTTTGCGCCGTTGACGGAAACAGGCGTACCGGATTCAAATCCGATTTCGACTTCCTCGGCTTTGTCGGGACCTTTTTCCGGAGAGACAACCCACTGCCACATGGTTTCGTTCGGCGCGTTGGCAGGATCTTCGAGTTCGCCGCCTTCGTGGCTGAGGTGCCAGATGTTGCGATCGCGGCTGTAGATGTTTTTCTTGCTCTGCTCGACGGGGACGTTGTGCTTTTGCGCGTAGGCGATGGCATCTTCGCGCGAATCGATGTCCCACTCGCGCCAAGGAGCGATGATCTGGACGTTGGGTGCGATGGCTTTGTAGGCCAATTCGAATCGGACCTGGTCGTTGCCCTTGCCGGTGCAACCGTGAGAGAGGCCGTCGGCGCCGAGCTTTAGCGCGATTTCCGCTTGGCGCTTGGCGATGACGGGGCGCGCCATGGACGTACCGAGGAGATAGGTGTGTTCGTAAACGGCGCCGGCGCGCAGCGTCGGCCAAATGTAGTCGCGCACGAATTCTTCGCGCAGATCTTCCACGACCGCGGTGGATGCGCCGGTGGCCAGCGCTTTTTTTCGCGCGGCTTCGAGGTCTTCCTGCTGGCCGACGTCGCCGATTACGGCGATGACTTCGCAGCCATAATTTTCCTTGAGCCACGGAATGATGATGGAGGTGTCCAGGCCGCCGGAATAGGCGAGTACAACTTTCTTCGGTTTCGGTAATTGTGCTTTCACGATTCCTCTCTTGCGTTTTGGTGTTGCCGAACAAGGGCGCAGGAATCCTGCGCCCCTACAAAGAAAACTCGGTGCGGCGCCAAAACCCGCATCACTAGATCAGAATAGAGTATGCAGGATGGCCTTCTGCACGTACATGCGGTTTTCGGATTGATCGAGGACGACTGACTGCGGGCCGTCGAGGATTTCCGGGGTGACTTCCAGGCCGCGGTGCGCCGGAAGGCAGTGCATGAACACGGCGTCCGGCGCGGCAAGCGACATCAGCTCGGAATTAACTTGGTACGGCTGGAAGATGGTGTTGCGCACTTGCCCCTCGGCTTCGAAGCCCATACTGGTCCATGCATCGGTGTAAACGGCTTGCGCGCCGTTCACCGCTTCGCGCGGATCGGTCATCAATTCGATTTTAGCTTTTGTTTCGCGTGCTACGCGCTTGCTGTCCGCAACAACATCCGGCAATGGCGCGTATTCCGCCGGTGTGGCGACGCGCAAGTGAACGCCGAGGCGGGCGGCGAGATAAATGAGCGAGTGGCAAACGTTGTTGCCGTCGCCGACGTAAGCGAGCTTGAAACCGCGCAACGCGCCGAATTTTTCTTCGAGGGTAAAAAAATCAGCGAGTGCCTGGCACGGGTGAAATTTGTCAGAAAGCGCGTTGATCACCGGGATGCTAGCATTCGCGGCCATTTCTTCGAGCACGCGCTGCTGGTAAACGCGGGCGACAATGCCATGCACCCAGCGTTCGAGGTTGCGCGCGACATCGGCGATGGATTCGCGCGCGCCGAGAGAGGCGGACGCTTGCGTGTGATCGAGGAAAACCACGGAGCCGCCCATGCTTTGGATTCCAACATCGAAAGTGACGCGCGTACGAAGCGAGGGTTTTTCAAAAATCAGGGCAATGAATTTGCCGTGAAGCGTAGAGGCGTAGCGGACAGGGCGAGCTTTGATGTCCGCCGAGAGCTGGATCAACTCGCGCGTGTGAGCGGGGCTCCATTCCGCTCCGGTGAGGAGATCATTGGACAAGGAAATGGGCGCAACTAGAGTTGTAGCGGTCATTTTTCATTTCACCTTGCTGTCGCGTGAGCGACGCGCTGCGGATTCGCGGACTTGGCGGAATCCGGTGCGGAGGCCTGCTGTGGTGTGGTTGCCAGAACGAGTGCCATGAGCTTTAGAAATTCGCGCACCTGCGCTCGGGTGATGAGGAAGGGCGGCAACAGGCGCAAAGTAAAATCGTGGGTGCAATTGATCAGCAGGCCGCGCTGCATGGCTTCACTGACGAAAGGCCCACCTTCGACGGAGAGTTCGACGCCGATCATCAGGCCTTCGCCGCGGAGGTCGCGAATGAAATCGAATTTTGTAGCAAGCTTGGTGAGACCTTCGCGCAGCTCGGAGCTTCGCGCGCGGATATTTTCGAGGAGCTTTTCATCCTCGACGATCTGAAGGAATTCCAGTGCCGTGGCGCAGGCCAGGGGGCCGCCGCCGAAAGTGGTGCCATGCATGCCGGCAGAGACTCGGGAAGCAACTGCTTCCGTGGTGAGAATCGCGCCGAGCGGAAGTCCCGCTGCAAGCGGCTTGGCAATCAGAACAATGTCCGGCTTCGAGGAAAATTTCTGATAGGCGAAGTAACGGCCGGTGCGGCCGAGTCCACATTGAATTTCATCGGCGATCAAGAGAGCGCCGTGCTGGGTGGCCAGCGAGCGAGCGCGGTCCCAGAACGCTTCGCTGACGGGATAAATTCCGCCCTCACCCTGAACAGTTTCGATGAGAATGGCGCAGACGGCATCGTCGAATTTCGCTTCGAGATCGGCGACATCGTTGAAACGCACGAATTCCGCGCCGGGGACGACGGGAGCGAAGGGCAGGCGGTACTTTTCCGTGGAGGTGACACTGACAGCGCCGAAGGTGCGGCCATGGAAAGAATTCTCCAGGGCGAGGAAGCGGTGCTTCTTCGCAGTCGTTCCAGCAGCTTCGTCTGGCTTACGTCCGTAGAGGCGCGCCAGTTTCATTGCGCCATCGATTGCTTCGGTGCCGCTATTTGAAAAAAAGACGCGGTCCATCCCGGACCAGCTGGCGAGTTTGCGCGCGAGCGGGCCCTGATAAGCGTTATGAAAAAGATTCGAGAGGTGAATGGCGCGCGCGGCTTCGCGGCGGATTACTTTTACGACGCGGGGATGCGCGTGGCCGAGGGCGTTCACAGCGATGCCGCCGAGAAAATCGAGATACTTTTTTCCGGTGGAATCGAAGACATACGCGCCGCGGCCGTGAGTCATAACCACAGGCTGACGCTTGTAGGTGGGCAGAAGGAACTGCTCAGCGTCGAGAAGCTGCGCGTCAGGTTTGGCCGTTCGCGCCGAGGCCGTTTTTGCTTTTCGCGCCACCTTTACCGCTGACTTCTTTTTGGACGAAGTCTTCATCACGCCGCCGAATAGGCCGCTTGAGCGGCGGACAATGGTTCGCGGAGGACGCGCGTTCCAGGGATCAACGTCATGCTGTCGGTGGCGGGTGTTTCCGTCGCGTGCGAAGCCAGCAACAGGGCGTCAGGCGAAGCGCCGCCGACGATGCGAACTTCGCGGACGCCGCCTTCGATAGCGCGCTTGGCGGCTTCGAGCTTGAGGATCATGCCGCCGGAAACGACGCGGCATTGGACCAAGCGCTCGACTTCCTCGCAGGTGACGGCGGAGAGAACTCTTTCGCCGTCAAGAACGCCGGCGACATCGGTGAGATAGATCAGCTGATCGGCATGGAGATATTCCGCGCAGGCAGCGGCCATATGGTCGGCGTTGACGTTGTACAACTCATTGTCCGAGCCCAGACCGAGGCACGGCGCAACCGGCAGCAGACCTTCGTGCCAAAGTGATTCGATGAACGGCGCGTTCAATCCGGTGAGGTAACCGACGAAGCCCAGGCCGCCTTCGACTTCGTTGTGCACCATGGGTTCGGCAACGAAGCAGCGAGCGTCGGCAGCAGAAATGCCGATGGCAGGCTGCCCTTCGGCAGAGATGGACGCAGCCAATTTCTTATTCAACAAACCGGCGAAGACCATGACGGCGACGTCACGCGTCTCGCGGTCGGTGACGCGCAAGCCGGCGATGAATTTACTTTCGATGGCCATGCGCTTGAGAGTGGCGGTGAAAAGGCGGCCGCCGCCATGCACGACGAGAATTTCGTGGCCCTGCTGCGCGAGCGCAGCAACCTGCCGCGCAAGAGAGCGCACCGTGATGTCGTCTTCGAGCAATGCACCTGCGAACTTGATTACGATTCTCATTGAAGTGAAGTTTGCTCCTGTATTTGCAACATGTGATTGAAATTCTGGACGGCCTGGCCGGCGGCGCCTTTTCCGAGATTGTCGAGGCAAGAGACGATGACCAGGCGGCGTCCGGAGTGGTCCAGAGCGAATCCGATATCGCAAAAATTGGTGTGTGCGACGTGTTGCAGCTCCGGCAAAGTGCCGGCCGGCCATATGCGAACCATCGGGCGGCCCGCATAGAACTGGCGATAGAGCGACTCGATGTTCGTGGCGGCTCGCGTCTCGCCGAGCGTGACATAGATGGTGGAAAGAATGCCGCGCGAGAGCGGAAGCAGGTGCGTCGAGAAAACGACCTGCGATTCATTCAGCCCGGTGTGTTCGAGAATTTCCGGCGTGTGGCGGTGGCTGAAAAGGCTGTAGGCCTTGAAATTTTCATCCACTTCGACAAAGTGGAGATCGCGGCGAGGATCTTTGCCCGCGCCACTGGCGCCGGACTTGCAGTCGCAAACAACGCCCGCTCCGGGAGCAAGCAAGCTCGCTTGTGTGAGGGGCCGCAGGGCAAGAATTACGCTGGTGGCATAACAGCCGGGGTTGGCAACCAGACGAGCCTTGGCAATTTCGCTGGAGTACAGCTCAGGAATGCCGTAGACGGCCTCGGAAAGCCATGCAGCGTGGGGCGCCGGCAACTTGTACCACGAGGTGAAAGTTGCCGCTTCATGAAAACGGAATGCGCCGCTCAAATCGACGACGCGAAGGCCGGCTTGCAGCAGAGCCGGAGCTAATTCCGCAGAAACTTCATGAGGCGTTGCAAGAAACGCGGTGCCGGCATTGCTGGAAGTGATGGCGTCAACCGAGAGCGGACGCAGCGGCGCTTCGCCCCAGCCGCGGAATTGGGGAAAGAGCTCGGCGAGGCATTTCGCGCCGCTGGTTTCGCGAACGTAGAAGACGGGAGGCTGAAGCGCGGGATGACGGAGAAGAATGCGCGCCAGCTCGAGACCGGTGTAGCCGGTGACGCCGACAACCGCGACTTGGAGGGGATTTCTCATTTCACGAGGGCTTCGATTTTTTCCTGGAGCGATTTACGCGCCTTCTTGTTGGGAGTAATGATGAGGACAGTGTCGTCGCCGGCGATGGTTCCCGCGATTTCAGGGAATTTGGCGCCGTCGACAGCAGCCGCCAGGGGCTGCGCGCCGCTGGGAGGCGTTTTCAAAACGAGAAGATTTTCCGCGGGGCGGATATCAAGGAGAAATTCGCCGAGGGCGCGAGCGAGCGGGGGCAGCGGCGCGGATTCTTCAGGCAAGGCGGTGGCAGGCTTGTAGCCTTCCTGCGTCTTAATTAGGCGAAGCTCCTGCAGGTCGCGCGAAAGGGTGGCTTGTGTGACGCGAAGTTTTTGCGCGGCGAGCCCGCGGCGCAACTCTTCCTGGTTGGCGATGCGGCGATCCGAGACCAGGCGGAGGATCTGACCGTGGCGAAATGTCTTATGCGTATTCATGGTTTAGCGCAAACTTCCCACTGTATTTTTATACATGCAGCTGCATACTCTTGTCAACACCATTCATGAAATTTTTGGCGCGGCGCGGCCCTGCGAAAGCGCGAGACGCGAGAGCAGCCAGTCATGTAAGATTCGCGTCACTCGCAGGATGCATGCTGGATTTTCCGCGCGGGAGATGTAACCTAGCCTTTAGCGTTAATCGGCTCATGGGAACTGGCTGCCAAATTTCGGGATGCAAGAACGATGCGCCCCCGGCGCTCGCCGAGCAGCGGTTGTGTGTCCTGCACTTCACCCTTGCGCTGGAGACCAGCTGCTCGGAGATGCGGCGCGAGACGGCGCTGGGCAACGCCCCGCAGGAACGCCAGCGCGAAATCATGAAATTCATTACCGAGCACGGGGAAATCCTGGCGCGCGTGGCCACCAGCGGACTGCACCTGACGGACGACCTGAAGGCGCGCATCTTGAGCACGTTCCTGACATTGATGAACCTGCGTGAAAACCTGGACCGTTCGAACATGCGCAGCTCGTTCGGACGCTCCGGGCACCTGCCTCGCTGAATCGCAATTTCCGGCGTGCAAGAGAAGTGAGGTGTCAGGCGCCGAT
>Ga0210409_10004319_pt1 | contig 15410 bp, 15 predicted proteins | sample IncBWH17MmetaG_FD_161649 | JGI IMG/M metagenome (GOLD analysis project Ga0210409, IMG submission 161649) | Forest soil microbial communities from Barre Woods Harvard Forest LTER site, Petersham, Massachusetts, United States - Inc-BW-H-17-M | ecosystem: Environmental > Terrestrial > Soil >...
CAAGGTCGACCAGATCGGCGACAGCACCGGCCCGTTGCAGGGGCTGGTGTAGGAGGAAGACGTCATGCGCATATATTTCTTCGCGGCCCTTGCGGCGCTCGCGACAACCGCGTTCGGCGCCAACGCTTCCGTAGCCGACGCAGTCAGCCGCGGTGATAAAGCCGCGGTTCAATCGCTGATCAAGCAGAAGGCTGACGTCAATGCTCCGCAGGCCGATGGCGCGACCGCCATCCAGTGGGCCGCTTATCGCAACGACCTGGAATTGGCCGACATTCTGATCGCCGCCGGGGCGAATGTGAAACTCGCCAACAAGGACGGTGCGACCGCCATGCACTTGGCTTCGATCAACGGCAGTGCGCCGATGATGCAGAAACTGATCAAAGCCGGCGCCGATCCTAACGAGATCGGAACGCACGGCGAAACGCCGCTGATGTTCGCGTCGCGCACCGGCAACGTGGACGCGATCAAGATGCTGCTCGCCAACAAAGCCGACGTCAATGCGAAAGAAAAACTGCGCGGCACGACGGCTCTGATGTGGGCCTCCGAGCAAGGTCATGCCGACGCCGTCCGCTTGCTGTTGAATAGCGGCGCGGATTTCAAGGCCGACTCGAACCCGGATGCCAAAGGCGGCACGGCGTACCTGGCGCCTACGGTGGCCGGCAGGGCCAAACAGGACTTTGGCTTCGGAACGAACCGCGGCAAGCAAGCGGGAGGCCGCGGTGCCCAAGCTGCCGCTGGAGGAGCCGCGGGAGCAAATGGACGCGCGGGTCGCGGCCAGGCCCAACCGGGCCCAGCCCAGGGTGACCAAGCTCAAGCCGACCAAACCGGACCAGCGCGAGCCGGACGCGGTGCGGCCGGATTGCCCGCAGGCGTCTCCCCAGAGGATATAGCGGAGATCCGCGCTCTCGCGGGAGTGCCCGCCAGCGTGTCGGATACCGATCTCGTCGCGCTGCTCGACCAAGCCGCGGCAAATTTCGCGTTCAACCGAACCGCCAATACCGATGGCGGCGGCCTGACCGCACTGGTGCTGGCAGCGCGCGAGGATTGCCTGGATTGCGCGAAGGCACTGGTCGAAGCCGGAGCCGACGTGAATCAAGTCACGCGCTATGGATGGACCCCCCTGCTGACCGCGACACAAAATCGGCATTACAAGCTGGCCGCATACCTGCTGGACAAGGGCGCCGATCCGAATATCGCCAACAAAGGCGGATGGACTCCGATCTATCTCGCCACCGACAACCGCAACATCGAAGGCGGCGATTATCCTGTCCGCGCCCCGGACATGGATCACCTGGACTACATCAAGCTCCTGATCGACCACGGCGCCAACGTCAACGCCCGCGTGTGCGGAGCCAAGTCCACCGCGGCGCAGTGCGTGGGCGACAGCACCGAGACGCGCACCATCTTCACCATGCAATGGCTGTACGAAGACGGCGCGACCCCGTTCTGGCGCGCCTCGCAATCGGCGGATGTCGAACTCATGAAACTCCTGCTGGCCCACGGCGCGGATCCCAAGCTTGGCACTGCCGGACCGCAGGGCGGCAATGTCAGCCCGCTCGCAGTCGCGGCGGGAATCGGCTGGGTGGAAGGCGTCACCTTCGAGTGGAGCGAAAAGGCCAACGTCGAAACCGTCAAGATGCTGCTCGATTTGGGTCTCGATCCCAATGCGGCGGACACCGACGGACGCACTCCTCTGCACGGCGCGGCCCACAAGGGCCGCAACGAAGTAGTGCAGATGTTGGTGGATCGCGGCGCCAAGCTGGACGCCCGCGACATGGGAAGCCGGGACACGTTCACCGGCGAAAACCAGGGGCGCACCTGGGAGCCCATCGACTACTCGCGCGGCCTGGTCCGCGTAGGCGTGCAGTCGGCGATTCCGCATCCCGAAACCGAGGCGCTCCTCGCCAAGCTGATGACCGATCGCGGCATCCCCGTGCCCAAGGCCTTCGGCTCCTCAATTTGTCTAACTAAGGTCTGCGAGGACGGAGAGAAGAAGTAGCTCGGCTCTGATCAGCCGTTAGCCGTCAGCAGGGCGATCAGCCCCATCAGTTGCCCGTCGGCGCGCTCGTTATTTGATCCACTACGACCACGTCGACTGGGCCACTGCGCGACTCCAGCTTCAGGCCGAGCTGTTCAAGCACGCTAATCTGGGACGACACGAACTTCACCACCGCGGTGGCTATCGTGAACCTGAGTTCGGTGGCGTCCACAGTCTCGATCGTGGCTCGGGACGCCACCGGAGCGACCATCGGAACCTCCACGGTGCCACTGGCGGCGAAGAGCAAGAGTGTGGTCGCCTTGGCGCAACCTTCCCGGTCTGGCCGCGATAGCCGGACATCGCGAGTCCGCCGACTTCAGCGCGGGTCTTGGAAACCTGGCCGTAGCGGGCTTCGCGTCGGCGGAGCGGCGTTCACCTCTATCCCTACAACGGACCGCTGATTCTTCGAATATGATGGCTGCGGAACCGTTACAGAGTTTACGGTAGCCGCATCACATCAAAAAGGAGAACAGTGATGTCCCATTTTCAAACGCTGATGCTATCTCTCGTACTGTTAGCGCCGATGAGCATGGCGCAGAGCCGGTATGCGAACGACGTTCTAGCGCTCAATCCTCTCGGCTACTGGCGCCTGAACGGCGACGCCACGGACGCTACGGCCAATGGGAATGGCGGCGCTCTGATAAACGGGGTGACGTTCACTAGCCCCGGCGGCGGAGCGCCGATTGGAGATCCCAACAACCAGGCGGCCCTGTTCACCAGCGCTCGTGATCAGTACGTCAACATACCCTCAGCCGCCTCCTCGCCTCTGTTCGCTTTGGACTGGAATCACCCTCTCACGATGATGATCTGGGTGAAAACCACGGATACGACAGGCTCGATTATCCTGGCCAAGGAGGAGAACAGCGGCAAGTACCGCGGGCCGTACCTCTTCGTGGATGGCGGTCCGGGCGGAATCGCACCCCCGGGGGCGGGGCGCTTCGGTCTGATTATCCAAGCCACCGTCACTACTGGCCCCGGAGTGACTGGCGGCAACTTCCTTGCGCTCGAGGCGCTCAACTCGATCAACGATGGCAATTGGCACTTCCTGGTGGGCACCTATGACGGCAGCGGCCAAGCCAATGGCATTAAGCTCTACGTCGACGGGGAAGCCGCACCCACAGTGGTGGTGGGGAACGGGAATAGTTTGAACGGGCTCACGACGCTCAACAACGTGCCCGTGACCATCGGCTCGCGCGACACCGGAGGCGTGCCCTACGGCGGTTTACTGGATGAGGCCGCGATCTTCGGGACCGCGCTCACTCCTCAACAGGTGCAACAACTGGAGAACGACACCTTTACATCGTCTAAAATTCTTTCCCAATTCGCCTTCGGCGGCGGCTGGTATTCGGCCCTGTATTTCACCAACACCGGAACGAGCGCGGTCTCGTTTCCCGTGAGCTTTACCGCCGACAACGGCGCGCCGCTGACGGTTCCCTCCCTGGGCGGGTCGTCCACGACGGTGAGTCTTGCCCCGCGCGGCACGGCCATCATTGAAGCTCTCAATTCCGGAGCGTTGAGCCAGGGATACGTCGCAGTAACGTTGCCAGGAGGCGTTACCGGCTACGGCGTCTTCCGCCAAAGCGTGCCGGGAATACCCGACCAGGAAGCCGTGGTGCCGCTTGCGGGCGCCTCAACCACCACCAGCACGCTCATCTGGGACGACACGAACTTTACCACTGCGGTAGCTATCGTGAACCTGAGTTCTGTCGCTAACACGGTGTCGATCGTGGTCCGTGACAGCACGGGAGCAACCATCGGGACCTCCAGCGTCTCGTTGGCTGCGAAGAGCAAGAGCGCGGTCGCCTTGCGCGACCTTCCGGGTCTGGCCGGGATTGCCGGACATCGCGGGTCCGCCGACTTCAGCGTGGGGCTTGGAAACCTGGCCGTACTGGGGCTTCGCTTCGGCGGAGCGGCATTCACTTCCATTCCGACAACGGATCGCTGAATCGGGGCGCAGCGGAACCGAACTACAATGACAGGGGAGCGCACATGTGGACAATCGCACGCCCTGTTAAATGGATGGCTAAATGGATGGCCGCAGGCGCGCTGGTGGCCTTGACCGCCTCGGCGCAGGTGCAGGGCTTCAAGCCCGTCACCCAGGAGATGCTCCTGAACCCCGCGCCTGGCGACTGGTTAATGTACAGCCGCACCTATGACGCGCAGCGCTACAGCCCCCTCAAGTTGATCAACAAGCAGAACGTGGGCCAGCTGCGGCTGGCCTGGGAGCGCGGCATGGGAGCAGGGCAGACCGAAACCATTCCGATCGTGCGCGACGGCGTCATGTACGTGGTCGAGCCCGGCGCGGTCGTAGCGGCTCTCGACGCGGCCACCGGTGATCTGCTGTGGGAGTACAAGCGCAAAGTCGCCGCCAACGTCGCCGGCCAGGCGCGCACGAAGGCCCTGGCGATTTTTCAGGACATCGTGGTCTACACCGCGCCCGACAGCTATGTGGTCGGCCTCGACGCGCGCACCGGCGAGCAGCGGTGGGAGACCAAAACCGACGGTCGCGGGCACACCTCTGGGCCCATCGTGGTCGAGGGCAAAGTGATTTCCGGCGGCGCGTGCGCTGGGAATCGTAATAACTGCTACATCGCCGCGCACGACGCCCTGACCGGGAAAGAGCTGTGGCGCTTCTACACCACCCCCGCGCCGGGCGAGCCGGGCGATGAAAGCTGGGGCGGCGCGCCGTTGGACAAGCGCCAGGCTTCCACATGGGGTCTGCCCGGCTCCTACGATCCCGTCCGCAAGCTCGTGTACTGGGGCGTGGCGAATCCCATGCCCGACCAGCGCGCGTTACGGCACGATGGGAATCCGGATGCGATCTCGCGCACCGCGCCCGCGGATCTGTATAGCAATTCGACTTTGGCGCTCGATCCATCGACCGGCAAACTCGCATGGTACTACCAGCATCTGCCCGGCGACGATTGGGACTCGGATTACACCCACGAGCGCACGCTATTGAGGACCGCCATTAATCCTAATCCGAAGTATGTGAAGTGGATCAATCCCGACGTGCCCAAGGGCCAGGAGCGCGACGTCGCCGTGACCGTCGGCGAAGCGGGCGGCATCTTCGTGCTCGACCGCGGCAACGGACAGTTTCTGTGGGCCAATCCGTTCCCCTACGACGATCCCAACTACGTGATCTCGGATATCGATCCCAAAACCGGTCGCACCTCGATCAACTGGAACATCGTCTTCAAGCAGCCCGGCGACCACCACGTGGTGTGCTACTGGAACACCCGCAGCTACTGGCCCACGGCGTATCATCCCGGGACCAATTCGCTGTACGTGTCCTATACCGACAATTGCCGCGACCTGACCACCGCTGGTCCGGCCGGACGAGGCGGCTGGAAAGTAGTGCCGCGTCCGGGAGCCGATCCGAAGGCGCTGACCGGCCTGGCGAGAATTAACTTGTCGACGGGCGAAATCCTGCGGTTCGACGTGGGCCGAGTGCCCGGCAACGGCGCGATGCTAGCCACCGCCGGAGACCTCGTCTTCCACGGTGATATGAACCGCCGCTTCCGCGCCTTCGACGCGGCCACCGGCAAGCAGCTCTGGGAGACCATTCTGGGCGGCAACGCCTCGGTGAGCACGATCACCTACGCGGCGAACGGCAAGCAGTACGTCGCCATCATGACCGGCGACAATCTCAAGGTGCCGGAGCTGAGCGCCGAGTTCCCGGAAATCAAGACGCCCAAGGGCCACAACGCGATCTACGTCTTCGGGCTGCCGTAACCAGGGCTTTGTGATATATTCGCCTACGAAGGCCGTACATTTATAAGGAGTGTCCGAGTGCGAAACAAAATCGGTCTAATTACTGCCGCCGCTATTTTGCTGGCGACCACATCTCTCTGGGCGCATCATTCCCCCTCCGCCGAGTTCGACATGAGCAAGCGCATCACTGTATCCGGCACGCTCACGAAAGTCGACTGGATCAATCCCCACATCACCCTGGCGATGGAAGTCAAGAATGAGAGCGGCAAGGTCGAGACGTGGTCCTTCGAAAGCAATCCGCCCGCCTGGTTCAGGCGAGTAGGCGTCGGCCGCGCCGACCTGGCGAAGGCCATCGGGCAGACGGTCACCGCGGAGGGCGTGCGGGCCAAGGACGGGTCGGCCTTCGGTTACATGCAGAAGATCACCATGGCGGACGGAACCGCGCTGGAGTTGGCCACTTCGATCAAGTAGGAAGGAGACGGAGTCATGAAGAATCGAATCGTTCTCATTCTGGCGGTCGCGGCGATTGCCGCCGCATGCGTGTTCGCACAAGCTTCCGGCGCGGCGAAACCCGCCGCGAGCACTCCCCGGGCCGCCGACGGCCATCCCGACCTCAGCGGCATCTGGCAATTTGCAATCGACCTGCCTCCGACCGGCCTCAAAAAGACGGGACCGGGTGGCGTGGAATTTAAGGCCGTGGATCAAAGCGCCCGGCGCGATGCCAAAGGCGTCGCGGGTGCGCTCGCCTCCACACCGAAGCCGGTCTACAAGCCCGAGCTTCAGGCAAAGGTCAAAGATCTGCTGGATCATGAGAGCAAAACCGATCCCGTCTTCTATTGCGGACGCCCAGGGGTCCCGCGCATCGGCTCGCCGCGCAAGATCGTGCAGACGCCCAAGGAAATGATCTTTCTCTATGAGGACATCTCCGGTGACCCGTACCGCATCATCCCCATTGGACGCCCGCATCGTAAGGACGCCAACCCCACTTACTACGGCGATTCCGTGGGCCGCTGGGAAGGCGACACGTTGGTGGTGGACGTGACCAACTTCAACGAAGACGGCTGGTTCGGTGAAGACGGCTACTTCCACAGCGACGCGATGCACGTCACCGAACGCTTCTGGCGTGACGGCGCGAACCTGGTCTACCAGTTCACCGTGGACGATCCCAAGGTGTTGACCGCCCCCTGGACCGCGCCCCCGCGCGTAGTAAAGCCGTCCGACGAGCCGCTCGAAGAATCGCCCAAGTGCGTCGAGACCGACGCCGCGAAGCTGGTGAACAACGATCACCACGGCCAGCGGTAGTTCTTGCTTCGTGCAGCCAGACTGGGTGCGCTTTTCATCGTGAATCCGACCCTGCTCATTACGTGGCCGGAGAGAAAGGTGTGAAGTACGCCCAGAAGCCCCGCCACGACCCACGTGTTCGAAGCGCGGAAGTATTTCTGAGAATCGACCGGCGCGGGTTGAAACGCAACATTGGCCCTCTGCTTCTACTGGTTGTACTGTTTATCCTCACTCTCAAAGGTATGCCCCTCGATGTGGTACTAAGTCGTGTGGGCCTGCCCATGTTCTGGGTGCGTCTTCCTATTGCTGTGCTAGGCAGTCTCTACTACCTTCGCGTCCTCTACGCAGTTGTAGAGATTGCGGGATCGCTGGTCAAGCGGAGATTCTAACGCCTCACAGGCTTTATTGACTTACCCTCCGCCGACGAACCACACAATCTCCAGCCGGTCACCCGGTCCGACTTGAGTAGCGCTCCAATCCGCCTTCCGCACAATAGAAAGGTTCCGCTCGACGGCTACGCGCGCCGGGTCAAGCTCCAGCCAAACCAACAGCCGATCTAAGGCTAACCCCTCAGGGACGGCCTTCGAGACTCCGTTCACCACAACTTCAATCGTTTTTGTTTCAGAGCTTTCCATGACTCGGTCGACTCCCGGAGCGGCGCCGTTTGACACCCCCGTGCGCCCATCATTATATTCAATACTTAGGCCAAAACAGAAGCTCACCGCAAGCGTGGACTAAAAATCACTCTCGCGCCTGATCTAACAAATGCCATCCGACTATCCAGAACTCTACTTCCCTGTGCTGGTGCAGTTCGTGATCGCGATCGCGCTGGCGGGCGGTTTGATCGCGGCGTCCACCTTTCTGGGCAAGCGCGCCCGCAGCCCGCTGAAGGATACGCCCTACGAGTCCGGCATGGCCCCCATCGGCTCGGCGCATGAGCGTTTCAGCGTGAAGTTTTATCTCGTCGGGATGGTTTTCATCCTGTTCGACATTGAAGCCGTGTTTCTGTATCCCTGGGCCGTGGTGTACCGTGAGCTGAAGCTGTTCGGGTTCTTCGAAATGCTGGTCTTCGTGGCGGTCGTGCTGGTCGGGTTCTTCTACGTGTGGAAGAAGGGCGCGCTGGATTGGGGCCCGGTGCCGAAAGCGCCCGCGGCCAAAGTAACGATGCCCGCCGCGAGCGTAACGAAGGGAGCGGCCTGATGACTCATCCCGCAGTGCTCGAGACTTCAGAAGCCTTTGGCGAGACCACGCTGACCGTTGACCCAGTCCGAATCGTCGAGCTGTGCCGTCACCTGAAAGACAACGAAAAATTCGTGCGCCTGAGCGCGGTGACCGCCGTCGACCGCCTCCCCGCCGATCCGCGATTCGAGGTGATTTATCATCTGCAGGCCCTCGACATGGCTCAGCCCAATCTGGCGGTCCGGCGTCTGCGGCTCAAGTGCCGCGTGGGTGGAACGGATCCTGTGATCGATTCCATCACCTCCGTCTGGCGCGGAGCGGACTGGTATGAGCGCGAAGTCTTCGATATGTTCGGCATCAAGTTTCGGAATCATCCCAATCATCAGCGGATTCTCATGCCGATCGATTGGGACGGGTATCCGCTGCGTAAGGACTACCCGGTGCACGGGCACAAATACGGGTACCAGAGCGAATAACGCGGGGCGAGTAAGAAATGAAACACAAGTTATTCGAAGAGCACACCGCCACCATCTCCGCCGTCCAGGAAGTGCCGGCGACTCCGTCCGCGCCCCGGCGCATGACCCTGAACATGGGCCCGCAGCACCCGTCCACCCACGGTGTCCTGCGCATCGTGCTGGAGCTGGAAGGCGAGACCATCCGCAAGGCCGAACCCGACATCGGATTTCTGCACACCGGCATCGAGAAACAGTGCGAACACCTGAATTGGCAAAAGGCGGTGACGCTCACCGACCGCGTCGATTATCTCGCCAACCTTTCGAATAACCTGGTCTACGCGCTGGCGGTCGAAAAGCTTCTGCAAATCGAAATCCCGCCGCGCGCCCAGTGGACCCGCGTGATGATGACCGAGCTGTCCCGCCTCCAAAGCCACCTGGTGTGGCTGGGCACGCATGCTCTGGACATCGGCGCGATGACGGTGTTTTTCTACTGCTTCCGTGAGCGCGAAGACATCCTGCGCATTTTCGAAATGTTCTCGGGACAGCGCATGATGACCAGCTACATCCGCATCGGCGGCCTCGCGCTGGAGCCTCCGCGCGGCTGGCAGCACGTGATCGGCAAGTTCATCCGCGCCTTTCCCAGCAAGGTGGACGAGTACGAAGAGTTATTGAACACCAATCCCATCTGGAACATTCGAACCAAGGGTGTGGGTTTCATTTCGCTCGAAGACATGCTGGACCTGGGCGTCACGGGCCCGATGGTTCGTGGAGCGGGGGTGCCGCTCGATTTGCGCAAGAACCAACCGTATTCAAGCTATGACAAGTTCAATTTCGACGTCGCCGTCGAGACCTCGAACGACGTGTGGGCCCGGTATCGCGTCCGCATGAAGGAAATGCGAGAAAGCGCCAAGATCATCACCCAGGCGCTGGAAGGAATGCCCGACGGCCCCTGGCAAGCCGACGCGCCGCACGTGGTTCTGCCCGATCGCGAAAAGATGAAGACCCAGATGGAGTCGTTGATTTATCATTTCAAGATCGTTACCGAGGGCTTCCGCGTGCCGGCCGGCGAAGTCTACCAGTGCATTGAAGCGCCGCGCGGGGAGATCGGATACTATGTCGTGAGCGACGGAACGTCGAAGCCCTATCGCGTGCACATGCGCACGCCCAGCTTCGGCAATTTGCAGGCGCTGCCGGTGATGCTGGAAGGCGCGCTGATCGCCGATTCGATCGCGGCTCTGGGCAGCATGGATTTCGTGCTCGGAGACACGGACCGCTAGAGGAAGAACCAAATGGCCACGAATGAACACGAATTCACACGAATCAAGCCGGGTTCTTATCCGTGTGCATTCGTGTTCATTAGTGGTCTAATACCTGCGCCCGGATACTGACACGGCCATGACTTTCTCCCCGCAACTCGAAGCCCGATTCGCCAAAATGCTGATCGCATATCCGGAAGGCTGCAAGCGCTCCGCCGTTGTGCCGATGCTGATTTACGCTCAGGACGAGGTGGGCGCGGTCACCCCGGAACTAATCGACGAGGTCGCCCGCCGCTGCGAAGTGGCTCCTCTGCAGGTGGACGAAGTCGTCGGCTACTATTCGATGCTGCACCGCCAGCCGCAGGGCAAATATCACGTGCAGGTCTGCACCAACATCAGTTGCATGCTGATGGGAGGCACCGAATTGTACGAACACGCCCGAAAAAAGCTAGGCCTCGGGCACAAGGAAACCACCGCAGACGGTCAGTTTTCCCTCGAAGAAGTCGAGTGCATGGGAGCGTGCTCATGGGCGCCAGCGGTCGAGATCAACTACGATTTCCACCACCACGTGACGCCGGAACAATTCGATCAATTGATTGACGGCCTGAACAAAAACGGGATGAAGGCGCACTAAAATGGCGGTCAAACTGTACAACGAACCGAGTCCGCTGGAAACCAGAGTCCTGAGCAAGCGCTTCGGCCTGCCGAATTCCGCATCGCTCGACACGTATCTCGCCAACGACGGCTTCAAGGCGTTTCGCAAGGCCCGCGAGATGAAGCCCGAGCAGATCGTCGAGGAAGTGAAGACTTCAGCCCTGCGCGGGCGCGGCGGCGCGGGATTCCCCACGGGCTTGAAGTGGAGTTTCGTTCCGCGCACCTCGCCCAAGCCCAAGTACATCGTGATCAATGCGGACGAAAGCGAGCCGGGCACCTGCAAGGATCGCCTGCTGATGGAATACGATCCGCACCAGATGATCGAAGGCATCCTGATCGCCGGCCTGGCAATCGATTCCCACAAAGGTTACCTCTACATCCGCGGCGAATATCGTTATCTGATCGATCACATGGATCGCGCCATCGCCGAAGCGTACTCGAAAGGCTACCTGGGCAAGAACATCGCGGGCACGGGATTCGATTTCGATTTGTACACACACTCCGGAGCGGGCGCGTACGAATGCGGCGAAGAAACGGCGCTGCTCGATTCGCTTGAAGGCAAGCGCGGAATTCCGCGCATGAAGCCTCCATTCCCGGCGGTGGCCGGCGCCTGGGCCTCACCGACCCTCCTTAATAATGTGGAGACGTTCAGCGCGATTCCGGCCATCATACGCGACGGCGGGGCGGCGTTCGCGGCTTTGGGCACTCCCAAGAACGGCGGCACGCGCCTGGTGTGCATCTCCGGACACGTCAACAAGCCTGGCGTTTATGAATTGCCCTTGGGCTTCCCGATGCTGAAAGCGATTTACGAAGTGGCAGGCGGCATCCCCGGCGGAAAGAAGTTGAAGGCCGTGGTTCCCGGCGGCTCGTCGTGCCCGCTTCTGAAAGCCGACGAGTGCGACATCCCTATGGATTACGACACCCTGGCCAAGATCGGCAGCATGTTGGGATCGGGCGGCATGGTAGTGATGGACGAGACCACCGACATGGTGAAGGTTGCCCTGCGCATCATGCGATTCTACGCGCATGAGAGCTGCGGCTGGTGCATCCCGTGCCGCGAAGGCACCACCTGGCTCCGCAAAATCCTGCAGCGGTTCGACGACGGCGGCGGGCGCCAGGAAGACGTATCTTTGCTGGGCGAGCTGTCGAAAAACATGCTCGGGCGGACCTTCTGCGCTCTGGGCGACGCGGCCGCGATGCCGACTATTTCGATCGTGGACAAGTTCGCTGCGGATTTCGAAAAGCGCCTTTCGGCTGAAGCGGTACCCCAAACGGTAATGGTGTAACGATGGCGGAACTGGTAAAGCTAACGATCGACGGGCGCGCCATTGAGGCGGAGAAGGGCACTCTGATCATTGAGGCCGCGCGTCAGCACGGCATCGAGATTCCCTCCTTCTGTTACTACGAAGGACTGAGCTTGCAGGCCGCGTGCCGCATGTGCCTGGTCGAGGTCGAGAAGACTCCCAAGTTGCAAGTGGGCTGCACGCTGCCGGTCGGCGAAGGCATGGTGGTGCACACCGACTCGTCCTTGGTGCGCGACGCCCGCAAGGGCACGCTTGAATTCCTGTTGACGAATCATCCTCTCGACTGTCCGGTGTGCGACAAAGGCGGCGAATGCGAGCTCCAGGACATGGTCTTCCGCTACGGCGCGGGAGAGAGCCGCTTTGTCGAACGCAAAGTGCACGTGCCGGAGAAACAGTGGTCGCCGGTGGTGTACTTCGACGCTCCCCGATGCATCCTGTGTTATCGCTGCGTGCGAGTGTGCAATGAAGGCATGGGCGTGAACGCGCTGGGCATCGCTAACCGCGGCGTGATTGCGGAGATCGTGCCCAATCATCACGATCACCTGGAATGCGACGAGTGCGGCGCCTGCATCGATATCTGTCCCGTGGGCGCGCTGACCAGCGGCAGCTATCGCTACCAAACGCGGCCGTGGGAAATGAATCACGTCGGCACCATCTGCACCCACTGCGCCGACGGCTGCCGGACCACTCTGGGCGTTCGCAATGACAAGATCATTCGCGGCAACAACCGCGACCACAGCGGCATAAACGGCGAGTTTCTGTGCGTCAAGGGCCGTTACGGTTTCGATTTCGTCGAACATCCCGAGCGGCTTCAGTCGCCCATGATGAAGCAGCCCGACGGCACGTTCGAGCCGGTGTCATGGTCCAAAGCTCTCGCGGCTGTGTCTGCAAAATTCTCGGACGTAAAGTCGCGCGGAGGAACCTTCGGCGTCATCGGATCGAATCACACCACCAACGAAGAGAATTTCTTTCTACAGAAGTTCGCGCGCCAAGGCCTAGGCACGAAGAACATCGATCACCACCGCACCGGTGACTTGGCCACCTTCTTTGACGCGCTCTCGGGCAAGCCAAACGCGCTCGCGACTGTTGACGATCTCTCGACGGCCAAAGCGATTCTCGTCGCGGGCACGGATCTTTCCCAGCAGCATCCGCTACTCGCCAACCAGCTCCGGGCCAATGTCCGCCATCATAACGCTCACGTGTACGTGGCGACCGAAGGTCCGGTGCGTGAAGACAAGATCGCTGCTGCCAGCCTGCGCGTTAAGAAACACGGCGAACTGCAGGGCATCGAATCGTTGCGCGAAAAGCTGAAGGCGGAACCCGATCTCGTGATCGTGTTCGGCGACACCTTCCAGGGAGATTCGGTACGCGGTTTGATCGCGTTTGGCGATTCGCTAGGCATCCCAGTCAAGTACGTGTGCCTGGTGGATTATTCCAATTCCCGCGGCGCATTCGATATGGGAGTGCTCCCCCGCGACGGCGGCATGTCCCGCGAGCAGATGCTCGCGTCCGACAAGCTGGACGTTCTGTGGGTGGTGGGTGCGAATCCGCTGAAGGCGTCCGCGCTCGCCGCAACCAAAGCATTCGTCGTGGTGCAGGATCTCTTCCTGACGGAAACCGCCCAGCGCGCCGACATCGTGCTTCCCGCCGCATCCGCCTACGAAAAGAACGGCACCGTGACCAACGTGTGCGGCGAAGTGCAGAAGCTGAAGCACGCCGTGAACGTGATGGGGACCAAGACCGACCTCGAGATCATGGGCCTGATCGCCAAGGAAATGGGCCTGAGCCTGGGCGTGTGGCTGCCCGACAAGATGCTCGACGAAATCCGTAAAACGGTTCACGGCTACAATGTTTCGCTCCCGGTGCTCGCAACCGGCGGCGCCGCGCCGACCATGCCCTTAAACGGACGCGTAGCCGCGCTCCCGGGAACGATAGCCTCGGCCGGCGACACCCTGTTCACCTCCGGCACCATGGGCCGCTATTCGAAAACTCTGAACTCGGTAATGGAAGCGCCGGGAGCGCTCTATAGTGGCCAGTGGCCAGTGGTCGGTGGCCAGTCAAAGCCATGACAGTCAAACAATACAGCGATCTTGTGGCATTGCAAAAGGCGATGGACCTCGTGGAGGCAGTTTACAAAATCACCAAGTCGTTGCCGAAGGAGGAAATCTACGGCCTAACGAGCCAGTTGCGGCGCGCCGCCGTTTCGATTCCTTCGAATATCGCTGAAGGCCAAAGCCGCGGCAGCCGCGAGTTCGTCCACTATCTCGCGCTGGCACATGGCTCGTTGAGTGAAGTAGAGACTCAGATGGCAATTGCCAGAAGGCTTGGCTACATTGATGAAGAGCGCCTAGCGAGATTCGCAGAACTAGCATCCGAAACCGGCCGCCTGATACATGGCCTCTCGAGGTCGATCGAAAAACTGGCCACTGGCCACCGGCCACTGGCCACTATCGCCTAATGCCCTACCTCATCCTCAGCCTCATCAAGACCGTCATTGTCGTGGCGATCCTAATGCAAGTGCTCGCCTACCTGCAATGGGTCGAGCGCAAGGTGATCGCCCACGTTCAGTTGCGCGTCGGTCCGCGCCGCGTCGGTCCGCACGGTTTACTGCAGCCGTTGGCGGACGTTATCAAGCTGGTGACCAAAGAAGACATGCTCCCGTCGCATGTCAACAAAGTGTTCTATTTTCTCGCGCCCTTCATCGCCGTCATGTTCGCTCTGGTTCCCATGGCCCTGATCCCGTACGGCGGCGACATCAATGTATTTGGAATTCACACTACCTTGCAGGTAACCGACGTCAACATCGGAATCTTGTTACTGTTGGGTCTCTCCGGCATGGGCGTGTACGGCGTGGCGCTGGCCGGGTGGGCGTCGAATAACAAGTATTCGCTGATGGGTGGCCTGCGCAGCTCGGCGCAGATGATCAGTTACGAGCTGCCCATGGCCCTGGCGATCGCCGCGCCGCTGCTGATTCTGAACACGCTCAGCTTTCGCGGCATGGTGGACGGGCAAGCTGGTTTCTACTTCGGTTTCATACCCCGATGGATCGTATTTCAGTCGCCGTTTCCACAGATCATCAGTTTCCTGCTGTTTCTGATCGCCGGGTTTGCCGAGACGAATCGCGTGCCCTTCGATCTCCCGGAAGCGGAGAACGAGCTGGTGGCGGGCTTTCATACCGAATACGCGTCCATGAAATTCGCGTCGTTCTTCATGGCCGAGTACGCCAACATGGTGACGGTCTCGGCCATCGCGACCACGCTCTTCCTGGGTGGCTGGCATCCGCTGTTTCCGGCCGAGTATGGATCCAAGTACATCCCATCCCTGATCCACGCGATCGCCGGGCTGGTGCTGTTCTATCACGCCGCCAATCCCGCGCGGCCGTTCGACAAGATCACCTACCCAGTGTTCGGCGTCATCGCTTTCGGAATCGCGGGCCTGTTCCTGATTCCCCCGCTACAGCAGATTCTGCTGCCGCTGTTCTGGTTCGGCGCCAAGACCGGTTTTGTTCTGTTCGTGTTCATCTGGATCC
>Ga0210409_10004320_pt1 | contig 15408 bp, 12 predicted proteins | sample IncBWH17MmetaG_FD_161649 | JGI IMG/M metagenome (GOLD analysis project Ga0210409, IMG submission 161649) | Forest soil microbial communities from Barre Woods Harvard Forest LTER site, Petersham, Massachusetts, United States - Inc-BW-H-17-M | ecosystem: Environmental > Terrestrial > Soil >...
GGCGGCCTGCGTCACGCTCTCGACCGTAAATTCCCCGTCGGCGCCCGACTCCCAGCGCACGGCCGCCGCCGGCGCCGCGCCGGCCTTGCGCGAACGCACCTCGACCCGCTCGGCGACGATGAACGCCGAATAAAAGCCCACGCCAAACTGGCCGATGAGCTGCGAGGCCTTCTGCTCGTCCCCCGAGAGCGAGCGGAAGAACTCCGCGGTCCCGGAGCGCGCAATGGTGCCGAGGTTGGCGATGGCTTCCTCGCGCGTCATGCCGATGCCGTTGTCAGTGATGGTCACGGTGCCGGCGACCGGATCCGCGTCGATGCGGATGCCGAACTCCGGATCGTCCGCCGCGAGCGCGCTATCGGCGATGGCGGCAAAACGCAGCCGGTCGCAGGCATCGGAGGCGTTGGAAATGAGCTCCCGCAGGAAGATCTCCCGGTGGCTGTACAGGGAGTGGATCATGAGCTTCAGAAGCTCGCGCACCTCGGCCTGGAAGCCGTGGGTCTGGCGGTCAGCGGCCGGCGCGCTACTCGCGTCCGGGGTGTTCTCGGCTGGCATGCTCGTCCCTCACCGCTCGGGGCGGTTCGCAAACGAGCGATCTTGGGAGTTGGCGCGGAATTTTCAAGCGCCGCGTGGGCGTCAGCGGCCTGGCGGCGGCTGTGACGGCGCCCCGGCGGTCTTCAAGGAGGCGGCCGTCAGGCCGTGAGGTGAGCCAGGTGCTCGCGGGCGAGCAGCAGCGCCCCCGCGCAAGCCAACAGCATGCCGGAGGCGGCGGCGATGAAGGGCACGGCGGCGGCGAGAGTCTCGGCGAGCGCCGCGGTCGCGAGGTGGCGACAGGCGCCGGCGACATCGTCAAGTTCGTCCCAAAAGTGCGCGAGCGACTCCATGTGCGACGCACTCTACGTGGCCGCGGCGACGCGCGGCGTGCGCGCGCTCACAAGTCACGCGCGCGCCGCGCCGCTTCCCTTGCAGCACGTGACGCGCATGCGTAGGCTTGCCTGCGCCCCAGACACCCGGACATAACTTAAATCAGGTCATCATGCAGCGCATCGTTGTCCTGAACCCCAAAGGCGGGTCCGGCAAGACGACCATAGCGATCAACCTGGCAAGTTACCTTGCCTCCCAGGGGGCAGTGCCGGTTCTCATGGACTTCGACCCGCAGGGCTCCACGGTGCGCTGGGTCCGCAAACGCAAGCCCTCGCAGGCACCGATCCAGGTCATCGCCGCGTTTGAGAAGGACACGCGCACCACGCGCGCGTTCCAGCTGCGCGTTCCGGAGTACACCAGCCACGTGATCGTCGACACGCCGGCGGCCCTCGAGCCGAGCGAGCTGGCGGCCATGACCCGCGACGCGGACAAGATCATCGTGCCGGTGTTGCCCTCGGACATCGATATCCACGCCTGCTCCAGGTGCATCCGCGATCTGCTGCTGGTGGCCAAGATCCGCCGCGAGGACAACCGCATCGGGGTCATCGCCAACCGCGTGCGACGCAATACCCTGACCTACCAGTCGCTGATCCGCTTCCTGCACACCCTCGGCATCCCGATCGTCGCCACCTTTCGCGACTCGCAGAACTACGTGCGCGCCGCGGAACTCGGGGTCGGCGTGCACGAGATGAAGAGCTACGTCGCCAAGGATGACGTGGAGCAGTGGGCACCGCTGGTGCGCTGGCTGACCGGCCCGAAGCCGGACGAGGGTCTGCCGCCGGCGCAGTCACCCGGTGGCGGCGGCGCGACGGTGAGCGGCGAGGCCGCGGCAGTGGCCGACGGCGCGGCAGATGGGGTGGATACGCCGCAGGTGCCGCCGCCGCCCGCGGTCGCCAACGCTTGAATTAAGGGGTGGCGCGCCGCTAACGGCGGGCCGGGCGAAAGGCTAGCGCTTGGGGTTCTTGGTGGGGGCGTTCGCGGCGCCGGGGGTGGCGTCGTTGACGGCCCAGGAATCGCGCACCTGGTCGGCCCAGTTCTTGTAGTTCGACCAGGTGTAGAGGTTACGGGTGATGGCGGCCTGGCGGGCGCGGGCACGTTGCATGCGGTCGAGCCAGTTCGCGTATGCGTCCGGACCGCCCGTCGGGCTGCCGGCGGGCGTTGCGTCGCGGTGCATACCGGGCGCTTCGTCTCGCCCCTTGTCGGATGAGCTCATGGAAAGCTCCTGAAGAGTTGCCTGCAGCGTACGGTGTTCATAACGCACGCCGCAGGAACTGGTTCACAGGCATGTCGCTACACCGCTACGCTGCGACGCAGCTCTCGCGAGACGCGAAAAAACTGTGTGGCGTGCGCGTGCGTTATGTCAGGCCACCAGCCGGTACACCGGCTGGTAGACGCTGCCCGGCAGGCGCATGCGCTGCTGCGCGACGAACGCCGCCAGCAGCTCATCGAGCAACCGCATGATGGTCGGGTCGCCGGCGAGCTCGTAGGGACCGCGGCGCTCGATGGCCTGGATGCCGTATTCCTTGACGTTGCCGGTGACGATGCCGGAAAACGCGCGTCGCAGGTTGGCGGCGAGCTCGTGCGCGGGCTGCCCGCGCTTCAGCTGCAGCGCCCGCATCGACTCGTGCGTAACTTCGAAGGGCTGCTGGAACTCCTTCTGGATCGACAGCAGCCAGTTGAAGTTGTAGGAATCGCTCTGGCGGCGGCGGAACTCGCGCACCGCGTCCATGCCGTGCACCATGCGCCGCGCCACTTCCGCCGGGTCATCCACCACCACCGCCAGACGCTGCACGGCCTCCGGTCCGAGGGTCGCGCCGATGAAGCGGCAGATGTGCTCGAAGTACGCCGCGCTCGCCGCGGGTCCGGTGAGCACGATGGGGAACGGCTGGCGCTGGTTGGCCGGGTCGAGCAGGATCCCGGTGAGGTACAGGATCTCCTCGGCGGTGCCGGCGCCGCCGGGAAACACGACGATGCCGTGCGCCAGGCGTACGAAGGCCTCGAGGCGCTTCTCGATGTCCGGCAGGATCACGAGCTGGCTGACGATGGGGTTCGGCGACTCGGCGGCGATGATGCCAGGCTCCGTAATGCCGATGTAGCGGCCGTGTCCGATGCGCTGCTTGGCATGGCCGATGGTGGCGCCCTTCATGGGTCCCTTCATGGCGCCCGGGCCGCAGCCGGTGCACACATCCAGCCCCCGCAGGCCCATCTGGTAGCCGACCTGCTTGGTGTACTGGTACTCCTCGTTGGCGATCGAGTGTCCGCCCCAGCACACGATCAGATTCGGCCGCGCCTTGTGATCGAGCAGGCGCGCGTTGCGCAGTACGTGGAACACCGCGTTGGTGATGGCGGCGGAGTCGGTGAGGTCGAAGCGCCCGCTGCCGACGATTTCATCCGCGATGTACACCACGTCGCGCAGCACTGCGAACAGGTGCTCCTTGATGCCGCGGATCATCTGCCCGTCGACGAAGGCGGCCGCCGGCGCGTTCTTCATCTCCAGCTTCACGCCCCAGGCGTGGCGCACTATGCGCAGGTCAAAGGCGCTGTAGCGGTCGAAGATTTCCTTGGCGTTGTCGCTGGACGCGCCGGAGTTCAGCACCGCGAGCGCGCAGCGCCGGAACAAGGGATACAGCCCGCCCTGGCCCGAATCGAGCAGCTTGTCGATCTCGGTCTGTGACAGGTTCTCGAGACTGCCGCGGGGGCCTACCCGCGCGTCGACAAACTCTGACGTCTCGGTGTCGCTCACACCTTAAGGAAGAATGTCGATGGGCGCGTTGTCCGGCGTCAGCATCCAGATCTCAACCATGTCGGCGTTCGACACCGCGATGCAGCCGTCGGTCCAGTCGGTACTCAGGTAGTAGTCCAGGTCGTGCTTCAGGAGATTCGGCAGTCCGTGAATCATGATCGAGCCGCCGGTCTGCCAGTGCCGCGCGCGCGCGCGTTTCAGGTCGGCCTGGTTCGGATAGGAGACCTCGATCGACAGGAAGTAATCACTGCGGGAGTTGCGCCGGTCCAGGCGGTAGTCGCCCTCGGGCGTGCGGAAATCACCCGAGCGCTCCTTCTGCCCGGTGGGGTTCAGGCCCAGCGCGACGTGGTAGCTGCGCACCACGTTGCCGCCGTTCAGGAGGTCCAGGCGCCGCAGCGATTTGTGCACGACCACCCGGTCGACCACCGGCAGGGTGTCGCCCGAGCGCAGCATCACCGGCTGCGTCCCCGGCAGCTCGTCCGCGAACGCCGCGCACGCCAGGGACGCCGCCAGAAGCGCGGCTAAGATCCTGAAATTCATGCGTTTACGGTCGCTTATGTTCATTCAGGGGCGATTATATAGGCTCAGACCTTTTGGCGGCATGAACGCCCGTCACAGCTATTCAGCCGCCGCTGTCAACCTGCTCCACGCGTGGCATGGCGAGCTGAACGCCGGGGTGCAGCGTGGCAAGGTCGACGTCCGGGTTGTACTGCTGCAGCAGCCACAGCGGCAGGTGCGCGCCGCGCTGTGTGAGGGTCCACGGAGAATCTCCCGCGCGCGCGATGTAGATCTCGGTGCCGACGATGCGGTGCGAGGCGAAATAGCTCGCCTGCAATGCGCGGTGATACTCGTGCCGTCGCTGCTCGAAGGCCTCGCGCGGCACCTTGTGCAGGTCGAGGAGGATGCGTTCGCCGATGAGCACCGGCCGGCGCGCCTTGAGGTGATTGAGCGTGCGCAGGTTCGCCGTCGGCACGTCGAGCCAGTCGGCGTAGTGCCCGAGCGTTTCCTCGGCGGCGACGCGGATCGTGCCCTCCTTCGTGACGGAGTAGTCGGTGGGATCAGCGCTTTGCTGCACGCCCGTGCCAGGACCCAGCGCCGGGCCCAGCGCTTCCGCCTGGGCGGCAGTAACCGGTTGCGGACCGCCCGCGTGACCGTGAACAGTCACCGTCAGCATTTCCGCGACGGCCGCGGCTTCCTCCGCGCTTTCGCGCCGGGCGACGGCCGCCGGCACGGCGCCTCCGAGCGCGGCGAGTGCCGCGGCGGGCGGTGCGGGCGCGCGCACGGCGGGCGTCCCGGGGGTCGCGGCGGGAGGCGTGGCCGGGCGCGTCGCCGCCGCTGCGGCGTTCGGCGCCGCCTCGTTCGCAGCGAGCGTCGCGACGCCGGTCACCGGCTCGGTCGCCTCGGGCAGGGTGAGCACCCGGCCCGCGTGCAGCGGCGCGCTGGTGCGCAGGCGATTCAGCTGCGCCAGCGCCGGCACCGACACGCCGAAGCGCTCGGCGACCGTGGCGAGCGTATCGCCGCGCTGCACGCGGTAGCGCGGCGGCGCGCGCTGGCCGGCGTAGAGCTCGCGGGCCCCCAGGCGCTGCGCGAGCAGCTCGCTGCTCCAGTGCTGGCCGTCCATGGGCAGGCGCAGCCGGTAAGCGCGCGGTATGCGCTGCCGGCCCGCCCACACTGCTTCCAGGAGCGCCGGATTCAGCGCGCGCAGCCGCGCGCCATCGATCTTCAGCGTGTGCTCGAGCGCCGTCACGGTCACGTAAGCGGGCAGCTGCACCTCCTGAAAGCGCGCCTCGGGCTCCTTCTGCAGCGAGCCGAAGTACTTCCCCGGGTCGCGGTCGATCTCCAGCGCCGCGAGGAAGGACACGTAGAAGTTGCGCGAGGCGAAGCCGAAGGTGCGGCTGTGGTAGTTGCGCACGATGGTGACTATGTCGTCGGTGCCGAGGGTTTCCTTCGCATGGCGCACACCGGCGCTGCCGTGGTTGTAAGCCGTGAGCGCCAGCGGCCAGGTGCCGAGCACGCGGTAGTTGTAGGCGAGCAGCTGCGCGGCGGCCTCGGTGGAGCGAAACGGATCCAGGCGATTGTCGACGGCGCCATCGATGCGCAGGTAGCGACGCCCGGTCGAGCGCATGAACTGCCACAGTCCCGCCGCGCCCACTTTTGAGTACGCGGCCGGGTTGAAAGATGACTCGACGTGCGGCAGCACCGCCAGCTCCGCCGGCAGGCCTAGGTTGGCGAGCGTCTCGGCGATGTGGGTTTCCCAGGCCCCCGAGCGGATCAGCCCGTCGCGAAAGCGATCGGACTGGCCGAGCTGGAAGCGGATGTCGTCGACCGCGGCGCGCAGGCGTTGCGGTGTGCCTTCAGCGCCCCACAGGTCCTTGACGCGCTGGTCGTCCGGCGCGAGCGGCGCGCCGTCGGCGTCCGCTATGCGCCTGAGCGCCGCGCCGTAGCGGTCGCGCGCGGCGTCCACCCACTTTTCACGCTCCGCGGGCGAAGTATCGGACGGGAAACGCAGCGTGTCGTAAACCGCGGCGAGGTTGTACTGGTCGTGGAGGAAACCGGAGTTGGTATCGATCTGCGTGTAGACCCGAATCCAGAAGTGCACGTCGCGCTCGAGCTGCGGCGGGCGCGGCACGGGGTTGTCGGCCGCGAAGGCGCGCGTGACGGCGGTTGCGCAAATGCACGCAGCCAGCGCTATCGCCCAGGCACGGCGCAGCCCCGTTGTCGACTTCATTTACACCCCGAAAATGCCAAATTTAACGTGTTCATTCAACCAGTTAGGTAATTTCTGAGGGACACAGTTCACACCTTCCGACGCGCAACGTGTCGAGCATTTTGACACCGAGCGGGTTTTAGCGCCGCCGGCGCGCGTGTCAGCCTTAGTGGGGCCGCGGGCGCCGGATACCAAACGGACCGCGCAATGTGCACCGCGTCACACAATACCCTCGCGGCGGGGACACCTTGTCACATCGGGTCCCGGCGCGGAGCGGCTGGCACGCGCGTTGCTTATATCCCCTCAAGGACATCAGTCCGGGAAGGAAAGAGCCAACGGGATAACCGAAGAAAACGTGGGTCCGAAGACGCGAGAGCTCGCCGGCCACCACGTCCACACCGAATAACAACGAGAAGACACTCCTCCACACACAAGCAAGCGACCGACACCCCGCCCCTGGCGGGGTTTTTTTTGCGGGTAAAAAAAGAGGCGCCCGCACAGGTGCGCCTCGTCAGTTTGGGATCAGCCGGTCAGTTTGGGTTGGTCGACGGAAACCCCTGCGAGCTCACCCGCACTTGGAATCACCGCAGTTCAGGCACGTCATGCAGCCGTCCATCATCACCACGGCGGCGGTGCTGCAGCGGCCGCACAGCTGCGCGCCCTCCGGGAAATGCGACTTGGCGAAGGCATCACTTTGCTTGGCGCGCGCCTCAAACTCGGCGCGCTTCTCGTCCACGAGTTTCTGCTGGTGCACGTCGAGCTGCGTCTTGCGAATGAGGCCGATGCTCTGCAGGTGCTTCTCGATCACGTGGCCGAGCTCGGCGATGATCGAGGGCATGAACTTGCCGCCGGGTTGCCAGTAGCCGCCGCGCGGGTCGAACACCGCCTTCAGCTCGTCCACCAGGAAGGTCACGTCGCCACCCTTCCGGAACACCGCCGAAATGATGCGCGTGAGCGCCACGATCCACTGGAAGTGATCGAGGTTCTTCGAATTGATGAACACCTCGAACGGCCGGCGCTGCTCGTACTCAGTGCCCTCGTTCAGCACGATGTCATTGATGGTGACGTACATGGCGTGGTCGGAGATCGGCGTCTTGATCTTGTAGGTCGAGCCGATGAGCATTTCCGGACGCTCGAGTTTCTCGTGCATGCGGATGACTTTGGCGGTGTGGCCGTTCTTGTCGCGCACGAACTCATCCGCCACCTGCGCCGGCAGCCGCCCCTGAGCCACCTTGTCGAGCGCCGCCCTGGGTTCGGCCTTGGGTTCGGCCTTATCCTCCGGCTTCTGCACCGTGTACTTGACGATTTTCCTGTCGATCTTGATGGTCATAGCGATATTCCTGCCCGTTGGGGCGCGCGCTTCAGTAGCGCCCGTAGTAGCCGTCCTTCATGGCGTCAAACAGATTCGCGGCGGTGTGAATCTCGCCGTCGTAGTCAATTTCCTCGTCGCCGCGCACTTCGACCACCGAGCCGTCCTCGAGCGTGAACTTGTAGAGGGTGTTCTTCAGGTCCTGCTCCTTCACCAGTACGCCCTGGAACGCCTCCGGATTGAAGCGGAAGGTCGTGCAGCCCTTCAGACCCTGCTCGTGTGCATACACATAGATGTCTTTGAATTTCGCGTAGGGGAAATCCGTAGGCACGTTCGCCGTCTTAGAAATCGATGAATCGACCCACTTCTGGGCCGCAGCCTGCACCTCAACATGTTCCTTGGGAGTGACCTCGTCCGAGGCGATGAAGTAGTCCGGCAGTCTTTCGCCATCGTTGGTTGCTCCAGGTGTGGCATGCGGGTTGACCAGTTCGCGATACGCCAGCAACTCGAATGAATAGACGTCGATTTTTTCCTTGGACTTCTTGCCCTCGCGGATCACGTTTCTGAAGTAGTGATGTGCAAAGGAAGGCTCGATGCCATTCGAGGCATTGTTGGCGAGCGACAGCGAGATCGTGCCGGTGGGCGCGATCGAGGTGTGGTGCGTGAAACGCGCGCCGGTTTCGGCGAGCTCGTGCACCAGCTGCGGAGCGACATGCGCCACGCGCTGCATGTAGCGGCTGTACTTGGCGTGCAGCAGGCGCCCCGCGATCTTCGAGCCGGGCTTCCAGCCGTCCTTCACCATCTCGGGGCGCTTGCGCAGCATCTCCCTGGTGATCGTAAAGTCCTCGTTCATGATCGGCGCCGGGCCCTTTTCACGCGCGAGCTCAAGCGCTGCTTCCCAGCCCGCCACCGCCATCTCGCGCGCTGCGTCCTCGGTGAACTGCACCGCCTCGGGCGAGCCGTACTTCATGCGCAGCAGCGCCAGGGTGCTGCCGAGGCCTAAGAACCCCATGCCGTGCCGGCGCTTGCGCAGGATCTCCTGGCGCTGTCGTTCGAGTGGCAGGCCGTTGACCTCGACGACATTGTCGAGCATGCGCGTGAACACCTTCACGACCTCGCGGTATTCATGCCAGTCGAATTCCGCGAAATCACCGAACGGATGTTTCACAAAACGGGTGAGATTCACCGAACCTAACAAACATGCGCCATACTCCGGCAGGTTCTGCTCGCCGCACGGATTAGTGGCGCGGATATCTTCGCACCACCAGTTGTTGTTCATCTCATTCGAGCGGTCGATGAGAACGAACCCCGGCTCGGCGAAGTCGTAGGTGGACGTCATGATCACGTCCCACATGCGTCGCGCCGGCAGCGTCTTGTAGATCTTGCAGGCCACCAGGCCCTCGTCGTTCACGACGTAGCCCTCGTGCACCGGCCACTCGCGCCACAGGAACTTCTTCGCATCCTGCAGATCCGGCTTTTCCTCCTCGTATTCCTTTCGCGCCAGCGGGAATGCGAGCTTCCACTCGCGATCCTCGCGCACCGCCTGCATGAACTCATCCGTGATCAAAAGCGACAGGTTGAACTGGCGCAGGCGCCCGTTCTCGCGCTTGGCGCGGATGAACTCCATGACGTCCGGATGGCCGATGTCGAAGGTGCCCATCTGCGCGCCGCGGCGGCCGCCGGCGGAGGAGACGGTGAAACACATCTTGTCGAAGATATCCATGAAGGACAGCGGGCCGGAGGTGTAGGCGCCCGCGCCCGAGACGTACGCGCCACGCGGGCGCAGCGTCGAGAATTCATAGCCGATGCCGCAGCCGGCCTTGAGCGTCAGGCCCGCCTCGTGCACTTTCTTCAGGATGTCGTCCATCGAATCGCGGATCGTGCCCGAGACGGTGCAGTTGATGGTCGAGGTGGCGGGCTTGTGCTCCAGCGCGCCGGCGTTGGAGATGACACGGCCGGCGGGAATCGCGCCACGGCGCAACGCCCACAGGAAGCGCTCGTACCAGTGCTCGCGCGCATCGGCTCGCTCAACGTCGGCGAGCGCGCGCGCCACGCGCTGATAAGTCTCGTCCATCGTCTTGTCGATGGACGTGCCGTCCTTGGCGGTCAGGCGATACTTTTTATCCCAGATGTCGAGCGATGCTTCCTGGAAGGGAATCGCGTCGATATCTTTGGGTTCAATCTTGACGACTGTGTTCATGAAATCCGCGGCGCTCCGACTTTCTTGACGCCTTTTTTCACGGATGTAGGGACCGGCGGTACCTGCGATCGCGATGAGCCGCGAGCCCGACGGCACCTGCTGTCTGTCAGGACAGCCAGGCCCCTGCAACCTCCCCCCGACCGCGGACCTTGTTCACCTTGTGCGAACACAAGATCTTGTGTGTCGGGGTCGAAAGCCTAATGACCGTATCGGGGTGCGTCAAGATTCCATAATGTGTTTTTTTACGCCGATTTAGATCATTTATTTCAATGTATTACGCCGTTCTTAGCCACAGAATGCAGCATATTTTTGCCAAAACTGCAGGCCCTGGGTCCGCGCTCGCACACCCCAATATCTTGTGCCCAGGCAAGGCACAGGCTTTCCACAAGCTGCCCACAGGCGAGGCACCGCCAAGACAGCGTTTGCCGCGCCCGCTGGCGGGCGAATTGCCGAGCTGGCTACTTTTTGACCACCCCGACCCGCACAGATGCCGCGCTCTTGAAAGCCAGTGATGCGGGCCGCACATCGTGAGCAAGTCGCGCCACTGCTGGCGCACAAGGTTTTCAAACTGCCTTTCCAACAGGAGATCTGAAATGACCATCGTTCGTTACGAGCCGTGGGCGTTCGTGAGCCGTGTACAGCGGCACCTCGATCGCGCTCTCGGCGAGACCCAGGGCCTGGCTGACGGCGCCGATGGCGCGCGTGTCAGCTGGATTCCGCATGTCGACATCCGCGAGGAAGCCGAGCGCTTCGTGGTGGCGGCCGATGTGCCGGGCGTCGAGCCCAAGGACATTGAAATCACCGCCGACAAGGGCGTCCTGACGGTTCGCGGCGAGCGCCGCTCGGAGAAGAAGACGACTACGGACGGTTACGAGCGCGCGGAGCGCGCCACCGGCACGTTCCTGCGTCGCTTCACCCTTCCCGAGAGCGCGGACGCGGAAGCCATCAAGGCCACGCACGTCAACGGCGTGCTGGAGCTCAGCATCCCGAAGCGCCCCCAGGAGCAGCCGCGGCGCATCGCGGTGCAGGCTGCCTGAACTTAAGCTCGAGGCGCGCCGGCGGTGCGGCCTTCGCCCGCCGGTGTGCCCGTTTTTTGCCGCGGCGGACCCCCCGCCGCTCGTGAGCTAGACTTCAGCAGGCCATGAGAGCCTCACTTTGCGGGTCCTGGCTGATCGCGGCGCTGGCGACGACGGCGTCCCTCGCCGGCATCCCGCCAGGCGCCGGCGACACGGCGCTGCCCTCGCTCGCCCCCATGATCAGGAAGGCGTCGCCGGCGGTGGTCAACATCGCCACGCGCGGCACTATCCGCGAGCGTGGTTCGCAAAACCCGCTGCTGGATGACCCGTTCTTCCGCCGCTTCTTCACCGTGCCCCCCGACGCGGGCGGCCGTGAGCGGTCGTTTCAGAGCGCCGGTTCCGGCGTCATCTTTGACGCGCGCAAGGGCTACATCGTCACCAACGCGCACGTGGTGGAAAACGCCAGCGAAATCACCGTAACGCTGCAGGATGGGCGCGACCTCAAGGCCGCGATTGTCGGCAGCGACGCGCCCTCGGACGTGGCGGTACTGAAGGTGACGGCCGACGGCCTGGCGCAGATTGCGCTCGGCGATTCCGCGAAGTCCGAGGTCGGGGATTTCGTGGTCGCCATCGGCAACCCCTTTGGGCTGCAGCACACAGTGACCTCCGGAATCATCAGTGGTCTGTCGCGCTCGGGGATCAGCCCCGATGGCTATGAGGACTTCATCCAGACCGACGCCTCCATCAATCCCGGCAACTCCGGCGGCGCGCTCGTCAACCTGCGCGGCGAGCTGATCGGCATCAACACCGCCATCCTGTCGCGCAGCGGCGGCAACATCGGCATCGGCTTTGCGATCCCGGTGAACATGGCGCACAGCGTCATGGACCAGCTGATCCGCTATGGGGCGGTGAAGCGCGGCGAGCTGGGCGTGAGCATGTACACCCTCACCCCGGGTATCGCCCACTCCCTGGGCCTGAACACCGTCAACGGCGCGCTGGTCTCACAGGTTATCGAGGGCTCGGCCGCGGAAGCCGCCGGCATCCGTACCGGCGATGTGATCACGACGGTGAACGGCCAGGCGGTGAAATCCAACAGCGAGCTGCGCAACGCCATCGGCCTCCTGCGCGTAGGTGACAGGGTGGACGTGGGTCTGGTGCGCGACGGCAAGCCCCTGCACGTGAGCGCGGTGATCGCGAGCGCCCCGGACACGGCCGCGGTCGCGCCCGCCGCCAGCCACCAGAAGCCACCGCCGCACTAGCTGCCCGCGGATGCTGCAGGTGTGCACAGCTGCGCATGCCGCGCCGCGCGCGATTGTTGCGCCAGAGCGCGCACCGCGGCGTAGAAGCGCACCAGGTCGCCGTCGTTTTCCGCCAGCAGCCGCTCAAAGCCCGGCACACAATCAAAGTAGGTCGCCACCGAGGCGAGGCGCGCGTTGTTGAGCCCGGCGGCGAGCCATTCGTCGTACAGCGGGTAGCGCACGCCCTGGCGCCGCTCGAGCGCGCGGATATCCTCGCCGAGCGCGGCCAGAATCCGCACCTTGCCGGCGCGCAGCTCCGCACGCGGCGCACCCGTCGCGTACAGCGCCAATAGCTGCGCGCGGGCGGCGGCGAGCAGATCGAGAAACTGCCGCGCCTGCGCGTGACGCTCGCGGAACTGGCGCATGCGGCCCGGCTCGCTCTGGTGCGCAAGCCAGCGCTCGAGTCCTGTGTCCTCGACCGTGGTCGCGAACGCCTCGTTGAATTCAGAATCGTTGCGCACGTACAGGAGCTGGTGAGCGAGTTCGTGGAAGATGGTGGCCGCGAGCTGCTCATCGTCGTAGCGCAGCATGGACGACAACACCGGGTCGGCGAACCTGCCGAGCGTCGAGTAGGCGGGCACGCCGTCGACCACCACATCAAAGCCGCGTACCGCGAGGCTGGCCGCGAAAGCGCGCGCGCGCGGCTCGCTGAAGTAGCCGCGATAAGCGACACAACCGGCGACCGGGAAACACCACAGCCGCGGGTTGACCGAAAACTCCGGCGTCGCCACCACGTTCCACACCACGTACGGCCGTCCGATGTCAGCGTAGGTCGTATAGCTTCGATGGTCCGGCAGGTGCAGCTCGGCAGAGGCGAAGGCGCGCGCCGCGCTCACGCCGGCGAGGCGCGCGCGCAGCGGCGCGGGGGTGCGCGGGTCGGCGACCACGGTGGCGATCGGCACCCGCGCGTGCAGCACGCCTAACTCACCGCCGGCCGCCTGCAGCAGATAGGTGGTGCCGCACCCTGACAAGAAGCCGCAGCCGGCGCACAGCAACACGCCTTTCCAGGCAGGCATCCGGCGCGGCGCACGCGCCGCGCTCCCCATGGGGGTCTCGGTTACCATGCGCATCATGCAAGTCTACTTGGTCGGCGGCGCGGTTCGGGACCGCCTCCTCGGACGTGCGGTGAGCGAGCGCGACTGGGTCGTCGTCGGCGCGACGCCGGAGGAGCTGGTGCAGGCCGGCTACCTGCCGGTGGGACGCGAATTTCCCGTGTTCCTGCACCCGCAGACGCGCGAGGAATACGCGCTGGCGCGGCTGGAGCGCAAGGTGGCACCCGGCTACCGCGGCTTCACGACCCGCTTTTCACCCGACGTGACACTGGTGGAGGATCTGCAGCGCCGCGACCTGACCATCAACGCCATGGCCCAGGGCACGGACGGGCAGATCGTCGACCCCTACGGCGGGCAGGCGGATCTTGGCGCGCGCCTGCTGCGCCACGTGTCGGCGAGCTTCATCGAAGATCCGGTGCGTATCCTGCGGGTGGCGCGCTTCGCCGCGCGTTTTGCCGGCCTGGGATTTCGCATCGCCCCGGAGACCCTCGAGCTCATGCAGCGCATGGTGGCCTCGGGCGAAGTGCAGGCGCTGGTTGCCGAGCGGGTGTGGACCGAGACCGAGCGCGCGCTCGGGGAGCCGCGGCCCGAGGTGTTCTTCGAAACGCTGCGCGCCTGCGGCGCGCTCGCGGTTATTTTTCCCGAGATCGACGCGCTGTATGGCGTGCCGCAGCCGCCGCGCTGGCACCCGGAAATCGACACCGGCGTGCACGCCATGCTGGCGCTGCGCTACGCGGCCGACACCGGCGCCTCCGAAGCGGTGCGTTTCGCGGCCGTCGTCCACGACCTGGGCAAGGCGCGCACGCCGCGCGAGCGCTGGCCGAGTCACCACGGTCACGAGGATGCCGGCGTGCCGCTGATCGAAGCGCTGTGCGATCGCCTCAAGGTCCCCGGCGCCTACCGCGAGCTCGCGATCCTCGCGGCGCGCCAGCACACGCTGGTGCACCGCGCGGCTGAGTTGAAGCCCGAGACGCTGCTGACCCTTCTTGAAACCAGCGACGCTTTCCGCCGCCCGGAGCGTTTCGCGGAACTGCTGCGGGCGTGCGAGGCGGACGCGCGCGGCCGCACCGGCCGTGAGTCCGAACCCTATCCGCAGGCCGACTATGTCCAGGCGGCGTTCGCAGCCGCCGCCGCCGTGGTGCTGACCGATGAGGATCGGCAGGGACTCGCAGGGCCTGCTATCGGTGCGGAGCTGCGCCGGCGGCGCCTCGCCGCGGTGACGGCCGTGAAGGCGAACTCGGCGCGGCTTCCCTGACGGCGCGCCTCAGGCGCGCTTAACTCTGAGCGCCTCAATATCCGACACGGTGCAACGCCATCACCGCCACGGCCGCAACCAGGCAGTAGATTCCGAACAGGTACCAGCGGCCACCCTCGAGCCAGCGGCTGAGCCACCTCAGGGCGAGAAGCCCGGCAACAAACGCGATCCCGGCCCCGAGGAGACTCAGCAGCGCGACCGAGGCCAGGTCCGCCGTGCCATTGATACGGGCGGACTGCACCAGCCGCAGCGCCTCGCGCGCCACCACCGGCGGTGTCAGGACCACGGCCAGTGCGAAACTGAAGGCCTCGGCGCGCGCCTTGGCCACTCCTAACAACATGCCGGTGGAAATGGTGGCCCCGGAACGGGAGAAGCCCCGAAACGGCAGGCACAGTCCCTGCACCGCTCCGATCACACCCGCCTGTTTCAGGTTGAGGTCATTGACCTGCAACTCGGAGCGCGCCGCCTGGCGCTTCTCGAAGATGCCCGCAATCACGATCAGCAGACCAGCCGCGGCCAGGGCCGGCGCAATCAATTCGAGGTGGCTGAAAAGATCTTCGATCTGCGCGTGCGGCAGGTTGCGGAAGGCCGTCTTTTCAATGAGCTTGATAAGCGCCTCACCAACCACCGCCGTGAACACGGTGGCGACTACGACCAGGCCGGCGAAGTTCCGCAAGGCCGGCGCGCTCTTGAAATAAGTGCTGCGCCACTGCGGCCAGAAATACACGATGACCGCAAACATGGTGCCCGTGTGCAGCATGACTAACAGGAGTGTCATGGGGGGCGAGGACGGATCGAGACCCAGGAGCTTCTCGGCGACGACCACGTGCGCGGAGCTGGATACCGGCAGCAGCTCCGCGAGGCCCTGCACGATCGCCAGCACAATGATTTTCAACAGTGACATGCG
>Ga0210409_10004323_pt1 | contig 15395 bp, 10 predicted proteins | sample IncBWH17MmetaG_FD_161649 | JGI IMG/M metagenome (GOLD analysis project Ga0210409, IMG submission 161649) | Forest soil microbial communities from Barre Woods Harvard Forest LTER site, Petersham, Massachusetts, United States - Inc-BW-H-17-M | ecosystem: Environmental > Terrestrial > Soil >...
GCCAGGTGCGGCCCGGAACGTGATCCAGTCGAGCCGCCAACAATGCCAGATTGTCGCGAAACTGATCCGGGGTGCGGATGCCGCTGCGAGCGCCCAGGTTGTCGCCCAGATACGAAGTCAGCCCTTCATACACCCAGAGCAGATCGTCCTGCATTGGTTTTTCGTAATCGGGCGTGGTTAAGTCCGCGGGACGGCGATACTTTCCGTTCCAGGAGTGAACATATTCGTGAGAAAGCAATCCAGACGCCAGCAGGCGCGGATCGGCGTCAACCAGAGAACGTTCCGTGCTCCGGCTGTCGTTTGATTCATGGTGCTCCAGCCCGAAGTGCGCGACATGATTGCTCAAGCTATAAAGAAAGTGGTAGTCGCGAAAGTGCTGCGCGCCGAAAAGCTTCAGCGCCTGATCAGTCAAAACTTTGTAGTGGTCGAGCACGTCTTGCGGCGCTGCCAAATCCCCGGGGCTATCGGCGGCGATGTCCATCTCCTGACGCGGGTTCTCGCTCAACGGCACCACGCGCAAGTATTCGCCGGCGATCACGGGAGAATCCACCAGCGTGGTCAGGGATGAGGGATTGAATTTAATCTCCGTTCCTGACTGTGTACCTATGGGCAGCGGTGTGCCAAACTTCCACGCCTCGGGCAAACGCAGACTGACCTGGTAGGTGAGATCATCGGTGGTCCATCCCGCTGGATACAGCAGCACCGTGTTCCAACTCAAGACGGTCATCTTGTCCGTCGCAGATTGGCCCGCGGTGAAGATACCCTCCTCCTGGGATGCCGGCGAAATGAAGTCCAAAGATGCATTCACCGCGGAAACTCCCGCCGGGACTTCGACGTGGAACGTCCATCCGTCGAGCAGGTCGCGCCGCCACTTCAACGTTTGTCCATTGGCAGTGAACTTCAGCCCGGCCAAGTCCTGGATCGGTCCGGTCGGTCCGTGCTCGCCAGGAATCCACTTGGGATAGTAGAGAGTGAGCGTTCCCGGAACGGCTGGGATCGTCAGTTGGGCGTGAAAGATTTTGCGGGGAGCGTCGCTGGCATCGACGGCGAGGGTGATCGTGGGCGCCGACAGTTTTGGTGCTGCTTTAATTTTTTGTGCCCCAACTGGCATTACGGCCGCGCAAATCACAATCACCCACAACCACAAATGGCGAGAAGTCATGTGGCTCCTTGAACCCAGAAAGGTTAACGAAACAGCCAAAGAACCAATGACTATAACAGTGGAGAGTGAGTGTCGTCACTTGTCGAATATCCTGAGTCCACAGCCGCGTCCTCGGGTCACAGCCAAGCTGCTTTGCTATGATGCTCTGCGTGCCCTCCCATTCTCACCGCGGCAGATTCATTACCTTCGAAGGGCTCGACGGATGTGGCAAAAGCACTCAATTGGCGAAGTTGGCTGCGGTGTTGACCGCGCAGGGGTTGCCGGTTGTGGTGACGCGGGAACCGGGCGGCACGCCCACGGGAGAAAAAATTCGTCAGCTGTTGCTGGATACGAATACCTCCTCACTTGCTCCGCTCGCTGAGTTGGCGCTGATGTTTGCGGCGCGGACGCAGCACATCGCACAAGTCATCCAGCCCGCGGTTGCCGAGGGTCGAATCGTGGTTTGCGATCGCTTTACTGATTCGACTGAGGCTTATCAGGGCGGCGGTCGCAAGCTGGGCAGCGAAGTTGTGCTGGCGCTGCATCGAATCCTGTGCGGCAGTCTGCAGCCTGAACTAACAATCCTGATGGATTCCGACGTGGCCATGAGTGTGGATCGTGCCCGGCGCCGCAACAAGACTCAAGCCGGCAAGAATAGCCGAGGAAAGCGCGACGAGAACCGCTTCGAGCAGGAGAGCCGTGCGTTTTTTGGACGAGTGCGAGGTGCATATCTCGCCATCGCGGCGCGTGAGCCGCAACGCATGGTCGTAGTGGACGCTCGCGGGACTCCCGCCCAGACGCATCGACAAATCGTGGAAGTTGTGCGGCAACAGTTGAAACTGGCGCAGAAGAAAACTTGAATTCACCACTGAGACACAGAGTTACAGAGACAGCCCACAAGGGCCTGGCCATCTGAAGTCCGTAGTATTCTCGATTGATTGGATTCCGATTCTCTCTGCGACTCGGTGGCGAATAGGCCTTTATGCCTTTTTCTGACTTTTACGGCAATTCGGAAGCTGTGCACCAAATGCGCGACATGTTGGCGCGCGCACGGTTTCCCCAGGCTGTGATCCTGGCTGGCCCGGCTGGCTCCGGCAAATACACTTTGGCTTTGATGCTCGCCAAAGCCATGAATTGCCTGGCTCCGGCTGTCACGAATGGCCTGCCCGACTTTTGCGGCGAGTGTTCCAATTGCGTTCGCATTGCGCAGGCGGAGGATCTCGAGGCTCGCTTTGCCGAGGCGGTTGAAGCACGCGAGGGTCTGCGCGAAACCGACAAGAAAGAGACGCGGCTTTTCGTCCAAACTCATCCCGACGTGCTGGTGATTCCGCCTGATCCGCCGCAGATGATGATCAAAGTCGATCAGGTGCGGCGCGTGATTGAAACCATTTACTACCGGCCGGGCGAAGCCAAGGAGCGGGTTTACATTTTTACTGACTCGGCTTTCATGAAAGAGGCGGCCAACTCTTTGCTGAAAGTGCTCGAAGAACCTCCCGACTTCGCCACCATCTTTTTGTTAACGGAGAATGCGGGCGAGTTGTTGTCGACGATCCGATCGCGTTCGATGGTGGTCACACTGGGTGCGTTACCAGCTGCCGAAATCGAACAATATCTGGCAGTACATCGTCCTGACTGGAATGCGAAACAGCGAGCGTTGCTAGCACGGCTGTCAGAAGGTGCTGTGGGCCGCGCCCGTAGCTTCGATCTCGCTGCTTATACGGCGGCCCGCGCCCATGCGCTTGCGATCCTCAGTTCCGCCTTGCGCGCCAGCGATCATAGTGAGCTATTCAAGATTACGGAAACCTATCGAGCTGGAGCGGAGGGTCGCGATAAGACGGAACGGCTGCTGCGGGCAATCTATTCAGTGCTGCAGGATTTGACCTTCCTGAACTCGGGGACTCCGGAGCTTATTCGCAATACCGACATTCAGCCGGAGTTGAAAAGCCTGGCGGAGTCTGCGGACTTCGCCTGGATTGTGCTGGCCTCGGACCGCCTGGCTGAGGTCGAGCGCGGGATGCGGCGCAACCTTTTGCGCTCACTCTCGCTGGACGCCTTTGAGGCCGCGCTGGAGCGCGGTTAAGCCTTCATATCTGATGCTTCGACCAGCGCCGCACGTGAAAAAGTTTGCGGCATGGCGGAAAATTACAGCACAGCTTCCTCGTCTCCTGTTGCGCTGCAAACTTCCTCGGCAGCAATGTTCACCAAAACAACTGCGCGGCGTCTAGTTTTGGTTTTTGTTGGGCCTGCGCGGCATTTTTCCCGCCAGCAGTGGACGCGACTGTGCTAGCATGGCGGGCCTACGCTTCAGCACTCGGCCTTGGCTTTCAAATAAGGGGACCTATCTTGGCAAAGAAACTTGTTCTCGCAATAACCACACTTCTGTTTGTGCTCTCGGGCGTCTCGCTGGCGCAGAAGCTGACACAACTCGTTAACCCAGCGCCCGACGGCGCCTTCGTGGAATATCTTTTAACCGATGGTACGGTGATGGTTCAAGGCCATGGCTGCACCGATTGGTGGAGGCTTACGCCCGACATATCCGGGAGCTACGTGAAAGGGACCTGGAAGCAGACGGCGAGCCTGCCGTCTGGATACGATCCCTATGCCACTTCCGGGGCGGTACTGGCCGACGGTCGGTTTCTATTAGTTGGGGGAGAATACAGCAGCTGCGGCGGCAGTTTTACGCTTACCAATCAAAGCGCGATTTACGATCCCAAGACGAATAAGTGGACGATGGTAGCGCCACCGAAGGGATGGTATGACATCGGAGATTCGCCCGCGGCTGTGCTGCCGAATGGCAAGTTCTTGTTGGGCCGAAAAACGAATAAGAATATGGCAGTGTTGGATCCCGCTACGCTCAAGTGGACGGAGGTGGGATCGGCGGGCAAGAGCGACTTCGACGCCGAGGAGGGCTGGACTCTCATGCCCGACGGCACCATCTTGACCTACGACGTAAAAAACAATCCAAACTCGGAGATTTACGATCCGTCTTCACAGACATGGAAAAGCGCGGGTAGCACGGTGGCGAATTTGCAGGGACCACCAGCGGAGGGCTGCATCAACTATGGACACAACCATGTGTATTGTCCTCCCGGAGAAGTGGGACCGGGTATCCTGCGACCTGATGGCACCGTTTTCGCCACGGGAGCCCTGCACCTGAACGCATCCACTGGACACACGGCGATCTATAACCCGGCAACAGCCAAATGGACGGCCGGCCCCGACTTCCCGAATGGCGATGCTGCGGGCGATTCGTTTGCTGCGCTTCTACCCAACGGCCGCGTGCTGGTGCTAGGTAATTCCGGGACTATGTATGAGTTCGATGGATCGAAACTGGGCCCGACAACGGTCGGTTTCGGTAGTTTGATCGTGATGCCTACCGGCGAAGTGCTCGTCGGTGGCAGCGCGGCCTATACTTCCACGGGAACATATAAGAGCTCATGGGCACCGAAGATCACCGCTTTCCCAGCTACCGTCACGCGCGGCTCGACGTACAGAATCTCCGGCCAGCAGTTCAACGGCTTATCGCAAGCGGCTGCGTTCGGAGATGAGTTTGGAACCGCGACCAACTATCCCTTGGTACGGATCACGAATCAATCCACCGGTCACGTCTTTTACGCCAAGACGCACGACCACAGCACCATGGGGGTCGCGACCGGCAAGGCCACGGTTTCGACTAACTTCGATGCGCCTGCGGGGATGGAGACCGGAGCAAGTTCGCTGGTGGTAGTGGCAAATGGCATTCCGTCCAAGGCCGTGAGCATCACGGTCGAGTAGGAGGTGCCGCACGTCGGTTGTCCGCTTCGCAGATACAAGGACGGTTCATTGAACCGTCCTTTGCATTTCCCGTCTTGTTTTTTTTCTCAATCCTTCGTATCAAGGCTCTACTTACGGATTACCCAAATGGAGGGGAAAAACCGTCATGCGGTCTCTAGAATTCTTTTGTCACTCCGAGCGAAACGAGGGATCTGGGTTTTCCATGGCCCACGAAGACTAAGATTTCTTGTCGCTGCGCTTCTCGGAATGACAGGAGGATAGGTTGGTTGGCAAAACTTCAGATGGAAGGGCCGTGCGCCTCGGTCCACCGCGGCGAAAATAGAGGGGGCGAGGACTATGTTCGCCGAACTAAGTTCTACTTCCCGCTCATCACCAGCTTGGCAATCGTGGCCAACTGCATGTTCGACGTGCCTTCGTAGATTTTGCCGATTTTCGAATCACGCCAGTATTTCTCGACAGGATAGTCCTTCGTAAATCCGTACCCGCCGTAGATCTCGATGGCGAGCGAGGTCACGCGCTCGGCCACCTGCGAGCAGAACAGCTTCGTCATGGCGGCCTCTTTGACAAATGGAATGCCGGCATCTTTCATGCGAGCGGCGTTGTAGACCATGAGCCGGGCGGCTTCGATTTCAGTAGCCATTTGCGCGATCTGGAATTGGATGCCCTGAAAGTCGGCAATGGATTTGCCGAACTGCTTGCGTTCTTGGGCGTATTTCGCAGCGTACTCCCAGGCACCGCGAGCCACGCCTGCCATCTGCGCGCCGATCCCTATGCGGCCTTCGTTCAGGGTTTCAATGGCGATTTTGTATCCCTTGCCGACTTCGCCGAGAACGTTCGACTTGGGGACACGGCAATCCTCCAGAATCAACTCGCAAGTCGAGGAAGCGCGGATGCCGAGCTTGTCTTCTTTCTTGCCGACGGTGAATCCGGGAAACTCTTTCTCGATGATGAAGGCGGTGATGCCTTTGTATCCCGCCGCGGGATCGACGGTGGCAAACAGAATAAAGACGCCGGCCTCTTTGCCATTGGTGATCCACAACTTGCGTCCATTCAGAACGTAATCGCTTCCCTTAAGCTCCGCTTTAGTCTGCAGTGCAAACGCGTCTGAGCCCGAACCGGCCTCGCTCAACGCGTACGCGCCACACAAATCCGCAACCATTCGCGGCAGATAACGCTTCTTCTGCTCCTCAGTGGTCCAGCGCAGCAAAGCGTTGTTGACCAGGGTATTTTGTACGTCCACGATTACTCCCGCCGAGGCGTCGACACGGGAAAGCTCCTCAACTGCGAGAATCGCTTCAAAGAACTTGCCCCCGGCGCCACCGTATTGCTCGGGCACCTCGATTCCCATGAGTCCGAGCTGAAAGAACTGGTGAATAAGCTCTTTGTCGAACACGCCCTTTTCATCCATCTCCTTCACCAAAGGGCGAACTTTCTCTTCGGCGAACTGCCGGATGTTGTCGCGGAAGAGAATCTCCTCCTCCGTGAAGCTGGTCAGAGGCGTCGGCGAGGGGATCTGCAGAACATCGGGCATGCAAGCACCTTCAGAAAGTAGGATAGCGAACTGGAAATTCTAGCACTTACAGGTAGAATATGGTGATCGGGGCGGGGAATTAGCTCCGGTGGCTGCCGTAGACCAACTTGAGGCCATCGGCCTGCAGAATGCGCTGGATTTGATTCCGGGCGTGGACTGCCCAGGGGCCGCTGGTATCCAACTTCACATAAGCCCGCCAGTGCTTTAAAGCTTTGCGGGGTTCCCTGACCTTCTCATAGGCGAGCGCCAAATTGTAATGAGCGTCGCCGTAGGTGGGCGCGAGTTGCAGCGCGGTGGTGTAGGCCTGGATCGCGGCGGCGACGCGTCCGGTTTCATCCAACACGTTGCCCAGGTCGAAATAAGCCAAGGCATAGCGTGGATCAATTTCAATGGCGGCACGGTAATGCTTCTCTGACAGTGTGTAATCCTGTCGGTTGTAGTGTAGCGTGCCCAGGTTGATGTGCGCGGCCGCGTGCTCGGGATCCAGTTCCAGCACCCGTTGGTAAGCCGCAATCGCCTGAGCCTGGGTGTTGGCATCTTCTTCGAGTGCAATGCCTTGGGCGAAAAGCCCAGCGACATCGGCGGGAATCGGCTCGGGCTTAACCAGTGGAGTCGTGGTGCTGGTAACAACATTGTCCCGGGCGGAGAAATCGAACATGAACTGGCCGGCGATCGGTTCGACCAACCTGCCCTGGTGGCGGAAAGCAATGCGATGCCCCGCGCTGAAGACGCTTGCCTCGACCAACGGATTCTCCATTCCCGCAGCCTGTTTCTGCATGGCATCGAGCGACCGCCGGATTACCGCGGGGCGCACTTTGTGAGCGCACAAGTCGCGGATTTTCTTGATTTGCAGGAGGTCAAAAAAGGAGTAGCTCTCGGCGGCGGCTACCAGTTCGGCTTTTTCCCAAGCTGCCAACTGACGCGCCGTAAGCCGAAGAATCCGGAGCAGATCTGCTCGACTGTATCGGTACACGGTGATAGGGAACGTTCAGCTTTCATTATCCGAAGTTGGGGTTGTGTTGGCAAGTGGAAATAAGTCTCTAAGGGAATCTGAAGCGGCAACTTGCATCGTAGCTGGTGCAACTTAGGAGGGATTTCGTCGTCCGGCGATGCGCGCAGGGATGTGGGTCCAGCCCACGTCGGCCCTGTCACAAACTTTTAATGTTCCTCAGACGAACAACTTTCACATTCCAGCTATATCATTAACCGTTCCCCTGATCCATGAAACGGTCATGAGACGAAAAACCGTTCAAGAGCTCGAGTCCACAAAGGAAATGACCGGATTGGTGGAGCAGGCCTGTCTCGTCGCCAAGGATGCGGCGTTTAATCTGCGAGACTTTCTTGAGAATTCGTCCAACATGGCTTTCATCGCCGTGCAGGACTGCGAGAAAGAACTGGATCGCGCCGAACGCAAAATCGACGATGGCATTACGCATGCGATCACGCAAGTCACCGAAGTGGAGGCACGCGAACTGCTCGCCTGCCTGAAATTCATCATTGATCTCGAACGCATCGGAGATCTGACCTGGTCGGTGACCCAACGCCTGCAACGCCTGACTCCCAAGATCCTGCGCGACGACCGCAGGGACCTAATCGCGATGGCCGACATCCTGGAAAGAATGCTGGTGGTCGTACACAAGGGATTTGTAAGCCGCGATCTGGAGTCGGCAAATTGGATATTGAAAACGGACACTCAGATTGACCAAGTTTGCCGGGCAGTTTTTCAGCGCCACCTCGAAAGCAAAAGCAAAGACCGGCCTCGTGACTACAGCACAAATCTGCTGCTGATGGCGCAAGCCTTCGAGCGTGCCGGAGATCACACAAAGAACCTGGGAGAAGAGTTGGTTCATCTGGTGGAAGGCCGCAGCGTGCGTCACGAGCCGAAACGGTCGAGAGGTTCACGCGCCGCGCATGAAGCGTAAATCCGCACCGCTTTTCCCGCGCTTTGAGTATCCCCAACTTACGCACGGTTTCAGTTATGCAGGTGCGCCAGCCGCTCTCGGAGATGGCTCTTCCAACTCTCAGGCAATGCTGCAACTTGCAAGGCGCGGCGGATGGAGACTACGTCAGCATCACCGTACGTTTTTGCGATATACAGTCGAGTGATTTCCGAGACCAGAACTGCGTTTGGGTCCCGGGCAATCGCCTTGATCTCATCCCCAGCGCCAACTTCTCCTTCGCGGGCGACCGCGAAATAAAATCCGGTTCGTCGGCTCGCGAGGAATCGCTTCACCATGTCGTCCGATTGAAATCTCACACCGAGCTTGTAGCAGGGGAGGCGCGGCTGGGTTACAACCAGCTCCGCAGTGCCGACAGAGAACTGATCGCCAAGGTGGACTGAGTCTTCCAGCGGACCATCAACTGTGAAATTTTCTCCAAATACACCCATAGGCAGCTGCTGCCCTGGCAACTCTCTTTTCCAGTAATCGTAGTGAGCGAGTGGGTAGCAGTAAACGGCCTTATATTCGCCGCCATGAACGGTGAGGTCCGCCTGACGATCGCCATCCAAATTGAGCTTACGTAAAGTCACACGATCTTCGACCGGCTGCTTGAAAATGCCCGTCGTCACGCTGATCCCTCGCCACACAACTTCGCGGGGAAGTCCGATGTTTAGTGATACCAGCTTCACCTCAGCTCGTCCTTTCCGGCCACCAGGTTCACAGAGGCCATCCGTGACTACTCGTTCTGAAAGTTGTTAAACAGGTTGTTCAAAGACTCGGCCAGCGTTGGGTGAGCCAGAATGGCATCGTGCAGTACGGTGTATTTCAGCTTGCCCATCATCGCTAGCTGGATCATCGACATTACTTCACCGCCATCCTTGCCCAGGATCGCAGCCCCGAGAATCTCTTCAGTCTGCGGATCGACTAGCGCTTTCATGAAGCCGCGCGATCTTCCGGTCTCCATTGCCCGCGCAACCGAGGTCATTGGTAGCTTTGCTACGCGTACTTTTCTCCCCTGTTCTCTTGCTTCTCTTTCACTGAGGCCAATACGCCCCAGTTGCGGATCAATAAACACACAGGAAGGAATTGGCCGTCCGGCAATGCTGCGATCGCCGCCTTCCAGAAGATTGGTTTTCAAGACGCGATAATCGTCGTATGAAATGTGAGTAAACGCCGGGCCACCTTTCACATCTCCTACTGCATAGACGCCGGGAGTGGTCGTCTCCAGTTTTTCGTTCGCTCGAATATACCCGTGAGCGTCGGTGCCAATGCCGGCCGCTTCAAGCCTCAGCATCTCGGTATTTGGCCGGCGACCGGTCGCGACCAGCAAGTGCGTTCCTTCCAGGCTCTTGCTCACACCTTTGACCTTGACGGTCAGGCGTACGCCTTGCTTGAGAGAAGCGGCCGACTCGGTTTTGGCTTCCAACAGGATCTCGATTCCGTCTTCTCTGAGGATCGCAGCAATCTCGTCTGCAATATCGCGGTCCTCCATCGACAGCAACTGCTCTCCGTCTTGGATCACCGTCACTCTACTGCCAAAGCGCCGGAACATCTGCGCAAATTCAAGTCCAACGTAGCCACCTCCGAGCACCAGCAGATGCTCAGGTAATTCTCCGATCTCCATGATGGTTATGTTGTCCAGATAGGGCACCCTCTCAAGTCCCTCGATCGGTGGGGCGCTCGCCCTCAGTCCGGTGTCAATGACGATCAGAGGGGCCGTCAGCGTACGTTCTCCACCGCCATTCAAACGGATTCGCAGCTGCTTCGGCCCGACGAACGAACCTTCACCATAAATCAGATCTACCAGTTGCGCAGACTTCAGGCGCTTCTCGCTTCCTTCACGCCAGGTCTTCACTATGCCGCGCTTTCTTTCGCGGACCGCGAGCATATCCACGGAGACTTGACCGACCGTGATGCCATAATCGGATGCGCGGCGAGCCAGGTAGGCAACCTCGGCGCTGGCAACCATCGTCTTGGTCGGAGTGCAGCCGTAGTTGACGCACGTCCCACCCACTGCCACCCGCTCGATCATCGCAGTGCGTTTGCCTTTCGCTGACAGCGCGACCGCCAGGGGATTCCCAGCCTGTCCCGAGCCAAGAATGATCGCATCGTAGTGTGTGATTTCCGCCATAGTGCTCCTTGCATGCTTTACCTCAGGTGGATCCGGCAGTCTAGAGAAACCCTACAGGTGAGAAACGATCAGAAAGCTGCCCGCGATCGCGATTACGTCTTCAATCAATGCCACGGGAAGGTCGGGCAAATGCCCGCGTACGACCAGGGCGTGGCGGATGTTGTAACCGCTAAACGTCCCGAACAGGGCACCGATTACGCCGACGATTGCCGCAATGATCAGACTCCCGCCGGCGCTAATCGCAAGTGCCGCACTGCATAGGCCGCTGAAAACAATGCGTGCGATCAGTCCTGGAGGCGCGGTACGCGCTGGAGTTTTTGGCAGCTTATCTGCGATCAGTTCGACAACAGCCAGCAGCGTGAAAAAAGCCACAGTTCCCGGGTGGCCCATGAACGCCAACTTGCTTCCTGCAAGATGCAACCAGCCGAGATGGGCAGCCCAGCAGACCACTGCCGGAGCCGTCAGCGAGCGTAATCCCGCTACGAAGCCAAGAAGGAAACACAGCACAGATAATGTCATAACGTGCCTTTCTACAGCCCGAGCGAACCGCGTTTCTTTCTAACTTACCAGAATTGATTCCCCGTGGCCCCAAGAGTGACGAGTTCTACAGCGCCGAAATCCGCGACGGAATCGCAATGTCGGGACCAGATCGATGACGCGCATCCTCGCCGGAGTGAATTTGCTTTGACAATAGATAATCTCTTTACACGCACATCGACACCGAAGGTCTGATGCAGGGCATTCCTCTCGACACCGTGAGGCAACTGCGGGCTGCAAGCACGAAGCAGTTGATCGTGGCTGGTGGCATTGCGAACTCTGAACAAATCGACCAACTGGATGCTTTGCGAATCGATGCCGTAGTTGGAATGGCAATCTACACGGGGCGGATAAAACTAAGCGGTCCTACGAATCTGCCGGGCTCTCAGCATGGCTGAGGTAATAGTGAACTGTGGGCGTGATAACGAGCGACAGCACAATCGAAATCGTGATACCTCCAATCACCGCGATGGCGAGCGGCTGAAGCATCTGAGACCCTGCACCGATAGCAAGAGCGAGGGGCAACATGCCGGCAGCCGCGGCAAGGGCTGTCATCACGATCGGACGCAGGCGTCGGCGTCCGGCCTGAATCATCGCGTCACGCGGCGACATGCCATCGGCCCGAAACTTTTGTTCGGCATCAAGCAAGAGGATTCCGTTCTTGGCTACGATGCCGATCACCATGATTAATCCCATGAACGACGCGATGTTGAAGGTGGTGCGCGTTACCAGCAACGCCAGCAACACTCCCGACGTGGAGAGCACCGCCGACGCCAAAATAGCGAGCGGCGCCGCGATCGTACGAAACTCGAAGAGCAGCACGATAAACACAAGCACGATTGCGAGTACCAGAACCAGCATCAGGTCATGAAACGCCTTTTGTTGCTCCTCATATTTTCCACCGTACTGTAGACGGATCGACGACGGAATCTTCAACGCGGAGACAGCTCTCCGAACGGCGGTCATCGCGCTGCCAAGGTCTCGCCCTTCGAGACGAGCCGTCACCGAGACCACGCGCTGCAGGTTCTCCCGCCGAACTTCAGTCTGGCCGGGAAGTTCTGTCACGGCGGCCAGGGAACCCAATGTGGCAGTGCGGCCGCTTCCGCTGACTATGAGCGTATTTTTCATGGCGTCCAGCGATGACCGATTCAGGTCGGGGAAGCGAACCCGTACTACGTAAGTCCGATCGTTTGCGACCACCGGATTTTCGGCCGGCATGCCCTCAAGCAGGGCCTGCGCATCGGTCGAGACTTCCTCCGGCGTAAAACCCGCCCTGGCAGTAAGCGTCGGATCGACGGTAAAGAGTGTCGCCGGCCCGCTGATCGTGTTGTCGATTCCATTACGAAGATCGACGACTCCATCGATCTTACTGATCGCGTCGGCGATTTGCGGCGCCCACGTTCGTAAAAGTGCGGCATCGTTCGAATACAGCTTGATGAAAACGTCTTCCGGTTCGTTCGACAAATCCCCGATCATGTCCTGCAAAACCTGAACGAATTCAACATCGATGCCAGGCTCTTCCCGCGCGATGCGGGCTCGGAGTTCGGCGATGACCTCATCCGTTCCGCGACTCCGGTCTTTCTTGAGTTTTACCGCAATGTCCCCACGATTCACTTCGGTGACCGCAGCCAACCCGAGCTCAAGACCCGTACGCCGGGATTCCCCCTGAACCTCCGGCACTTCAAGAACCATCTTCTCGATGTGTCCGACCACTCGCTGGGTCTCGGCAAGCGAAGTGCCGGCCGGTGTTAGATAGTCGAGGATGAATCCACCCTCATCCATTTCCGGCAGAAGATCGTTTCCCATGACACCGTAGCAGACGACGGAGGTGACGATCAGAACGACGCTAAAGATTGCGATCCACCGCGGACGCTCGAGAGCGAAGCGGAGACACTTCTCATAGAACTCGACAATGCGACGGAATACGCCGGTCACGGTAGCTTCTTCCGCGGCAAACAGTTGCTCCTTCGTGGCTGGATGCTCAGACGGTTCCTCGGTTTGATTGAGGCCGATGAAATATTGGCTCAAGGTTGGGGTCCAGGACAGGGCCAGCAAGAGCGAGGTAAGCAACGACACCGAAACGGTGATGGCAAGAGCGCGAAAGAAAATCCCGGTCACGCCGGTGATCGCGATCAGCGGAAGAAAGACCACAATGGGGGTGATGGTCGAACCAACCAGAGGAACAGAAATTTCCGACAAGGCGCTGCGAATGGCTTCCAGCCGGCCTTGGCCTGCGTTGCGATGGAGAGCGACATTTTCGACGACAACAATTGCGTCGTCGATGACGAGCCCGACCGCCGCGGCCAAGCCGCCCAGTGTCATCAAATTAAAACTTTGTCCTAGTAGCTTGAGAACAATAAACGTGATGAGCACGGTCGCCGGGATCACGAGAGCGGCAACGATCGAAGCTCCCCAATCGCGGAGAAATAGCACCATGATGAGCGAGGCCAGCACCAGACCAATGAGGATCGCATCCCGCACGCTCTTGATCGACTCGGTCACAATTTCCGACTGATCGTAAAACGGCTGGAGGTGCACCCCCGGCGGCAGCGACCGCTGGAGACTGGCAATCTCGGCATGAACCAAGTTGGCGACGTCGACTGTATTGCTGTCGGGCTGACGAGTGATGTTGAGCAGCACAGCGGGTTTGCCATTGGCCGTCACCGCGGTATGAAGCGGCTTCACGCTTCGTTCAACAAGTGCCACGTCGCCGATCTTGACCGGAACGCCCGCTGGTGTCGTCTTTACGACGACTCGCCCGAGTTGCTCAGGGCTTGTCACTTGGCCGCTCACCAGCGTCAGGTAAACCTGATGGTTCTGATCCAGGAGTCCCGGAGAATCGATGAGATTGGTCCGCCGGACTGAATCGAGGATGTCTGTAACCGTGACGTTGCTGGCAAGCAGCTTGGCTGGGCTGGGTGTGATGTGAAATTCGGGTTGCTCGCCACCCTGCACTACAACCGCCGCTACTCCGTTCAACCGGTTGAGGCGTGGTTTCAGATCGTAGACCGCTGTTTCCCAGAGCTGGGTTTGCGGCACCGAATCCGAGGTCAGGCTGTAGCCGATAATCGGGAAGGATGCAAATGTCAGCCGATGCGTGCTGATGACCACCGTGGCCGGCAACTCCGATCGCACCCGAGCCAGTGCGGCATCTACTTGCTGCAGGGTCAGAACCATGTCCACGTGCCAATCAAAAAAGAGATCGATTTCGGCCGCGCCCCGACTGGTGATTGATCGGACCGAAATCAGTCCCGGCACGCTGTTCACCGATTCCTCGATCGGGCGTGTGATGGTCACCGTCATCTGATCGATGGGCATCACGCCGTTGTCGACGCCGATTACTACGCGTGGGAAGTCGGTGGTCGGAAACACCGAGATCGGAATCGTAAAAGCGAGATAGATTCCCGCTAAGGCCAGAACAATGGTCAGAAATATCAGCGGCTTCGCGAACCGGGTAAACCAGTAGCGCTCGGCGGTCGGATCGGTCGTACGCAGACGCTCGAGGAGTGGCTCCAGGCGCATGCCTCAGTCCTTCTCCGCGGCTGGTTTTGATGGTTCGGCAGGTGAGCTGTCCTGCTTTTCCGGCTGGATCGGTTTCACTCGGGTGTTGTCGGGTAGGCCGTAAGCGCCGGTCGTAACTACCGTCTGACCGGCGGCCAAACCCTTGGTGATCTGCACCAGGTCGGCGTTGCGGATTCCAACCTCTACTTCCGTCTGGTGCGCATGCTGGTCTGTGCCGACGACCATCACGTTCGTACCACCTTCAGGACTCTGCAACAGAGCAGCGGCGGGAATCGTGATCGCGTCGGGCACTTGCTTCGCGACAATTTGAACTTGAACCGTCGAGCCTGGCCGAAGCGCGCCTTTTGCGTTTTCTGTTTCAACCCACACCTCGACCGTCGTGCTATTGGGATCAACGGCAGGACTGACGATCGTGACCTTTCCCTCTTTCTCCGGAGTGTCCCCTCCTGAGATCGTTGCCGCATCGCCAACCTTGACAAGCGCCGCCTGCTCTTGCGGGATATGCACCTTGGCAATCACGGACGAAGTATCCATGACGGTCAGGATAGGAATTCCTGGGGGTGGAGTTTCGCCAGTGTATCCGGGCCGTTCCGTCACGAATCCGTCGATGGGACTGCGAATTTCTGTGTAGCCTAATTGCGCCGCTGCGCCTTCATACTTGCCGCGTGCGGAGGTCAACTGTCCCGCCGCCGACTTTGTTGTTTGTGGTTTGCCTATGGACTGTAATGCGGAAAGGTGCTGTTCTGCGATCTGGAACTGCGCTTTCGCTTGTACCAAAGATACGCCGGCCTGATCGAGTTCCTTTCTTGGCAGAGCACC
>Ga0210409_10004324_pt1 | contig 15393 bp, 15 predicted proteins | sample IncBWH17MmetaG_FD_161649 | JGI IMG/M metagenome (GOLD analysis project Ga0210409, IMG submission 161649) | Forest soil microbial communities from Barre Woods Harvard Forest LTER site, Petersham, Massachusetts, United States - Inc-BW-H-17-M | ecosystem: Environmental > Terrestrial > Soil >...
TGACACCGGAAGCGATGAAGCAGACCTTTGGAAAGATACCGCGAAGTCTCATGGCACTGGAGACCGGAACCCATTCCCCCTGGGTCAGCCGGCTGCTCAGTGAGTTGGGACAGGAAGTGATCGTGGCGCACGCACAAAAAGTGCAATGGATCACCAAGAGCAGTCGGAAAGATGATCGGCACGATGCTCGGACCCTGGCACGGCTGGCGCGAGTCGATCCCGAGTTGTTGGGGCCGGTGCGGCATCGCAGTGCGCCAGCGCAACTCCACCTGACGGTGATCCGGGCGCGGGCGGAACTGGTGCGTGCTCGAACCGCCTTGGTGAACGCCGCACGGGGGCTGGTGAAGTCTTATGGCCAACGACTGCCCAAGTGTGGCACCTATCAGGTGAGCGAGAAGCTGGCCGAGGGATTGAGCGCGGAGTTGCGCGAGGTTCTGGTACCGCTGTTTAAAGAAATCGAATCGCTGAACGGGCACATCAAGGAATACGACGAGCGGATGGAGAAAATCGCCAAGCAAGTGTACCCGGAAGTGTCTTTGCTCCAGCAGGTGAAGGGTGTAGGAACACAGATCGCTCTGACCTATGTCCTGACGATCGAGGACCCGCATCGGTTCGCGAAGAGTCGCGAGGTCGGTTGTTTTCTGGGATTGCGACCTGGACGCAGGAACTCCGGGCAGAGCGAACCACAGAAGGGCATCAGCAAAGAAGGAGACCGGTACTTGCGCACGATGCTGGTGCAGGGAGCGCACTACATTCTGGGATCCTTTGGAGAAGACAGCGATCTGCGGAGATGGGGACTAAAGCTTGCGGAGCGAGGAGGGAAAAATGCCAAGAAGCGAGCGGTGGTGGCCGTAGCTCGAAAGCTGGCGGTGCTGCTGCATCGGTTGTGGGTAGGCGGAGAGGTGTACGAACCACTGCGCAATAGTCAGAAAGCGATGCGGGAAGTGGCCTAGAGAGTTGCGATCCGAGCTCAACCGCCGAGTCCAGGTGACTGCGACTAAGTCCTGGGGCCCGACTCTCACCGAATCGGTGGGACGAGAGGTCGATTCTCAGGTAGCAGCGCCTACTGAAACGAGAACACCCACCAGGCACCGAGCGACAATCGCTCACCCAAGAATGCGGATGGAAGGATGGCGACAGAGGCGGCTCGGTTCTAAGGAAGACCACTCACGACCAAAGGCAACTACAAAACCGACTTGACACTAACCGGCCTTCTCATGGAAGGACTTGGCGCGAATGTCTCATTGAAATCCTCTAGGTGTATAGTCTCCCACGTGGAAAAGCGCAGGCACCGATTACCGGGTATCGTGATTTTCCTGCTGGTCATGTTTGTTCCAGCGGGCCTCATCGCTTACGTTTTTCATAACCTTGCTTGGCTCGTTGCAGTCCCAATCGCAATCTTTGTTCTGATCTTAGCTGTTGCTTTTGTTTTCGGTACGCTGGAAAAGCTGTTCGGTATTGGGCGAAGAAAAGGCACCCCCGAAGAATTTGCCAATGCCCTTGAAAAGGACCTGCTCGGGGAAGAGCCTGAGCGCGGCTGGGATGAGCCTATGGAGGTGACCTTAGCCGATCCTCGCTTGGAGCAGGTGCGTCGGAGTCTGTGTCCGCGTCCCAACCTGTATCGTCTAGCTACTCAGAAGGACAAAGACGAGCTACGTTCCATCATTGTAGCTCTCCGACGCGGTGATCTTCCCGACGTGCCGCCCCAGTCCGGGATCATGAGTCTCTTCCGCTTCAGGAAGTAGGCTCGGAGCCAGCACCGAAATGTGGCCGTGGGCCGAATGTGGGGGTCAAATTCCTACATGAGGGTAATCCCGTTTCTCAGGCGCTATCAGAATTAGCTCTAATTGTATTGGTCCCAAGTTAGAATGGACGACGGTAAACTAACGCGGAGTAAGGTTTACAAAATTGGAAGGTCCGTATCCGGAAGCGTCATTGCTGGTCGAGTATTACCAGGGCATCCCGCTGGACGAGCCTTCCCAATTCCGTCAACAATGTACGCGCCCATGTTTTGAATGATGGAAATGAACAGTCTTTCGTCAGGGATATTCCTGTTCTGCTGTTGATCAATCCAGAGTCCTACGAGCCAACTACCTTCCTCTTGGCCTTGTTTTGGGCAAGGCTGAACAAATTCAATTTCGGTCGAGTCGAAGGCAAGATTTTTCAATTTTGTATGCCAACTTTCCAAATCCGCTCCCTTTGCAGCACTCGTCCACGGTGCCACTTCGTTCCAGTCCGTCCTTACCCATTCGTCGAGAAAGTCGTCAGGGCGAAAGGCCAATGGAGCGACCCTCGAAACTTGATTCCCTCGTACATCGAAACGAAAGACAGACATTCCCAATTCTCCGTCTAGTCTCCGTTCCTTTCCGACTGAAATGGAGAATGTGTCTTCATTGGAACTGATTTCGAACGGCACGTTGAACCTGTCGAATACCTGTACGTGGCGATCCAAAAGAACCGCAGGATCCTCCGGCGAAGCACTGGGCCTGATGATTTTGAATCGAACCTCTCGTTTACCATCCAGCCCGTTACTCTGGCAATCTGGAAATACGCTAGCGACACCGAAAAACCATTTCCCGTCTTCGTCTTGAGAAGAAACCAAGTATTCCATTCCTGAATCCGGATTGTCCCCAGCTCTAGGAAGATAGTCGGCATCTGTAGTCATAACCAGATCCCAGTTTCGCCCGCGTTTCTGAAAGACATATAACGTCGAGTACGGATCAGAGCCACAGGGTTCCCACAATTCTGTATCGACAACTAGTAAAGGTGGATCGTGATTAGTCACCCATCGGAAGTCGATGTTGCTGATTTCGCCGTACGCATTCCAGCGCGACCGGTAAATATCCCCCCATCCCGCTGATCTGAGCTCGTTGTACACCATCTCTACGTCAGCAAGCGTATCCCGACGCGGATCATTCAAGACCGCAACGATCAAATCTTTCAAATTCTGATTAAGCCGTCGAAGCAAACCTGGGACTCGTGCCGGAGGCGGGGTCGGACCCAATTCAAAATTCTGTACCGGCATCGTTCGGAGCTCGTTGATGGTTTTCACGGCTTCTTGGGCGTATCGCGAGACGTCCTGAGCGGACACTACGGCGCCGAAGTTGAGCATCAACATCAAGGCAATGGTCGCACGGAGCATAAAAAACGAAAATTACCCTTCGACCTTCCGTATCGCATAGTTATACACGAGATACCGCTCCCTTTGCAGTTAATTCGGTGAATCAGATCTTGGACAATGAAGGAGAATTCGAGGAAAGCGAGCAACCGCCTGGTAAGTCGTCTTATCGTCATGTGGGATTCCCAGTTGATGATAATCCCGTTTCTCATGATTTATAGACAACAGATTTGCCAAAGATCAAGTGCAGTCAGGTTTGGCCGATTAGAAGATTCGAATACCACAAAGTGCTGCGTGTGCATTCTTTTTGGGCCGTAAGCGAACATTGACATTTTTTTCCTCGCCTGGTTTCAGGCGCATTGAAGTACTCGCAGACTGCCGGTCCGTTCCTGGGTAGTACCAAGGCTCATAGCCTTCCAACCACACCTTGACTGCGACTTCGGCGTCGGATGGAATTAAAAGCCGGTAAGAGGCATTCACAGGATAGGCTGTCCTCGAATTAGGTTGAGAGATAGGGCTGAACCCAACGCAAGCAGATAGAGGCGCACCAGTGATTGCATCGCTTATATTGCCCACTAAAACGGAAGTTTTTGGACCCAATCGAACTTCCACGGTGGCGGCGGGTTCCTGCGCCGTCAAATTCACTTTTGGCCAGTAGGGCCTTTTATAGAATAACAGCCACACCCCGTCTAACTCTGGATAGTCTTCCCCTTCGTTGTAGCCTGTAATCTCATACCGATCGAATGGCACATCCTGAATAATGAAATGTCCCGTCTCATCGGTAAACGCGGTCGGTACCCTGCCCCCTAGCGGGCGATTGTTACCGGCGTGGACTGTCGCGCCCTTCATCGGGATGCCTTCTTCATTCACCACGATGCCGCGAATTGAGCCTGTGCTCTGTCTCAGTGCGGTTAACGTTCCCGAAAAGATAAGTGCCACCGCAAGTAGCCACTTCACTGGACACCTCTTTCAATGTTGAGTTTACGATAAGATGAATAGCGCGTACCAAGGGTTGGACGACCTAGTCTAACGATTGGGAAACTCCGAAGCCAGGTCGATTCGACGCCAAGTCCCGTGAAGTCGCGTTACCGGAAACTGGCTTTTTGCCCTACGGAGGCGGATTCCCACATTCCGAGAATCCCCGTTTCACAGACTTAGCCAATCAAGGTAAGAAGTTGTTTGCCGCACTTGCTCTGGTGGTACGCTTGCCCAATGTTTGAAACGTTTTTGATGTCGCTGGAGCCTGCTCTGCTCTGCGAAATTCGTTGTAAAGGGGGCAGGAGAGGAGTACGATGCGACAGACCTTGAGCTAAAACGGAAATCCGGGACAAATACGAGCGGAGAATACACATGTCGACACCAAGCTTCCTGAAACACGCATTTCTGGCGGTCGCAGTTTGTGCGATGCTTTGCGCTCTCACGTCCACCTTGCCAGCCGCGCAGAAGACCGCCACTCCTGATCTGAAGCCGTACCAGACAATGGCCCAGGATGCGCTCAAGCTGGTGGCCGCCAAAGATATGAAAGGCGCCTCGAAAAAGATGGACGAACTGGAAGCAAAATGGGATTCGAGCGGATTGGACCAAACGTTGCCGAACGTCGACAGTGAAATGGACGCCGCGAAAGATGCAGTGAAGTCGGGCGACCCCAAGAAGGCCACCGCCGAATTGAATACGTACCTGGGCTTGCTTGATAGGGTCTCGAAGCCTGCAAAAAAGTAAGCAGCTAAATCCATCGATTAAGTTTGGCCCCTGAAATCTCCATCCCCGTCAAATACGTCCCAGTCAAAGGTCTATCCAAATAGATGGTGCCAAGCTTTGTCCAAAATATCGCTCGCGAATATCGGAGCTTCGGCACCGAAAATCCACATTTAGTGGTCGTGATTGCCCGGCGATGCTTCAGACCATGCTTCAGCAGAAAGCCAAGTCCCGATAAGTCCTGCTTCTCGGAAACTGGCCCACCACGTGGCGTTCCCGGGCTTCGCTTGGAATGAGAAAGCATGGTACCTTTCCGCAAGCCGGAAAAACAGCCAGAGGAGATCCCTGTGAAAAACAATCGTCACTTTAAAACACCCGCACGCCTGCACATTTTACTCGTGGCGGTGACAGTCCTGCTCTTTGCCGCCGCAGGCGTGGCTATGGCGGATTCCTTGCTCCTGAAGGAGCAAGGAAGCTTCTTTGTCGGTGGCCGCACCATCTTCACAGACGCGCTCACCGGATCAACCACGGGATTCCTAGGCACCGGAATCAACACGGGAAACATTACGGTTGACCAGATGTACGTTCAATATCAGATACCCGAGGGCGCCGATTCGCATGTACCCGTCGTCATGGTGCATGGCTGCTGCCTCAGCTCGAAGAGCTACGAAACCACTCCCGATGGCCGCATGGGCTGGAACGAATATTTTCTTAGGAAACATCGCGCGGTTTATCTTCCCGACCAGGTCTCGCGCGCGCGTTCCGGATTCGATGCCACGGTCCTCAACGAAATTAAATTAGGAAAGCGTCCGGCGAGCGACATGCCCGAGATTCGCACCGCGACGCACGAAATCGCCTGGCTGCTCTTCCGCTTCGGCCCCACTATGGGAAAAGCGTTCTCGGATGAACAGTTTCCAGTGGAGGCGTTCGAGGAGTTCGGCAAGCAAGTGATCCCGGACTTGAATGGCGGGCTTCCCGCGGTCAATCCCACGTGGACGAATCTCTCGGGCCTGGCGATCAAACTAAAAGGGGCGGTCTTGATGGGCCACTCGGAATCGGGTTTCTTTCCCGAGCAGGCCGCGCTCATCAATCCGACGTATATCAAAGCGACGATCACGATTGAAACCGGGTGCCCCACGCTGAATCCTGAACAGATTTCCAACCTGGCAAAAATTCCGACGCTCGTCGTTTTCGGCGACCATCTCACGGATGTTCCTTCCATGCCGACGATGTGGAAAGAACGTTTCGACTCCTGCGCAAAATACGTGCAGCAGGTCAACGCCGCAGGCGGAGACGCGACCTTGATGCACCTGCCGAAGTACGGGCAATTCGGCAACAGCCACATGCTCATGCAAGACAAGAACGGCAATCAGGTCGCTGATCTCATTTTGAAGTGGATTGACGAGCACGTGGAAAACAAGCACAAATAAGCGATTGCTCCTCAATCAGGGGCGCCGAGAAAGCTACTTGGAGAGAGGATTGGCCAGGGACTTTTTATATTCTTCCGCTTCGGTCGGGGCGCAGATCATTTCCATAATTTCCGTATTTTCCGGCAGCAATTTGAGGCGCATCTTGTCTCGAGCCAGCCACGGCTCGGTGTAAATTTTCGGATCGTCGATCTTCACGGTCAATTCAACAGTGTCGTGATCCACTCGGTGATACGTCTCCTCCACGCGCATGTCGCCGCTGTGCGGGTCACCGGCATTGTCGAGCCAGGTTCGCTCGTCTGTCCCGACCGTCTGGACGACAAATGTATAATCATCCGCCCACTTTCCCACCGAATACCCATACCACCGCGAATCGGGATCCTTCGGAAGTTCCCGCCCGTCTTTCCAGATGACGCGCCACACCTGCTGGTATTGATACGCCATGAGCAATTTGCTGGAAGTTTGCACGACCTGAAAGGGCCGCAGCTCAAATAGCAGATCGCGCGGGAAGCCCGCGGGATCGCAACTGTCGAGCGGATCGTTTACCAGGCCGATGGGAACTCTTCGGGGCCCATCTCCGGGCTTGTAAACATTGTTGGCTATGTTCTCTCCGAAAGCAGTAAAAGGAGCGTGCGTCTTCACGCCCCGCGGGGAGATTCCTTCCATCGTATCTTCCGGACCCCAAATTCCTGAGAGGTCGCGCCGCGGAGCCGGGGCTGCCTTGCGATTCTTCGCCGCCTCGGGTTGTTGAGGCGGAGCAGTCTGCGCACGCAAGCCAACGCAAAGCGCCAGCACCGCGAATCCTCCAATCATCGAGTTCACAAACTGCCTGAGCATTTTGAAGTCCTCGCGCGCCACTCGGCCAATGCCATTCGCTTTTTCTGATGCCCTACATTGCGCAAGCGATCGCTGCACCCCGCCGATGTCTTCCGCGTCAGCGGACGGTGGTGGTCCACCCCATTAATGTCTGGCCATTGGGAAGGACAACCTTCAAGAGTTGCCCGATCGGCGCGCCGTTCCGGGCGGGACGCACGGTCACCGTGACTTGATCGCCCGGATTTAAGGAATGTTTGGACCAGCCGCGCTTGGTCATGTCCACAGGATTGCTGACTTCCACGGTCCAATGCGCGATTTCGCCTTTGTCGTCCGTCGTATCGTAGCGCAGGAAGCAATGGGGATTGGCCCACAGCCAATCCGTCACGGTGGCTTTCATGACCAATTGTTTTTCCATATCGTAGCCCGCCGCTCCGTGATGCGCCGGCAGCTGAACGGCAATGGCCAGGAAACACGCAGCCGCGATGAAAACGCCGAGCACTTTATTTCTCACGAGAAACCTCCGATCCTGGTTGAGCAGTGGGCTTTCGCCCGCCAAATATCGTAGCCGAATGCAGCCCCTATCGGCTTGCGGCCGTCTGTTTTGCCAATTCCGCGCGGAATGTTTGCTCGCGCTCGGCAATATAACTCTTGTAGCCATCGGGATCGATGAAAGGGTTCGTCCCGCCTTGTTTCATTCGGGCGTATTTCGCCTCCATGCCGTAGTAATCTCCGTGCGCGCCAAGAAAAATGTCGCAAGGCAAGGATTTCAGGACGCGGAACATGCGCTCGTAGTCGGAAGCAATCTGCGGATACAGCGCATTGTTCACCAGCTTGTATCCGGGATTCACGTTGGGGCTTCCCACGATGACCACGTTGTATGACTTTCCTCCGTCCGCCACTTTCATCGTCCAGGTGGTCGTGCCTTTTGTATGTCCCGGCGCGAAATGCGCGGTGAGGACTGTGTCTCCCAACTTCACCTGGTCGCCATCGTGCAAGACCCGATCGACTTTGGTGGGCTGGTATTGAGAAATTCCCGAATCGCTGAACTTGGAACCGCGACCGAAATTGATCTTTCCGCCGTCCTCGATCGCAGGCACGTCGGCATCCATCACCATATACTTCGCGCCGGTCAACTCCTTGACCGCCGCGCTGCCCGCGCATTGATCCCAATGCGCGTGGCTGATCAGAAGAATCTTGGTGTCGCTGAAGCGAAATCCCAATTTCTCGATGCTTTCCCGAATCATCGGCACGGACTTTTCCAGATTGCTGTTGATCAGAATATTTCCTTGCGGCGTGGTGATCAAGTAGACGCCCAGCCCCTGGCTCCCGACGTAATAAATATTTCCGATGATCCGGTAGGGCGGAAACGGATTGGTCCAGTCGGGCGGCTCTTGCGCCAGCGCGCCCCCGGCAAACACCAGCAAGAACAGGAAAATCAAGAGCCGGGAGATCTTTGCCATGTCGTTATCCCCTTCCCAATGCGTTGCGCTCCGCAACGCGGGTAGTCTACTCCAGAAACCGTCATGGTGGACAATCCGTCGCATGGCTGACTGATCTGCTACTGCTCCCTCGCGCGAGTATGGTTTCCGCTGTGCCGATCCAGTAGCATCAAGAAATGGCCCGCGCGGCAAAACCCAGCCTAAAGGCGCAGCTGGAAGCGAATCGGGACGTGACTACATTCCTGATCCTCTTCCTTCTCGCCTTTCTGCCATACAGCAATATTTTTTTCAATTGGTTCGTCTATGACGATTCCTTCCTGGTGGTCTCCAATCCCTACGTTCACTCCTTCCGCTATCTGCGGCAAATTTTCACGACCAGCGCCTGGTCGTTTTATGGCGCGCAAGGCATTTCCAATTACTACCGCCCGATCATGACGCTCGAGTTCCTGCTGTCGTACCAGATCGCGGGGCCAGTTCCCTTCAGTTTTCACATGGTGAGTATCCTGCTGAATGGAATTGCAGTCTGGTTGGTGTTCCTCATCCTCCGGCGACTCAGTGATGAGCGCGTGGCGCTCGTCGCTGCCGGGCTGTTCGCCCTGCACCCCATCCATACTGAACCTGTCGCGTGGATCGCCTCGGTCGGCGACCTCGATCTCGCCGTGTTTTATCTGGCGACGTTTTTGTTTTACTTGAAGCTGCCGGAATCGAAAGCAAAAGCCTGGCCGCGCGCGATGATGTGCATTTCTTTCGCGCTGGCCATGCTGTCGAAAGAGACGGCCATAACTCTTCCCGTCCTGGCGATGCTCTTTGAACATTTCTACCGGGGCGACCGCTCCACGACGACGCTCCAGGAAAAATTTTCACGGTACAGCGCGCTTTGGATTGTCGCTGCTCTCTATCTCACCGCCCGCGCCGCGATCATGGGAGGAATTGCCGCCGTCGTCATTCGACCAAACCTCTCCTGGCATGACACGGTCCTTTCAGCCATTGCCCTCGTGGGCAGCTACCTCTGGAAATTAATCTGGCCCGCGCGCCTTTCGGCATTCTATGCCTTTCACGCCAGCCAGCATTTCACGGACAGGAATGTTCTTCTGGGACTGGCGGGCCTCGCTCTCTGCGCCATCCTTTTTGCGGCGTTGTGGAAAGGCTCTCATATGCTTTCCTTCGCATTTGCGTGGATTTTCTTGCCGCTCGGCCCGGTCATGAATGCTCGGTGGATGCCGGCAGGTGTCTACGGAGAACGCTATTTGTTTCTGCCTTCGGTTGGATTCTGCTGGCTCCTGGCTTGGAGCGCTGTGCAACTCTGGAAAGGAAGCGTCCCTTTCGTTCCGAGACTAGCGACGCGCGCCGTGCCTGCGCTGCTCTGCATCGTTGCGCTTGCATATGGCATGAGAACCGTTTCGCGCAACCGGGAATGGGGCGACGAGGCCATGCTATATCGCGGGGCCGCTGATACGCAGGACGATTCCAGCGTGATCCGCACCAACCTCGGCTCGATAGCCATCAACCGGGGGAACTGGAAATTGGCCGAGCAGGAATGGCTACAAGCGTTGGCCATGGATCCCACTAGTGGTTACGCGCTCGACGACATGGCCCTGCTCCGGCAGAGGCAGGAACGATATATTGAATCGGTCGATTACTCCCGGCGGGCCCTGCGAATTCTTCCGGCGTACACCACGGCGCATGTCAATCTGGCCGATACGCTGGCCGTGATGAAACGCACCGCCGAGGCCGACTGGGAATTCCGCGTGGCCACCACGCTCTCTCCACTCTCGACCCGCGCTCACAACAACTACGGCAAGTTTCTGCTCGCTCAGGGCCGTTCGGAGGAAGCGCGCGCCGAATACGAACGCTCCGTGGCCGCCGATTTCAATGCCGAGGCGTCCGACCAGTTGGGCGAAATTTACGCCTCCTGGCGGGATTTTCCGAGCGCCGGAAAAGCGTTTCGCCAATCCCTTGCAGACAACCAGTTTGACACCCGCGCCCACTTCGGCCTCGGCCAAGTGTTGGAGTCTACCGGCCGTCCGGCCGATGCTCTGCGCGAATACGAGAGCGGACTTGCAATGGACTCGTCCAACGCCGCAGCAAAAGCGGCGAGAATTCGCTTGCGCGTCAGCGCCTCTCCGCAGGCAGATCCACACTGAATAGCCCCCACGCGAACATCGCGAAATTCCTCAATGGAAGAATACTCGCCGGGCGCGCCACATCTGGAATAAACTGAGGGTGACGCGCGAGATATATTCTTCCGCGCAAATCAGGACTTTTTTTAGTGGAGTGAAATTTCGGCGGTGCCGTTCCCATGGATCGTGAAACACAATCCGCAACCGAATTGCAGGCTCTGCGCGTACTCTGCGATGAGTCCGTTCCTCGCGAGCAGCGGCTGACGCTCATGCAATCACTCAGCCAACACGTTTTCATCGAGCCGGAGCATCAAGTCGTCTACGAATCGATCCGCGCCCTGCTTTCGCGCGGCCCCGTTTCCGCGGGCCAACTCCGCGTCCACCTGAATAATCGCGGGTTCCCGGACACGGACATCGAACAATATTTCCAGTCTGCGAGGGCCGGAAGCTTCGGGCTCCGGCCACCGGACAACGTAACGTCATGACGTCATTTTCGACATCGCAGCGCGGCTTCAGCAAGCCTGTAATTATCTTTTCCATGAGCATTGCGGCGATCGCCGTGGCCGTTTCCTTTTTTGGCGGGACGATTCGCCGCTTCTTCCGCGAATCGCTCATGCAGCGGGTGACTTCCGCGCACTACGAAATCCTCTGCCCGCCGGGCGCGTTCACGCAAAACGCCATGACGGAATTCGCCACGCGCAGGGAGCCCTTATTCACGGCGCTGGACAAGAAACTCGGCGGCGCCGGTTCAAACATGTCCATCCGCATCGTCTTCGATCCCACATTTTCCGCGACGCCGGCGGAAGAGACGGCACAGCAACCCTACGCGGCATCGGGAACGACCATTCGCACGAAGCCGAACGGACAGACTCCTGACCTTCCCGCGGCCGCCGATGCGCAAGCGCTTCTCTACGCCTCATGGGGCAAGCCCGGAAACGCGCAAATTGCCCGGTGGATCGCGATCTGGCTGGTGGGCCAATGGCGCAGCGAGGAAATTGGAATGGCAGCGGCTAAAGTGGAGCAACGGCTCGGTCACAAGAAGCTCGCGAGTTTGCTGAGCGACCCGGGCGGCGAAATTTCCTCTGCCGATGACCGAACTTTGCTCGGCTCGGCATGGGTAAGCGAAATCGCCGAATTCGGCGGCGCCGGTGCCGTAAAGAAACTCTACGCCGCAACGATGCCGCACCCCAGCGTTGCCGAAGTCACGAAAGCCTTGGGCACCACTCCCCTGGAACTGGATCGCAAATGGCAGTTGTGGATGTACGCGTATCTCGCCGGAATGCCTTCGATGCCGCACGATTCCAGCATGCCCATGGACATGCAGATGAGCGGAAGTCATTAGTGTGAATCGTGAATGGTGATTGGTGATTCGCTGGCACTGAGGCCGCGGCAAAGGCCGAAGCGTGATTCGCGGTTTGTGAATCGTGGTTTGTGATGGACGACGAGCCATCACTTGCCGTTGACTTAAAATGGCGCATCAAGCATTTTCAATTTGAAATTTGAGATTTGAAATTGAAGGCTCTCAATTCGGGTTGGCCAATTGGGGTATTTGGACTCCCGCCGCCTGCCATTGGCGCCGCACAATCCCGCCAGTCCCCACAATTCACAGATTCAACGCGCCGTATTTTTTTTCCACATTATCGGAGTCTCGCAAAACCGTCGTTCCGGACGCAGCGGACGCATTTGTCCACCGGCCCGGGATCCTGTGGCCGCAGTGCGGACACGCGCCGTCGCGCAGCGAGTTCTCCAGAACATCGTGCCAGGAACGGCGAATCACAATTTTGCCGCAGCCGGGACAGATGCTGTGCCCACCGTCGCTGTGGATATTCCCTTCGTAGACGTAGTGCAGCCCTGCGGCTTGCGCGATTTTGCGGGCGGCGTGCAGCGTTTCGGGAGGCGTTCTGGGCTTGTCCTGCAGCTTGAAATCGGGATGGAACGCTGTGAAATGCAGAGGCACGTCCGGGCCGAGATGTTCCAGAATCCAGTCCGCGAGCTGGCGGATTTCGCGCGCGTCGTCGTTGAGAGTCGGAATCAGCAGATTGGTGACTTCAAACCAAACGTTCGTCTCCTCCTTGAGCCACACGAGCGTATCCAGCACGGGCTGCAAATGTGTGAGCGTGATGCGACCGTAGAATCCTTCGGTGAACGCTTTCAGGTCCACGTTCGCTGCGTCCACGTGGTCGTAGATATCGTGAAACGCTTCCCGCGTGATGTAGCCATTCGTGACCATGACCGTGCGGATTCCCGCTTCCCGCGCGGCGTGGCAAATGTCGATCACATACTCGCCCCAGATGGTCGGCTCGTTATAGGTAAATGCAATCGAAGGGCAGCCGTAGCGGATCGCCAGCGCGACAATGTCTTCCGGCGGAATGTGCGTTGAACGAACCTGGTCGGCCTTCGATTTCGAAATATCCCAGTTCTGGCAGAAAAAGCATCCCATGTTGCAGCCCGCAGTGCCCAGCGAAAACACGCGCGTGCCCGGCAGAAAATGATTGAGCGGCTTCTTCTCGATCGGATCGATTTGCAGCGCGGCAGGCGAAGCGTATCCCAAGCTATACAGCTTCCCGCCCTGGTTCACGCGGATGAAACAAAACCCAGCCTGCCCTTCCCCAATGTGGCAATGCCGCGGGCAGAGATAGCAGTGCACGCGCCCGTCCGGCAGCGGTTCCCACCAGCGCCCTTCGTGGAGCGATTCCGTCTTCTGAAATATTTTCAGTTCATTCATAGTGGAGTGCGGAAGAGAAACTTTTCGAGCTGTTGAACCTATGATCCAAGTATAGCACTCAGGGGCGCGGGACAGGTCAGTTTGGACGGCCGTGTCGCGCCCGCCAGCGCTCCGCCACCCAGGAGATGAATTGGGAAAGTTGCTTGCGCTCGCGCCAGATGAGGCGGAAGAACTCCGCAGGCCCCAGCGCGTGCATGTCTCCGCCAAAGAAAGTTTCGAGGCGCCAGCGAATATAGGGGCTGGCCCACGGACGCATCCGGAAACCCTTGGCCGTGATCCAGTAGTAGCGCAGCACGGTGAACATTCGGACGAATCCCTCCGCCGGGAACACTGGTCATTAGTCCGTGAACGATAGATCGCGTGGGATGACATATCTCCTGTAGCATCGTAGGCACATCCATCGGCCATCAGGATCCACATAGCCATATTTCCTTGCGTCAATATGCGAGTTGCAGAGAGTACAGTTCTCATGGCTCCATTGAGAAAGACTTTTCGGCTTGAGAGGTCGCTTCGCTTTTCCAAACAGTGGAACATACCGTATCAGAGGGCCACCACCTTCTCTTTTCACCTCCGCCCAACCAGTCAACCTTCTCCGTCCCACCCTCGTTTCTTCGGTAACAGGCTTGTTCTCTACTTCAACTCCCACGTCAACCACTTTCATCCGGCGCCAACCCCACTTTGGATCAAGCACCATCCAGACATTAAAGGCCTGCCAATAAGGAGACAAATGGGCAAGCGATTGACCGACCTTGGCAGGCAATTCTTGCCTTGTTGTCTGAAACGTGCACTCGCGGGAGTCCTTATCAACCACTTGCAGATTGCCGCATAGGCAATCATTGTCCTTGAGCAGAAGCCAGCACCACGGGTCAAATACAACGCCGTCGAGTCGATCAAAATTGCCGATCAGTGTGAAGTGGCCGTAACCATCCGGATCTATTATACCGGCCTTGATTTCCCTGATCATGAACTGCGGCAAATCTTCAAGCCGCTTCGGTCTGTTTACCTTAGCCATGGAAGATGAATCGTCGCACTGGTCAGTCAGCTCGACAATATGGGTGGAACAAATCTATTTCCAGCCTTCGCGTTCGCGCAGCGAGGTGATGTGCGCGACGTGGTGCCGCCCGTGCCAGGCGTAGTGGTGCACAACGTGGTCCACCGACATCAGCCCCAGGGCCGGGTGGCGCAAGCGGCGCGCAAAATCCGCCGGCTGCATGGACCGTAGCAAAATGTCCCAGCGCAGGTGCAAAAATTCCAAGAGGGCGAGGGAAACTTCGACGGGCGTTTCCCGCGAATCCGCAAGCTCGGCCCACAGTGCTTCTTCATACGGCTTGACCGTAGGTTCGTCTTCAGTGAGCGCGAGTTTCACTCGAACATACGCGTTCATGTGGCTGTCCGGGACATGGTGCGCGAGCTGACGCACGGTCCACCCTCCGGGCCGATACGGCGTGTCGAGTTGTCCTCCGGAAAGCCCGGCCACGGCGCTGCGCAAGCGCTTAGGCGTTTCCGCGATCTGTGCAATCGCCTCCGCGCGCTCGGCCGGAGTGAGCGATATTTTGGATTCATACTTCCCGATGGGATAACGCAGATCCGTGCTATTCATCCTTCCACTCCTCGGCTGCCGCCGCCCTGCGCGTCAACAGTGTAGCGCAATTCGGTCCTGACCGGTCTTTCGATACACCCCATTTGCGTGGCTGCAGGTTGCGAACTGATTTATTCCGATAGTGCCTGGAGTCTTCTTGCTATTCAGACCGCGCAATCGCCCGCTTGAATTTTCCATCCCAGGGGAGTAGCTTGGATTTCGCCTCGCCAATTCAACGCACGCCTGCATCGGATCGCAGAGAAGGAGAGTAAATATGGCAACAACAGCACCAGCGCCGACACTCGATCAGAATGTCACCAAATTTGTCGCCAAGACGCACAAGATGCTCATCAACGGCAAGTGGGTGGAAGCCGCTTCCGGCAAGACTTTTCCCACCTACAATCCCGCCACAGGCGAAGTCCTGTCCCGCGTGGCCGAAGGGGACAAGGAAGACATTAATCGCGCCGTGAAGGC
>Ga0210409_10004325_pt1 | contig 15392 bp, 15 predicted proteins | sample IncBWH17MmetaG_FD_161649 | JGI IMG/M metagenome (GOLD analysis project Ga0210409, IMG submission 161649) | Forest soil microbial communities from Barre Woods Harvard Forest LTER site, Petersham, Massachusetts, United States - Inc-BW-H-17-M | ecosystem: Environmental > Terrestrial > Soil >...
GCATGGCATATCCTCCTTCTGAAGCGACATGCGGGGGTCTGCCCTTGTCGGACCAGACCTATGGATCGTGCGCAGCCTTGTTGGCCTGCGCAGAAAAAAGATGGGGATGCCTTGCCCCCGTCGCAAGGCCAGGGAACGTTCCGGCCTTGAGCATTCCATGAGCCGCTCACGGTTGCCGGCTGCTATAGGAAGGAGCGATGCAGACGCAGATATCGGACGACGGAAATACCGAGCCGCGGAGCCCGCCGCTGCCGGTGAAGCTCGTCTCGATCCCGGCGAATCCCGTTCCCGAATGCATAGTGACGGGCACGCTCAAAACGCCCGACGGGGTTTCGCTGCGATTCGCCCGCTGGTTGCCGCCGGCCGGCCGCCGCGGCACGGTGTGCATCCTGCCCGGCCGCAGCGAATGGATCGAGAAATATTTCGAGACCGTGCGCGATCTGCGGGCGCGCGGCTTCGCCGTCGCCATCCTTGATTGGCGCGGACAGGGCCTTTCCGACCGTGCGCTGCCGGATCGCCGCCGCGGCCACGTGCGCAACTTCTCCGAATACGATCTCGATCTCGAAACGTTGATGCGCGAGGTCGTGCTGCCGGATTGCCCGCCGCCGCTCTTTGCCATCGGCCATTCCATGGGCGCGACCGTGCTGCTGCGCGCAGCCTTTCAAGGCCATCGCTGGTTCGACCGCATCGTGCTCAGTGCACCGATGATCGCGGTGGCGGGCATGAATTCGATTGCCACGGCCGGCACGATGTTGCGACTCATGCGGCTCGCCGGCTTCGGCGCGATGCCGGTGCCCGGCCGCTATGCCGGCGTATTGGACCTGCGGCCGTTCGCCGGCAATATCCTCACCACCGACCCGGTGCGCTACGCCCGCAACGCCGCCATCGTCGAGGCGGAGCCGGCGCTCGGCCTCGGTGGTCCGACGGTCGCCTGGGCCGACGCCGCCTTCCGCGCCATGCGCACGCTCTGCGAACCGAGCTTTCCGACGCAGATCCGTCAGCCGATCCTCATCGTCGCCGCCGGCCGTGACGCCGTGGTGTCGAATACCGCGATCGAGGAATTTTCCATGCTGCTGCGCTCAGGGTCGCACCTCGTCGTGGTCGGCGCCCAGCACGAGCTTCTCATGGAGCAGGATCGCTTCCGCGCCCAGTTCTGGGCCGCCTTCGACGCGTTCGTGCCCGGCACGCCCTTGTACTGATACCGCCGCGCTCGCGCCGCCTTGTGCGATCGCGACGCCGGCCGGAAACAGGCGCTAGGCGCCTGCCAGCAGCGCCATGGCTGCGGCGTGCGTCCGGCGGTCGCCGGCGGCGATGATGCGTCCGCCGGAATACGGGCGGCCGTTCTCCCAGGTGGTGATGATGCCGCCCGCGCCTTCGATGATCGGGATCAACGCCAGGACGTCGTGCGGTTTGAGCTCGGTCTCGATCACCAGATCGATATGGCCGGCGGCGAGCACGCAATAGGCGTAGCAATCGCCGCCGTAGCGCGACAGCCGCACTGCCTGCTCGACCCGGGCAAAGGAGCGACGGTCGGCATCGTTCATCAGCAGCGGACTCGTGGTGAGCAGCACCGCATCCTCCAAGCCCGCGCAGGCACGCGCGCGCAGGGCGCGCCCGCCCGCGGGGCCGCGGTAGTTCGCGGCGCTGCAGTCGCCGGCGAAATGCTCGCGGGTGAACGGCTGGTGCATCATGCCGTAGATCGGCTCGCCGCCGCGGGTCAGCGCAATGAGCGTGCCCCAGGCCGGCATGCCGCAGATGAAGGACTTGGTGCCGTCGATCGGATCAAGCACCCAGACATATTCCGCCTCCGGACGTTCGGCAGCGAATTCCTCGCCGGTGATGCCGTGTTCGGGGAACGTCTGGTTGATTAAGGCGCGCATCGCCGCCTCCGCGGCGCGATCGGCGGCCGTGACCGGATCGAAGCTGCCGGACAAGCTCTTGTTCTCCACACCAAGCGCGGTGCGAAAGAACGGCAGGATGGTCTCACCGGAGACGGCAGCCAGTTGGTCCACGAAGGCCACAAAATCGATCGCCGTCATCGCGCGCCGTCCTTGGTTGGGGGTCTGCTGGAAGACAACTTGGCGTGTTGCCGATTAGACACGATCGCGTACGAAATCGACTTGCAAACCTTCGCGTCCGGTTCCATTTCGTGCCGATTGCCCGTCTTTTGGGCACCGCACAAAACTGCTAATTTATTGACATTCTTCGGTCTTTTGCGACCCGCCGGTGTCCGTTGCCGTCATGCGAACGGGAAGACACAGCTCTGCGCCATTTGCAGGAAGAATCAGGGGAAAATGGTCCGCGGGCCTTGATTTTTGTGCGGCGCGGTGTATGTTGTTGCAGTGCGGTAGCGTTGAGATTCTTCTCGCGTTACCGTCGCCCTCCTTGGGCGTTTCCTCCCTAGACTTGGGCCGCCAGCGGTTGCCGGCGGCCCTTTTTCTTTCCGTCAGCCGCGGCAGCCCGCGGGCGGCACGAGCCGTCATTCCGCCGCCGCCCGGTAGGGCCGCAACTCTTCCAGTGGAATCTCGGACAACCGGTCGGCCACGAACTCGAATTCGCCTGCGAGCCTGGCGAACGAGGCGGCACGCTCGTAGTGCCGTTCGTCCATGTAGAGCGCGCGGTTGATCTCGAGCTGGATCGCGTGCAGCCCCGCGGCCGGATTGCCGTAGTGCTCGGTGATGAAGCCGCCGGCATAGGGTTTGTTGCGGCTGACCACATAGCCGAAGCCGCGCATGGTCTCCTCGATCGTCTCGGCAACGATGGCAACGCAGCTCGTGCCATAGCGGTCGCCAATGACCAGGTCGGCACGCGGACGCTCGTCCTTGGCGCCGGTCGCCGAAGGCATGGAATGACAATCGATCAGGACCGCGGCACCGAAATCGCGGTGGAGCCGCATGAACACGCGCCGCAGCGCGCGATGATACGGCTTGTAGAGCCCGTCGATCCGCTGCAGCGCCTCCGCGACCGAGATGCGCTGGTCGTAAATTTCCTGGGCGTCGCCGACGACGCGGGCGACGGTGCCGAGGCCGCCCGCCACCCGCATGGAGCGGGTATTGGCGAATGAGGGCAGGCGGCCGTCGAACATGCGCGGGTCGAGTTCGTAGGGCTCGCGGTTGACATCGACGTAGCAGCGCGGGAAGTGCGCCCGCACCAGCGGGTGGCCACGCCCGACCACGCCGGCGATCAACTCGTCGACGAAGGAGTCCTCGGAACGGCGCAAGGTCGCGAGATCGAGCCGTGACGCCAGCAGGAACTCGCGCGGATAGACGCGTCCGCTGTGCGGCGAGTTGAACAGGAGCGGCCCGCGGCACTGCGCCGGCTCTATGGCCTCGAACGGGGGATCGAATTCGTCCTCGATTTCCAGCATGACGTCCGGCGGGGCTTTGCAGAGTTATTCCCCGGCAATGTTCCCTAGCGTGCGCCAGCGGCTATTGTCCATAGCGCGGTACGGTTTGCCCAGCGCAACCTTCACTCCATGTTTACCCGGCATCCGGCTTATGGAATGAAGGGGGCCGGCGAAAGCCGGGGGTTGCGTTACATGCCTAAAATCCTGCTCGCGGAAGACGACATCGACATGCGGCGCTTTCTGGTCAAGGCGCTGCAGAACGCCGGCTTTGACGTCATCTCCTACGACAACGGCCTTGCCGCCTATCAGCGCCTGCGCGAGGAGCCGTTCGAGCTTCTGCTCACCGATATCGTCATGCCGGAGATGGACGGCATCGAACTCGCCCGCCGCGCGGCCGAGCTCGATCCCGACATCAAGATCATGTTCATCACTGGCTTCGCCGCGGTCGCGCTCAACTCGGATTCAAGCGCACCCAGGCACGCCAAGGTGCTGTCGAAGCCGATCCATCTGCGCGAGCTCGTCAACGAAGTGCAGAAAATGCTCGCGGCCTCTGCCGCCTAGCGGACGCCGGACAGCCGGAACAGGCACCATCGCCCGGCGAGCGAACGGGCATCCGGGACAATGCCCATCCAGAAGGAATATCCGGCAAAACCTTCGGCGTCCGCGCGCTACGAACCGTGGCGTGCGATGTGCAGCGCAATTCTCCGGCTCTCGTGCGGCACACGCTGCTGATGAGAGCGGGCTTCGCCCCTGCCGCCGTGGAAATAGCCGGCTACCTTGTTCATCAGCTGCGGTCGGATAATGATCCGGCGCGTCTCGCGTCCGCCGGTCGGGACGTTGGCGGCCAGTCTCGGAATCGCTTGAGCGGGGACCGCCCAGCCGGCGTGCATAACGCCGGCGAACTTGCGCACCGCTTCAGCGCGAACCGTCATGCGCACATGTGGGCGCGCTGCGAAGCGCCGACGCACGACAGGCGCCGGCTCCGCCGCTGCGGCACGCAGCTGCTGTTGCGGTTCCTCGGGCGCGGCTTGTTGAACCTGCTGTGCCTGCTCTTGCTGTGCCTGCGCTTGCTCTTCCTGCACCTGCTGTTCCTGCTCCAGCTCCAGCTCCAGCTCCAGGCTGGCGAAGGCCGGAAGCTCGCGGCATGGCAGCGGCCGCGTGAAGCGCAGGGCCGACTCGCCGGGCGGGCTTTTGCGCCATTCGTCCACCGAGCGGCCGGTGATGCGCACGACATAGGTCTGCGTCTCGCGCGGCAGCTTGCCGCCGTGCAGCAGCCATTCGCTGACGCGGTGGACGCCGGCATTGTAGGCGGCAGCCGCAAATCCGAGATTGCGGAAGCGCTCGCGCAGCTCGTGCAGCAGCCGCGCCGAGGCCGGCAGTGCCTGCCGCGGATCGAACGGGTCCGTCAAACCGACGGCGGCGGCGACGCGCGGCATGAACTGCGCGATGCCTTGCGCTCCGACCGGGCTCACGGCGTTATGCCGCAGCCGGCTCTCCTGCCAGATCAGATTGGCGAAGAAGGGTACCGGCAGATCGTTGTGCTGCGCAGAATCGAAAAGCGTATTGCAGAGTCCGTCGAGCGACTCGATGTCCCGGTCGATGGCGGTGGTCGCGGCCGCAGCTTCGCCCGACGGCGGCTCGGCGATGCTGTCCTCTTGCTCGTGCGACGCCTCGATCACTTCCAGCGACGGCACGACCACATCGCTTTTCACGTCGATGCTGCCGATCAAGCGATCAATTGTGATCGGTTCGGCAGAAGGCGTATCGGCGGCAGCCAGGACAGTGTTCGAATGTTTGGGTTCGGGCACGGCGCTGTTGAGGCCGAGCAACACGAACCCTAGTGCCAAAATCGGACGCATCGCCCCCCTCTCGCAGGAATCGTGCCGCAGCAGCGTCCGGTGACGCCCGCGCCAAGCGAATGGAAAAAGGAAAGTCCCCTCACTGACTTGCGGCTGATGCCCAGGCAAGCGGGCGCTTTTTTGGAGATATTAAGAATTCGTTGCGGCTATATCGGGCGTTTGCCAAGCCAAGATGCGGCGACGGTGTGATTATGAAACTCGCGCGGCCCCGCTTAGAATCGTTTCAAACACCTTGCGGCGGGCGGCGAAGACCGATAGTTACGATTGAGACCAATCGCCCACGAGGGCTCCGAGGCGGCGCCGGACTGAGCGTTAACGCTGCAAAGGGCTGAATTGCTTCGCTTTGCCCGTGGTGAGCGTGGGGCGGTCGTGACAGCTGCCGGGAGTGCTCATGAGCCAAATAACCAAATCAGATATCAAGTCCCGGAAGGCAGCCATTCGCGCGTTGCCCGGGGAGGCGGCGCTGGTGTACCAGCCCGGCTTCGGTAACCATTTCGTCACAGAGTCAGTCCCCGACGCGCTCCCCGTCGGCCGCAACTCGCCGCAGCGGCCCCCGTACGGCCTCTACGCCGAACAGATCTCCGGCACCTCGTTTACCACTGCGCGCGCCGAGAATCGGCGCACGTGGACTTACCGCATCCGGCCGTCCGTCGTGCATCGCCCGTACGCGCGCATCGACAACGGCATGATCCGCAGCGCCCCGTTCAACGAGGTCGATGCGACGCCGACCCAATTGCGCTGGAGCCCGCTGCCGATCCCGCAGAAGCCGGCCGACTTCGTCGAGGGCATCGTGACTTTCGGCGGCAACGGCGACGTCGCGACCCAGGTCGGCACGGCGGTTCACGTCTATGCGGCCAACCGCTCGATGAGCAACCGCTGCTTCTACAACGCCGACGGCGAAATGCTCATCGTGCCGCAGCAGGGCCGCGCCCGCTTCGTCACCGAGCTGGGCGTGATCGAAGCGGCGCCGGGCGAGATCGTCGTGATCCCGCGCGGCTTGCGCTTTCGCACCGAGCTGCCGGACGGCCCGTCGCGCGGCTACATCTGCGAGAATTACGGCGCCATGCTGCGGCTGCCGGAGCTTGGGCCCCTCGGCGCCAACGGTCTTGCCAATGCGCGCGATTTTCTCAGCCCCGTTGCCGCCTACGAGGACACGGAGGCTCCGACGCTGCTCGTCGCGAAATTCCAGGGCAACCTGTGGGCGGCGGAGATGGACCACTCGCCGCTCAATGTCGTCGCCTGGCACGGCAATCTCGCTCCCTACAAATACGAGCTGGCGCGCTTCAACGTCATCGGCACGATCAGTTTCGATCATCCCGATCCGTCGATCTTCAGTGTGCTCACCGCGCCTTCTGACCTGCCGGGCGCCGCCAACATCGATTTCGTCATCTTCCCGCCGCGCTGGCTCGTCGGCGAGGATACGTTCCGGCCGCCCTGGTTCCACCGCAACGTCATGACCGAGTTCATGGGCCTCGTGCACGGCGCCTATGACGCCAAGGCGGAAGGATTCCTGCCCGGCGGCGCCAGCCTGCACAATTGCATGACCGCACACGGCCCCGACGCCGAGACCTGGAAGCGCGCAACCAATGCTCAGCTAAAGCCGCACAAGATCGAGGACACGATGGCGTTCATGTTCGAGAGCCGCTTCGCCATGCGGCTGACGCGCTACGCGGCGGAATCCTCAGAGCTGCAGCGCGACTACTTCGAAGGCTGGCAGGGGCTGGAGAAGCATTTTTCGGTTTGAGCCGATTGCTGCGTCGCCCTTTGGGCTCCTCGCAATGATGGTTCTGGATCATCGCGCTTTTAGTTAAGCGTCCAGCACCCCGCCGCGGCTGGTGCCGAGTCCCTTCATGAAGCGGTTGCGAATGAGCGCGGGATCGCGCACCGCCGGCCCGGCGGCCGGCTGATCATCGATCTTCGCTGCGATCAGCGCCGGCCCGCCTTCGTCGAAGCGGCGGTCGATCAGCGCCTCGAAATGCGCCTCGTCGCGCACCCAGGCGCTGTTGGTGATGCCGGCGCCGCGCGCGACCGCGACGATGTCGGTCGGGCCGCTGGTCGCCGTCGGCTGCTTTCCGGTGATCTGATAGAGGCCGTTGTCCCAGATGATGATAGTGAGGTTGCGCGGCTTGACGTTGGCGATGGTGGCGAGGCAGCCGAGCGCCATGAGGATCGAGCCGTCGCCTTCGAGCGCGAGCACCCCGCGCTGCGGTTGCGCCAGCGCGACGCCGAGCGCGATCGGGCAGGTCAGGCCCATGCTGCCGAGCATGTAGAAGTTCTGCGGCCGGTGGCCGACGGCGAACATGTCGAAATTGGCGTTGCCGATGCCGCCGATCACCGCCTCCTCGTGCGTGAGCCGCCGCACCAGGCGCCGCGTCAGCTCCGTGCGGTTGAGCGTTTGGACCGATTGTCTCTCGTTGCTCATGCCGTCGTCCCTCGGGTCATATCAGCTGGGCGTACGAGGCGGGGTTGCCGCCGGTCAGCAGCGGGGAAAGAATGAGGGCGACCGGCGCCTGCGTCGTGAACGCCTGCTTGATCGACGAGTTGACGATGAAGCGCAGCGTCGCGGCATCGGCGAGCGTGTGATGCAGAATGCCGAGCGAATCGAGCGTCGGGCGCATGGTGCGCGCGATCAGCACCTGGCCGACGTTGAATTCGCCCATGGCGCCGCGCTCCGAGATCACGAGCACGGCGGGAATTTGATAGGGCACCACCAGGGAGGCGAGCGCATTGGCGATCAGCGCGAAGCCGCTGGTCTGCATCATCGCGACGCCGCGCAGGCCGCCCATATAGGCGCCGGTGAGCGCCCCGACCGCTTCGTCCTCGCGCGTGGCCGGCACGGAGATGAAATAATTGTCCGCAGCGACGCCCTTGATCAGCGGCGTGAGCACGTTGTCCGGCACATAGGTGACGAGACGGATGTCGTTTTCCTTCAACGCGGCGAGTATCGTTTCCGACCAGCTCACGGCAACTCCCCACGGCCGGCCGTTGATGGCGGGGCCGCACTTAACTACACATCTGCGGGCCTTCGACCAACCGCGGTCGCTGGCCTTCAACAGGCACTGTAACCGATCCTGCTCCCGACAATGAAGACGAGCCCGCGCGCAAGGCTGCCCGACCGGCAAGGCTTCCTGCGGCTTGCCGACTGGCTCGCGGTCGGCGTCGCGCTGTCGCTCCCCTGGTCGACATCGGCGACCTCTGTTCTTATCGTCGTCTGGTTTCTCGCCTGGCTGCCCACGCTCGATGTCAACGCCCTCCGCCGCGAGGTTGCTTCCGCCGCGGGCGGCTTGCCGGTGCTGCTGTGGGCGCTTGGGGCGCTCGGCATGCTCGGGGCCGCGGTCTCCTGGGGCGAGCGGTTCGAGGGCCTCGGCAGCTTTCACCGGCTCCTCGCCATTCCCCTCCTGCTGGCGCAATTCCACGGCTCCGACCGCGGCATGCTTGTGCTGCGCGGCTTTCTCGTCTCCGCCACGTGCCTCCTCGCAACGTCGTGGGGCCTTTGCGCTGACCGGCGTCACGATACCGGGAAAGTCCCCTGGGGTGCCGGTCAAGGACTACATATTCCAGAGTGGCATTTTTCTTATTTGCGCCTTCGCGCTCATCGGCGCGGCCTGCGACTTCTGGCGCGCAGGGAAGAGGGGGATCCCCGTTGCGCTCGCGCTGCTCGCGGCGCTGTTCATCGCCGATATCGCTTTCGTCGCGGTGAGCCGCACCGTGCTCCTCGTTGCCCCGCTCCTCGTCATCGCGCTCGGTTACCGGCAGTTCGGCGTGAAGGGCGTACTCGCCGCGGGTCTTGTTGCCGGCGCGCTCGCCGGTGCGCTGTGGCTTGAATCCTCCTACCTGCGCACGCGGATCGCCGATTCGATGGCTGAATTGCGCGGCTACCTCGACGCCAATACCGCAAGCTCGACCGGAGAGCATCTCGAGTTCCTGAAAAAGTCGTGGCGCATCGTTGCCGACGCTCCCGCCATCGGCCACGGTACCGGCTCGATCGCCGAAGAATTTCGCCGCGCCAGGACGGGCGAGACCGGCGCCGCCAGCGTTGCGCCGGTCAACCCGCACAATCAGATTTTCGCGGTCGCGATCCAGCTCGGCCTCATCGGCGTGGCCGTGCTGCTGGCGATGTGGGCGGCGCATTTCATGCTGTTCCGCGGCGCCGGCCTGGTCGCCTGGATCGGCATGATCATCGTCGTGCAGAACGTCGTCTCCTCGCTGTTCAACTCGCATCTGTTCGATTTCAGCCAGGGCTGGCTCTACGTCTTCGGCGTCGGCGTCGCTGGCGGCACTGTGCTCAACAAGCGGGGTGGCGCAGCGATCTAAAGCCCGGTATGGGAAGGCTAGGGGGTCCCGGCAAGACGGCCGCACAATGCCCGCACTGAACATGAGCCCGCGCAGAGCGCTCGTCGTCGCGCACGATCTTCTGGCGACCGCGGCGGCGGTTGTCGCGAGCTTCTTTATCCGCTTCGAGGCGGCCGGCCTCGTGGAGCGGGGCGACAAGCTGCTCATCTTCCTGCCCGGCTTCATCGTCTATGCCGGCATCATCTATTTCCTCTTTCATCTCTACGAATCGAAGTGGCGGTTCGCCTCGCTCCCGGACCTGATGAACATCATGCGCGCGGCGACGGTGCTGGCCGTATCGCTGCTGGTGCTCGACTACATCCTGGTCGCGCCCAACGTGCTCGGGCAGTTCTTCTTCGGCAAGATCACCATCGCCCTCTATTGGGTGCTGCAGATGGTGTTCCTGGGCGCCTCCAGGGTGGGCTACCGCTACTTCCGTTACACCCGCACCCGGCAGCAGGCGCGCGCCGCCGAGGCCAATCCGACGCTCGTCCTCGGACGCGCCGCCGACGCCGAAGTGCTGCTGCGCGCGATCGAGAGCGGCGCGGTCAAGAAGACCTGGCCGGTCGGCATCCTCTCGCCGTCCCGGGCCGATCAGGGCCAGGCCATCCGCGGCATTCCCGTTCTCGGCAATTTCGAGCTTCTGGAAGCCGCGGTCAACGACCTCGCCCAGCGCGGCACCGTCATCTCGCGCGTGATCTTCACGCCGTCGGCGTTCGAGCCGGACGCCAAGCCGGAAGCGACCTTGATGCGCGCGCGCCGTCTCGGCCTCACGGTCACGCGGCTGCCTTCGCTCGAGGAGGGCGCCGACATGCCGCGGCTTGCGCCGGTCAATGTCGAGGATCTGCTGCTGCGGCCGAGTGTCAAGATCGACTACGCGCGGCTTGAGCATTTTCTGCACGGCCGCGCCGTGGTCGTCACCGGCGGCGGCGGTTCGATCGGCGCCGAGATCTGCGACCGCGCGATCGCATTCGGCGCCGCGCGGCTGCTCATCATCGAGAATTCGGAGCCGGCGCTGCATGCCGTGCTCGAAACGCTCGCCGCCAAGGGGTCGCAACGCGCGATCAGCGGACGTATCGCCGACGTTCGCGATCGCGACCGGTTGTTCCGGCTCATGGCGGATTTCAAGCCCGACATGGTGTTTCACGCCGCCGCGCTCAAGCACGTGCCGATCCTGGAGCAGGACTGGGAGGAGGGGGTCAAGACCAACGTCTTCGGCTCGGTCAACGTCGCCGACGCCGCGGCGGCGGCCGGCGCCGGCGCGATGGTGATGATCTCGACCGACAAGGCCATCGAGCCGGTGTCGGTGCTCGGCGCGACCAAGCGTTTTGCCGAAATGTATTGCCAGGCGCTCGACGCCGATTTTGCCCGCCACGCGCATGCCGCGCGGCCGCCGATGCGGCTCATCGCCGTGCGCTTCGGCAACGTGCTCGCCTCGAACGGCTCGGTGGTCCCGAAATTCAAGGCGCAGATCGATGCCGGCGGGCCGGTGACCGTCACCCATCCCGACATGGTCCGCTACTTCATGACCATTCGCGAGGCCTGCGACCTCGTGGTCACGGCCGCAAGTCACGCGCTCGGCCCCGAACGCTCCGACGTCGCGGTCTACGTGCTCAACATGGGCCAGCCGGTGAAGATCGTGGACCTCGCCGAGCGCATGATCCGGCTTGCCGGGCTCGAGCCGGGCCGCGACGTCGACATCGTGTTCACCGGTACGCGCCCGGGCGAGCGCATCCAGGAGATTCTGTTCGCGCGCGAGGAGCCGATGGTGGACATCGGCCTCCTCGGCATTGTCGCCGCCCGCCCGGTGCAGCCGCCGCTCGAAGAGATGCGCTCATGGCTCGCCATGCTCGAGAAAGGCCTCTCGCGCCAGGAGCGCGCGGCGATCTACCGCGTGTTGCGCGAGGCGGTGCCGGACTTCGCCGGCGCCGCGGCGTAGAGCATGATCCGGAAAGCTCGAAACCGGTTTTCCGAAAAGATATTCTCCAACCAAGGAAAATTAGAGCGCAATCGATTCAAGTTGGAACGATTGCGCTCCAAACGCGCTTCCGCTCATCGCATGCCGAGCAGATGATAGATCCGGCGGCTGTACTCGCCGAAGGCTTCGCTGGTCTTGACGTCGAGGGTGCGCGGTTCGGGCAGTTCGATTTCGAAGTTGTCGGCCATGCGCGCCGGCCCGGTGGTGAAGACCACCACGCGGGTGCCGAGAAACACGGCCTCGGAGATGCCGTGGGTGACGAACAGAATCGTCTTCCCGCTCCGCTTCCAGATGTTGATGAGTTCGAGGTTCATCTTCTCGCGGGTCAGCGCGTCGAGCGCGCCGAACGGCTCGTCCATCAGGATGAGCTTCGGGTCGTGCACGAGGGCGCGCGCTATGGCGGCCCGCTGCTGCATGCCGCCGGACAGCTCATACGGATATTTGTCCTCGCAGCCGGTGAGCCCGACCATGGCGATGAGCTCGCGCGCGCGTTCGGCGCTCTCGCGCATCGGCAGGCCCAATATCTCGGCGGGGAGCAGCACATTCTGGAGGAGCCGGCGCCACTTGAGCAGCAGTGGCTGCTGGAACACCATGCCGATGTCGCGGGCGGGGTCGAACGGGTGGCTCGGCGAGCCGATCTGCGCCTCGCCGCTGTCGTAGCTCTGCAGGCCGGCGAGAATTTTCAGCAACGTGGTCTTGCCGCAGCCAGAGGGCCCGACCAGGCAGGCGAGCTCCCCCGGCGCCACGGTGAAGGTCGCATCGGAAATGGCGGGAAACTCCCGGCCATCCTTGCGATAGACCTTGCGCAGGTTGCGCAGGCGGATGAAAGGCTCGGTCACGGCGGGACTCACCTGATCCGCGCGTCGCGCACGATGACCAGACGCTCGAGTCCGAGGACGAGGCCATAGAGCACGACGCCGATGGCGGTGATCAGGAGCACCGCCATGAACATCGCCGCGGTATCGAGCGTCGCCTGGACCTGCAGCATCAGGTAGCCGAGGCCCCTGGAAGAACCGAGAAACTCGCCGACGACGGCGCCGGCGACGGCGAGGATCGCGCCCACCTTCATGCCGGAGAAGATGTAGGGCAGCGCGCTCGGCAGCTGGATCTTGGCAAAGGTCTGCCACTTCGAGGCGCGCAGCGAGCTGATGAGTTCGAGCAGCTCGGGTTCGACCTCGCGGAAGCCGCGCACAGTGGTGAGCAGGATCGGAAAAAAGCTGATCGAGAAGGCGATGATCGTGTTCGGCATGATCCCGTAGGAAAGCCAGACGATGAACAGTGGCCCGAGCGCCACCTTCGGGATCATGTTGAGGCTGACCAGGAGCGGCATGAAGGTCGCTTCGGCGATGCTCGACCAGGTGAAGACGATGGCGATCGTGACTCCGACCACAACGGCCAGCAGATAGCCGCCGAAAATCTCGCTGGCGGTGACGAGCGTATTGCCGATCCAGTGATAGTTGGGGCCGCCGAGCGTCGCGACCGTCTCGATCGGCGAGGGCATGATGAAGGACGGGACGTGCCCGTACTTCACGAACAGGTACCACGCCACGATCAGCGCCGCGTGAGCGGCGATCGCCGGCGCGTAGCGGCGTGCTGCGTCAGCGGACATGGCGGCTCGCGGCGGTATTGGCGCGGCGCGGAAAGCGCCATTGCCGGGGCACCGTTTCCCGCCTGCGTTCGCCGCGGCGCGGATTGACGCGTTTATTGACGCGTTCCATGGGCCTCCCTATCGTCCTTGATGAACCAGCTAGTGGAGCGGATTTGACATTCGCTACCCACCGGCCGCTAGCTCGTGAAGCGAATGTCAAATCCAAAGCTCCACTAGCACTGATATTTGCTAGTGGTCCTTTTGGTTCTAACATTCGCATGAGGGCACGCGGAGGCGGGATGCGAATGTTAGAATCGGACCACTAGTTACAAAAACGAGTTGCGCCTGCAACGCGCCGCAGCGTCGGCGCAATGCTTTTTCCAGCCGGACGCGGGAGAAGGTCCACATGAGACTGAGACCGGTCGCTTTCGCCCTGGCGCTCGTCGGCTCCGCCAGCGTGGCGCATGGCGGCGAGCCGGCGAGCTTCATCCTCAATTGGGTCGCCGGCGGCGACCATGCGCCCTACTTCTACGCGCAGAGCCTGGGCTGGTACAAAACGGCCGGCATCGATCTCACCTTGTTGCAGGGCAAGGGCTCCTCGATGGCGGCACAGGCTGCCGGCGCCGGGCTGCATCCCTTCGGCCTCGCCGATCTCACGACGGTCATGGTGGCGATCGGCAAGGGCGCCGACGAAGTCGCGGTGATGAACGTGTATGCCAATTACCCGGGAGGGTTTTATTGGCTCAAAAGCTCGGGCATCACCGCGGTCAAGGACCTTGCCGGCAAGAAGGTCGGCAATCCTCCCGGCGATGCGGCGCGGGCGCTGTGGCCGGCGCTTGCCAAGGCGAACGGCGTCGATCCGGAGGCGATCACCTGGGTGAACCTCAGCCCCAATGCGAAACTCGCGGCGCTCAAGGCCGGGACAGTCGACGCCGTGACCGAGTTCTACAATTTCCACCACGTGTACAAGCGCGAGCTGGGCGACAACATCGGCTATCAGGCGTGGAAGGACGCCGGCGTCGACCCCTACAGCAATTCGATCGTCGTCAATGGCGCTTTCCTGCGGACGCATCGCGCCATGGTCGCCGCGTTCGTCAAAGTGACGCAAAAGGCGTTCGCCGCCTGCGTTGCCGATCCAGCCCCGTGCGTGCAGGCGCTGGTCGAGGCCAATTCCGGCCTGCAGCCCGCCGACCAGCTCGTCAACTGGCACGAGGTCGAACAGCTGATGAGCGATAAGACGTCGCAGACGACGGGGCTCGGCTGGTTCGATCCGCAGCGGATGGAGGAGAGTTACAACCTCGTCAAGACCTACGTCGGGATCGAAAAGCCGTTCGACGTCACCGAGCACTACACCAACATGTTCCTCGACGAGTCGATCAAGATGAAGGCGGTTCCGTTCGGCGGCTAGGCTGTGTGCTCATCAATCCGGTCCAATGTCCGCTCCAGTCCCGATAGCGACCGAAGTGCCGCGCGGCAGCGAAATGACGCAACGGGCCAATAGGCGACATTTTGCACGGCAGAAACACTTGGGCCTTTTCGCCGTCTCCAACGAGCCACCCTATGGTGCCTCGATGCCGGAAGCGGGCTTCGTCCACTACATCAAATCCTACCGATGAATCGCAACATCTCCCTTGATAAGGAATTCACCCACCGCGGGTTCCTGGCGGAAACTTGAACGGAATTAACGGCATGACCGAAACAAGCCCAATCGCTATACGCGACGCTGGCTTGCGGTCGTCTGATCAACTCGTCGAGCAGAGTGGTGAGATAATCAGGCAGGAGAAAATCATCGTGGCCAAGAATAAGAAAATATGGCGTAGCGACGCGCCCCAGGAGACTCTTGATATTTTCACCCGTGCCGAGAACATGGGGATTGACGATTATTCTGACTCGCTCATCCCGCAGCAAAGCCCCGCAGGCGTTCAGTATCTCCTCGGCTGGGGGCTCACAAGCGATCTCGACAACAAAGTCAGAATAGCTCTGGGTGAGTACGGACCGCAAGGTATTGTGGATGAATGCCTCCGAGCGGTGGGCCGGAATACACACGGTCACGTTGGGCGCCATGCAACCTCTCTATGGTTACAATTAAGCTTGGATTTCTCGGATGAACACCGAATTAGTGTGGAGGGTAGCAATTCCCTGAAATGCAAGGAAGGCCGAATGGGAGGCGCGGATGGCCACCGACATTTCAGACATCCGAAGTTTGGTGCGGTGCAAAGTGACAGCCGCCGCGATGACCGCTTTGGGTCTTGGTCGTGTCAAAACGCTCCGCGAGAAGTGTGCATTTAG
>Ga0210409_10004326_pt1 | contig 15392 bp, 15 predicted proteins | sample IncBWH17MmetaG_FD_161649 | JGI IMG/M metagenome (GOLD analysis project Ga0210409, IMG submission 161649) | Forest soil microbial communities from Barre Woods Harvard Forest LTER site, Petersham, Massachusetts, United States - Inc-BW-H-17-M | ecosystem: Environmental > Terrestrial > Soil >...
AGCGGCGGCCCTTCGAAGCTCTGGGTAGACAAGCCGCCGCACTCCAAAGGGTTACTGGTCGGGGGTAGTGGAGCGGAAGTCCCATTGACGGTGGAGGGGGGAGTACGTAGCGTGGAGATATTCTGAGAAATCCGTGCCGTGTGGCGCGGAAGCAATTCGGGCGTGGCGTGGCGAAGAGCGAGCCTCGCAGTAGAGGGATGTTAAGGAGACGACCGTGAGCGTGATGAAGGAAGCGAGCGAAGGGGCGCGGGCCCAATATATGCGGTCGGGAGTGCGCTTGAATTCCCGCGTAAAGATTCAGTTGGAGTGGACGGAAAAGGGTGAGACGCATACGGTGATTGGGTACACGATGGATGTCAGCCCGACGGGATGCCTGGCGATTGTGCCGCAGGGATTTGGTGTGGGGCAGAAATTGCGGCTGAAGAATCCGGTGAATGGGGCGGAGGCCGTTGCGAATATTATCTGGCGAGGGCATGAGGGACGCACTGGATGGGAATTGGGATTGCAGCTGGAGAGTCCGGGAGAGGATTTTTGGGGCGTGGAGTTTTGGTGAGGAAGTAAGCAGGAATTAGCGACCAGGAATCAGGATGTCGGCGCGGCCTTCGGGTTGCGCCGATTTTGTTTGTGGAGAGGATTTCCCGGCACTGTGGGAATCAAGAGCACAGAAAAGGATAAAGGGTTGGTACGGAGGCGGAAGAGTTGAGGAAGGGCATCCTAAAGGTCGCAGACAGAACTGACATCAGGATTTAGTGTCTGGGGCGATGTGAACACACGGGCACAGACAAGCGCGGGACGGCACAGCCTTTATCAATTGACAATTGCGGGAGAATGATTAGACTCCTCTCTCTGTAAGTGGTTCGCATTGTCTGAAGTGCGCTCCCGCGTGTTAGATACTCCGCTTATGAGAGTTTGCGGAAGCGCATTGTTTCCGCATCGCAAGGTACGCCTGCCCGGAGCCGGTGTCATGCAAAAGAAGCAGATCAAAATTGTGACGATAGCCGTAGCGCTCTCCGCGTTGTTGTCGAATGGATGCGGAAAGATGGGTTTGCCTCCCGCGGGGCCTCCGGACGTCGAAGTCATCGACGTGGTGCAGAAGGATATCCCAATCACGAGGAACTGGGTTGCAACCCTCAATGGATTGGTCAATGCCCAGATCCGAGCGCAGGTTACTGGACTTTTGCTCAGGCAGAACTACACCAACGGGGCATACGTCAAGAAGGGCGCTCCACTCTTTGAGATAGATCCAAGACCCTTTCAGGCGGCTCTGGACCAAGCAAAGGGTGATCTCCAACAGGCAGTCTCCAATCTGGAGCAAGCAAAAGCGAAATCGGGAAAGACAGAAATAGACGTGGCACGGTACACGCCGCTTGCCAAGCAGAATGCGATCAGCCAGCAGGAACTTGATGACGCAGTGCAGGCGAATCTTGCGGCGAAAGCGCAAGTCGAGGGAGCTAAGGCAGGGATCGCGGGTGCGCAAGCAGCGGTGGAGAACGCTCAACTAAATTTGGGTTTCACGCGGATTGTTTCGCCGGTCGACGGCATAGCGGCCATTGCGGGCGCCCAAGTCGGCGATCTGGTGGGGCCGCAAAGCGCCGCCCTGACGACAGTTTCGACGCTCAACCCCATTCTGGCGAACTTCACGGCGAGCGAACAGGAATACCTGCTGGTAACCAGGCAGTCGGTGAAGGAGAAGGTGCCGGAGGACGTTGTCCTGCGGAAGCTTGTATGGCGTTTGCAATTGACCGACGGCACGACGTACCCGCTTACCGGGAAATTTTATGCGCTGGACCGGCAGGTGGATATAAGAACGGGAACAATCCTGGTGCAGATACAGTTCCCCAATCCGGGTAACGCGCTGCGTCCGGGAGGCTACGGAAACGTCAGCACGGTGGTTCGAATTGATTCCAATGCCTTGTTGGTGCCGCAGCGAGCCGTGAGTGAATTGCAGGGGGGCTACCTGGTGGCGGTGGTGGGTAGCGACAACAAAGCCAGCATCCGACCGGTGAAAGTGGGCGAAAAGATCGGGTCATGGTGGATTGTGACGGAGGGCCTGAAAGCGGGTGAGCGGGTGGTCGCGGAAGGCGTGCAACATGTGCAGGATGGCACGCAGGTGAACCCAAAGCTGTACCAAGCCAACTACCCGGGCCAGGAAAAACCGGACATAGCCAAGCCTTAGGCAACGACCATGGCCAAATTTTTCATCGACCATCCCGTAATGTCCATCGTGATCTCGATCGTGATGGTCATCGTTGGTGCGGTCTCCATCTTCAGCCTGCCTACCGCGCAGTTTCCTAACATAGCCGACCCTCAAATTCAGATTACGGCGACGTACCCCGGCGCGGATGCGCTGACGCTGGACCAGTCGGTGGCCACGCCCATCGAGCAGCAGATGAGCGGCGTCGACAACATGGAGTACATGTATTCGTTGAACGCCAACAACGGGCAGTCGAAGCTGACCGTAGATTTCGATATCAAAACCGATCCCAACACCGACCTGATCCTCGCGCAGATGCGGCAATCGCAAGCAGCATCACAGTTGCCGTCCGAAGTGAACGCGCAAGGGGTTACGGTGCAGAAGTCCACCTCCGCGCCGCTTATGCTGTTCGACTTGTACTCGCCCGAGGGAAAATACGACGCAAAATTCCTGGCGAACTACGCTTACATCAATCTGTTGAGCCCGCTTACCCGGTCCTACGGGATTGCCAGCGTCACGATTTTCGGCGCTGGCCAATATGCCATGCGTTTCTGGGTGAACCCCGATCAACTGGCCAAGCTGCAGATAACCGTGCCGGAGATCATCAGCGCCGTCAAGGCGCAGAACACGGTGAATCCGGCGGGACAGATCGGCGGCGAACCGGTTCCGACAGGACAGGAGTTTACGTACGCGGTCATCGCACAAAGCCGGTTGGTATCGGAAGAGGAATTCGGACAGATTGTGGTGCGAGCCAACACCGATGGCTCGATCGTGCGGCTCAAGGACGTGGCCCGAATCGAGCTAGGCACTCAGTTTTACAACCTGCAGGGCCGGCTGGATGGGAAACCGTCGGCGGTAATTGCGATCTATCAACTTCCTGGATCCAACGCAATCCAAGCGGCGCAAGGCGCGAAGGATCTGATGTTAGAAGCGAAGAAGCGCTTCCCGCCGGGCCTGAACTATGCAATCGCGTTGGACACCACGCTGCCGGTCACGGAAGGCATCAGCGAGATCCTGCATACACTGCTGGAAGCATTGGCGCTGGTTATCCTGGTGGTGTACATCTTCCTGCAAGGATGGCGGGCAACGCTGATTCCGTTACTTGCCGTGCCCGTCTCGCTGATCGGCACGTTCATGCTGTTTCCGTTGATGGGATTCTCCATCAATACGCTTTCGCTTTTCGGGCTGGTGCTGGCCATCGGCCTGGTGGTGGATGACGCGATTGTGGTGGTCGAAGCGATCGAGCATCACATCGAACACGGATTGTCGCCCAAGGCCGCAGCCTACAAAGCTATGGAGGAAGTATCCGGCCCGGTTATCGGCATCGCGGTCGTGCTTTCGGCGGTCTTCATACCAACGGCATTCATCCCTGGAATTACTGGCCGACTGTATCAACAGTTTGCCGTGACGATTGCGGTTTCAGTGATGATTTCGGCGTTCAATGCGCTGACGCTGAGCCCGGCTCTGGGCGCGCTGTTGCTGCGTCCAAAGAAAGAATCCCGCGGATTGCTAGGGAAATTCTTCGGATGGTTCAACCGTACCTTTAACCGCGTGACCACAGGCTACGTCGGGTGGTGCGCTGTGCTGATCCGTAAGATCGGCTTCACGGTGGCACTGCTGATCGTGTTTGCGGTGGCAGCGGGCTTTTTTGGTTCCAAGCTGCCGAAAAGCTTCCTACCCGAAGAAGATCAGGGCTACGTCTTCGTGGCCTTGCAGCTACCCGATGCTTCTTCCTTACAGCGCACCGGCGCAGCCGCAGCCAAAGTTGAACAGATATTAATGAAAACTCCAGGCGTGGATCATGTAACCACGGTCGTTGGCTACAACATGTTGAGCGGCGTTCAGAATACGTATAGCGCTTTCTTCTGGGTGACTCTGAAAGAGTGGAAGGAACGCAAGGCAGCCGACGATCAATACTGGGCGATCAAAATTCACCTGAACGTGGCGTTGCGGGAGATCGCCGAAGGCACAACGATCGCCTTCCCGCCACCTTCCATCCCGGGTGTGGGAGCATCCGGAGGCGCGACGTTTGTACTCGAGGATCGATCCGCCCGCGGACTGGATTTTCTGCGAATGAACCAGGACAAGTTTATGGCCGCGGCGCGCAAACGGCCGGAATTTTCGTTTATTTTTACTACGGCGCTTCCGTCTGTTCCGCAACTGTCGGTCAAGGTAGACCGGGATAAAGTGCTGAAACAGGGTGTCGCTTTGGGGGATGTGTATCAAACCCTGCAGGCCTTTATGGGCGGGGCATTCGTGAATTTCTTCAACCGTTTCGGACGGGTCTGGCAAGTGTATGTGCAGGCCGAAGGGGACTTCAGAACCCAGGCGCAAAACGTGGGTAAGTTTTATGTGCGCAACAGCTCGAATCAGATGGTTCCGCTGTCCACGGTGACGGAGATTTCGCCGCGACTGGGTCCCGAGTTCACGATGCATTACAACATGTACCCATGCGTGCAGGTCAACGGGATCACCAAGCCGGGCTTCAGTTCGGAGCAAGCCATGAAGGCGCTGGAGGAGGTGTACGCCGAGACCATGCCACCAGGGATGGGCTTTGACTACATGGGCATGTCCTTCCAGGAGCAGAAGGCCCAGCAAGGCGTGCCGCCCTCGGTAATTTTTGGATTCTCGATCTTGTTCGTGTTTTTGATTTTGGCGGCGATGTACGAAAGCTGGTCGTTGCCGTTCAGCGTGCTACTGAGCACACCGGTTGCCGTGTTTGGCGCATTTGCTGCGTTGTTTTTGCGACGGATCATCGGGCTTCTGGTGTTCCACGAGTACACCAGCCTGGCGTTGGAGGATAACGTTTACGCGCAAATCGGCTTGATCATGCTGATAGGTCTCGCGGCCAAGAACGCGATCCTGATCGTGGAATTCGCCAAATTGGAATTCGAAAAAGGGAAATCGCTAACGGATGCAGCCCTGGAAGGAGCCAGACTACGTTTGAGGCCGATCTTAATGACGTCGTTTGCGTTCATTCTGGGATGCGTTCCGCTATGGAGAGCGACGGGCGCTGGAGCTGCCTCACGACAAGTAATGGGCACTGCTGTGATTGGGGGCATGTTGGCAGCTAGTGCGATAGCCATCTTTATCATCCCAGCTTTGTTCTACATGATTGAGCGCCTTGGTGGAGCGAAACACGAGCCAGCGAAAGCGCCTTTCACGGCACCGGCCCCGGAGCCAGGAGACTAGCATCCCTAAGTCGAAACCAATGCCAAGAGATCAACGAATCCGGACGCACGGCGCTAGCAGTTCACTGGCGAGCGGTGGTGCGTTTGGAGAGGGAGCATGGGCTGCAGGTTTGATGAAGCGCAATGAGCGGGAAAGGGGACGCGCGCGCTGGTCGTCGCAGCTGAACGTTGTGGTGCTTGGAACATGCCTCCTTCTGTCTGGGTGCGCAGTCGGACCGAAATATGCGCGTCCGAAGGTGAATGCCCCGACGGAATACCGCGGAGTCGAAGAGGCGGCGCAGCAGGCGTCCTTTGCCGACTTGCCCTGGTGGGAGGCATTTAAGGACGAGCGGCTCAAGGAGCTGGTCCAGACAGCGCTGACCAATAACTATGATTTGCGTGTTGCGGTGTCTCGGATTGAGCAATCGAGACAGATCGCGCTGCAGGCCCGGGCACAATACTTTCCCTTCGTAAACTATTCAGTGGGCGCCAGCGATGGAAAAAATGAATTTCTGGGCGCGGTGAGTCCCACCGGGGGCAATACGCAAGGATCATTTCTGGCGGCGGCAAGCGTGGCATGGGAAGCAGACGTGTGGGGACGGCTGCGTCGACTGAATGAATCCGCGGGGGCTCAATATCTTGCCACGGAGCAGGCGCGGCGCGGGGTGATGCTGTCACTGGTCAGCGACGTCTCGCAAGCGTACTTCCAACTTCTTGGATTAGAACTCCAACTGGAAATCGCGAAACAAACAACAGGCTCCTTTGGCGAGACTTTGAATTTTTTCACACAACGGCTGGAAGGCGGGGTTGCTTCGAAGCTGGAAACGTCGCGCGCCGCGGCAGCGCAGTCCACATCCGCGGCGAACATTCCGGAGCTGGAGCGACAGATCGCCTTGACGGAAAACCAGCTCAGTGTGCTGCTGGGCAGCAACCCCGGGCAAATCCAGCACACCGCCAAGCTTCTGGACGAGATTGTGCCGCCGGATATCCCAGCAGGCTTGCCTTCGGCACTACTGGAACGGCGGCCGGATGTGCTGGAAGCCGAGCAGCTCATGCGATCGGCTAATGCCGAGGTTGGGGTGGCCACAGCGAATTTCTTTCCGCAGATTGGGCTTACGGCGCTGTTCGGAAGAGCAAGCTCACCGTTATCGACGTTGTCTTCAGGGCAAGCGACCGTCTGGAGCCTGGCGGGGAGCGTTGCCGGCCCGCTATTCCAAGGCGGAGCTCTCACGGCGAAAAAGCGTCAGGCGGTTGCATTCTGGGAGCAGACGAAGCTGCAGTACGAGCAGACATCGCTGAACGCATTTCTGGACGTGTCCAACGCGTTGATATCGCGCCAGAAGTATGAAGCGATTCGAGTCGAACAGACAAAAGCGGTGCAGGCTTATCAGGAGTCCGTAAAGGTGTCGCTTCAGAGGTACACTGCGGGGAAGGCGAGCTACTTCGAAGTTCTGGATGCGCAACAACAGCTCTTTCCCGCTGAGATCTCGCTAGCCATAACGGAACTGAACCGCCGAATCGTAATGGTTCAACTCTACAAGGCGCTGGGTGGAGGGTGGAATCTGAAGGATCCAGAGTGGGTAGCGGGCAAGAAACAGGCGTCCCAGTCGGTGCCGTGACGGAGTCGGGCGGGACCCGAGGCTGCAGAGGCCGGGACAGGAGCAAGGATTACCGCAGAGGAAACAGAGGGGCCGCAGAGGTCACGGAGAGTTGAGGGAGGAGAACCCAGGACCCAGCCGCAACTGCGGCGAGTAGGGCACCGATCACGTGGAGAGTACGACGAACGTTCCGAAATGGGAGTTTTCCACCGGGGATTGAGAAAACCTTGACTTTTTGCTTGCGCGAGGGGCGAGACGAAACGTAGAGTGGGCGTATGCCAAGGGGCTCGTCTAACGGCATAATAATAAAGATGAGAAGCGGAAGTGCCTGTTAACGGGGTATTGGTGTGATTTTTGGTTTGGGAATTGCTGGAAGATTGGACGGCGGATCGAGTTTTGTGTGGTTGGACAGATCCGGAGAAGGCAAAAGAGTTAACACAGAGGTCACTGAGAGAAGAGCACAGAGTTCACAGAGAAAACGGTTTGTGGAGCGGAGTGAGATAGAGCGCGGATGACGGCGATAATAACGGTGGCGAATCAGAAGGGCGGCGTCGGGAAGACGACGACGGCGATTAACCTGTCCGCAGCCATCGCGAACAAGGGACGAAAGACACTACTGATCGATCTGGACCCACAAGCAAATTCCACAATTGCATTTTTCAACATGGGAGAAGTGACGCAGTCGATGTTCGACGTGCTTGGGGATGCGCACACTCCGATGGCCAACATCATCAAGGCCAGCAAGGATCCGATGTTAAGCGTGGGTCCGGGAAGGCTGGCGCTGGCGAAATTGGAGACGGTGTTGAGCGGGCAGTTCGATGCGCCGTACCGGTTGAAGGATGCGCTGGCGCCGGTGATGAAGGATTTCGATTACATCGTGATCGATACGCCGCCATCGCTGGGAATTTTAACGGTGAACGCGCTGGTGGCTTCCACGCATTTGCTGGTGCCGATTCAAGCGGCGTATTTTGCGATTGAAGGCACCGACGATTTGCTGGAGACGTACGAGCGGATACGGCAGCGGCCCAATCCGCAATTGAAGATGCTGGGCGTGGTGATCACGCTGTTTGATAAGAGGACGAATATTTCGAAGGATACACACGGGCAGATCAAGTCCGTGTTTGGCGAAGTGTTGTTCAAGACGAAGATTGCGAAGAACGTGCGGCTGGAGGAGAGTCCGGCGTACAAAGAAACGATTTTAACGTTTGCACCGAAGTCGCCTGGAGCAGTGGAATACAAAAAGCTGGCAGCGGAGGTTTTACAACGTGTCGAAGAGGGTAGGCTTGCCCGTCACGCTGAAGATGCGGCATGACGCACATTACGTCGAATCACTGACGAGTTACAGCGGAGCCGCGGTGGGAAGAATGATTCCCATCGAGGAAATCCGTCCGAATCCAGAACAGCCGCGCAAGGCGCTTGGCGATTTGCGGGAGCTAACCGACTCGGTGCGCGAGAAGGGCGTGCTGGAGCCGGTGCTGGTGCGGTTTATGCCGCGCGAGGACTGTTTCTTCATTATTTCCGGTGAACGGCGGTATCACGCAGCGCGCGCTGCTGGATTGAAGGAAGTGCCGTGCATCGAGAAGACCGCGGATGAAGCGGAGACGCTGGAAATCGCGCTGGTGGAGAATTTGCAGCGGAAGGATTTGACGGCGTTTGAAGAGGCGGACGGACTATTCCGGTTGGCTTCGCAGTTTGAATATTCGCATGACGACGTGGCCAAGAAGATCGGGAAGTCGCGATCGTCGGTTACGGAGACTTTGACGCTGCGGAATATACCGGAGTCGATCCGGAAGCGCTGCGTGACGCATGGGATTACCAGCAGGTCGTTGTTGCTGCAGATTTCGCGGCAACCGACTGAGAAGAAGATGGCGGAGATGCTGGAGAAGATTTTGCGCGGGGGGATGAACCGCGATGAGGCTCGGGAAGAACGGCGGGAAGAGGCGCAAGCCAGCACGCGGCCGAGGCCATTTATTTTTCATTATGAGCCGGAGGATGAGGCGTTCCGCTTCCGGCTGCAGTTTAAGAAGAGCCATGTGTCGCGGGACGAGTTGATCCGGACATTGCGGGATATATTGGGGCAGTTGGAAGGGGCGAACGAGGCGGATTCAACGGCGGCTTGAAGTGAAGTAAAGAGGTAAGGAAGTAGGAAGTAAGGATTGCTGGAGACGGCGCGGCTTTGGTTGCGCCGTTTTTGTTTTTTGGGGGAAGGATTGAGTTGAATCCGACGAAAAAGCAGATCCCTCACCCGCAAAAGGCGCGGGATTCGGGATGACAACGAGGCTAGTACAATAAAGGGATGGAGCTGACGGCGGTACAGATGCAGGTGTTGGAGCGGTTGTTTGCGGCGGGGTTTCGGCCGATTGCGATACCGCCGTATGAGAATGCGTTGTGCGTGCATCGCGGGGAATGCGCGGCGGTGCTGACGCAGGTGGAAAATGGCGGGTTGCGATTGTTGTCGCCCGTGACGGTGATGGTGGATGGGAATTTGAGCGTGAAATTGAAGCGAGCGAGTGGGGATGTGTTTGTTTGGAAGAAGAAGGAAGTGGCGGCTACGGCGGAAAGGTTGAAGGAGTTGGAGGAGTTTCGAGGGGAGTTGGTGGGGATTTTGGAACTGGGCGGGAAGCAGTAGGTTAAAAGGAAAGAGAAAGGCTTACCACAGAGGCCGCAGAGGGGCCGCAGAGTTCGCGGAGAGCTTTTGCGCGCACTTCGATTGTGATTGAGGTTGAGATCGAGCCACGATCCCTCCGCCCCGGTGAAGCACACGGGACGCGAACAGCGCGCTGCGTGGCCGGCAGGAGCCGGCTACTCCGGTCGGGACGACAGGGTTATTTGGGCCTCCGTGGTTTGTTTGATCGCGGATACCTTTTGGGGGAGTTTGCCATAACCGGGGAAGGGTGGGCAGACTCGAATGGGTGTTTGCGGATGGGCGTTCGGACGGTTGGCGGACCGCCTCGGAAGGCGGTCCCTACGAAAGAAAGAGAAACCAGGAGAGGGACGAGGCGGAAGAGGAATGGCCGATCTAAAGATCGGCCACTACACAACAAAAGAACCCAAGAGGGCGGCCTAAAGCCGCCCCTACATGGGGAAGGAAGCAGGACGGCCAGGGGCTGGCGTACTAGAGAGGACGCGGAAGCGGTTGGGATTATGACTATTTACGACATTATTTGTGTGGGGGCGGGGCCAACGGGGTTGGCTTGCGCGATGGATGCGAAGCGGGCGGGGATGCGGCCGTTGGTGATTGACAAAGGATGTTTGTGTAATTCGATTTATAACTATCCGTCGAACATGATTTTTTTTACTACGCCGGAGTTGTTGGAGATTGGCAATTTGCCGATGGTGACCGGCGGAGACAAGCCGACGCGGCTGGAGGCGTTGAAATATTACCGCAAGGGCGCGGAGCATTATGAGTTGGAACTGCGATTGTTTGAGAAGGTGTTGCGGATCGATGGGCAGGACGGCGGGTTTACGGTGGTGACGGAGACCGCTAGCGGGCGGGAGGAGCGGTATGCGGGGAAGAAGATTGTGGTGGCTACCGGGTATTACGATTTGCCGAATGAGATGGGAGTGCCAGGCGAACATTTCCCGCATGTGAATCATTACTATACGGAGCCACACCCGTTCTGGAATCAGGATGTGGTGGTGATCGGGGGGAAGAATTCGGCGGTGGAATCGGCGCTGGATTTGTATCGGAATGGTGCGCGGGTGACGTTGCTGGTGCGCGGGAAGGATTTGGGAACTTCGCTGAAGTATTGGGTGCGACCGGATATCGAGAACCGGATCAAGGCGGGGCAGATTCGTGCGCTGTTTGGAGTGCGGGTGAAAGAGATTACACGCGAGGGAATTCGCGTGGAGAATGACGGCGGTGAGAGGGAGTTGCCGGCGAAGGAAGTTTTTGCGTTGACGGGGTATCACCCGGACTATGCGTTTATCGAGGCGTTGGGAGTGAAGCTGGATGCGGAGAGCCGGCGGCCGGCAGTCAATGTGGACACGCTGGAGAGTAATGTGCCGGGGATTTATCTGGCGGGAGTGGTGATCGCCGGGCGGCATACCGGGGAGATATTTATTGAGAATGGAAGATTTCATGGAAAGCAGATTGTGGAGGCGTTGCGGGGATAGAAGGAGAAGAAAAGCAAAAGGATTACCACAGAGGCCACAGAGGTGCCGCAGAGTACGCTGAGAAGAGGGGAAAGAAAAAGCACCGGGGAAGACTTACCACAGAGGCCGCAGAGGTGCCGCAGAGGTCACGGAGAATTGTTTGTGAGGACGTGGTTTGCGGGGGCTGGGAAGGGTTTGTTAGACTGAAGGGCCTATGGCATCGCTGATACGAGAAGTGGGTGAGACCGCAGTCGCGCTGGTGAAGGGGTTCAGCGTTACCTGGCGGAATATGTTCCGCAAGACGGTGACGGAGAATTATCCGGACGAGCATGTTCATTTCCAGCCGCGATATCGCGGGATTCATGTGTTGCACCGCGATGAGGGCGGGTTGGAGAAGTGCGTCGGCTGCTTTTTGTGCGCGGCGGCGTGCCCGGCGAACTGCATTTACATTGAAGCGGCGGAGAATACCGACAAGAACCGGATTTCAGCGGGAGAGCGTTACGCCAAGGTTTACAACATTGATTATTCGCGGTGTATTTTTTGCGGATACTGCGTGGAGGCGTGTCCGACGGATGCGATCACGCATGGCCATGGGTTTGAGCTGGCGACGTATGACATTAACTCGCTGGTGTACCGGAAAGAGCAGATGCTGGAGAAGGTTGGCGGGGAGATGCCTGCCGGGGCGAGGGATTAGGGAAGTTTTTAGTTAGTAGTTTTAGGTAAGGAAAGAGGCGCACCGCGGATGGCGGGCGCCTTTTTTGTTTTTGGGGGAGGTGGTGGCCGGAATGGCTTTGGAGGGGCTGAATGGTTGCCACGATCCCTCCGCTGCGTGGCCGGCAGGAGCCGGCCACTTCGGTCGGGATGAGAGCGTAAGAAGAGGCAAGAAGACCGGGGAAGACCGAGGAAGAGACCCAAGAAGAGGCAAGAAGACCCAAGACCCACGCGCGACGGCGGCGCATGGGCACCCGACGTTGTGGAGTGAGTTTGAGTGGTTGCCACGATCCCTCCGCCCCGGTGAAGCACACGGGACGCGAACAGCGCGCTGCGTGGTCGGCAGGAGCCGGCCACTTCGGTCGGGATGAGAGCGTACGAAAAGGCAAGAAGACCGGGGAAGACCGACGAAGGGACCCAAGAAGAGGGAAGAGAATCCGAGGGAGTGTTGAGCGGAGAGCGATCAGCGCACGGCGAGGGGCGGGCTTATCGATGAGTGAACAGGAGTCAGCCATTTAAGGGTCGTATAATTTATATACATTAGCCAAGACATAACCTCGCGAGGTGCGCGGGTTGGAGAGATGACTTGGCCGCGGCGAAAAGAAGGCAGAGGACGCAAGGAAGCGACGCCGGCCGGAGTGAGTGGCCTGCTGGTGAAGGTAGAAGCGAGATCGGCATCAGAGCTGACACACCTCCTGGAGTGCTTGGCGGCCCGAAGATTCACGCCAAGAATGAAAGTCAAAGACCAAAAGAAAAGCAAAGCGAGCGCACGGAGCTAGCCGTGAGCACGCGAGACGTGCGGCGGGACGCGACGTTCCGCCAAAAAGTTATCGGACGCAGGTTTTGTCCCGTTGCCGGAGGTGTCGACGCTGGAAGCGTCGGCGTCTTCGCGGAAGAGGACCGAACGATCTGGATGGTCTATAAGCAAGCGGGCCAGCGTGGCAGCGGCATTTTCAGCGAGCCACTGATCGAGCAGGGAGGTGATCTCCTTGCGGAGATTGGCGGCGTGACTAAGACGCGAAAGTTCGTAGCTCTGGAGCGTGTTGCGCGAAGCAGTGAGCAGGAATTCCCAGGGTGGCTGGGTATATTTCGTGGACGAAGCGGTCACGGCCCCTCCAAATGTATTTACTGAGTAGGAATGACGCATACAGTAATTGTAGTGAACAGAGGATTACTAGTAGTTTCCGAGTTACTGGTCTGTGGATTTCTGTGGACGCGGTGGAAAACGCGATGAGGGCGTGCAGCGGGTGCGGTGGCGACTACGAGGATCCAGATCGAATGATGTGGGAGGAAGAGACGGAGGAGGAAGAGGAGGAGAGGGAACAGGAGCAATGAACGAGACGACACGAGTGGGGAAGCGGTGGACGCAGCGGGAGGTGGTGCGAGCAGTGTTGCGAATGGCGGCGCGATACGAAACTTGGATGACGCTGGCAGAGATGGCGCGCAAGACGAGTTATCCGGAGGCGAGTATTTCGGCGCAACTGCGGCATTTGCGGAAGGCGGAGAACGGCGCGCATGAAGTGGAGAAGCGGCGGAGGAAATGGGAAGAGACGACCCGGGCAGGGTCGCACGAGAAGGTTTGGGAGTACCGGATGAAGGCGTGAAGAGAGTCGAAAGTTCAAAGTTGAAAGTTGAAAGTTGAAAGCCGAAAGGAAGACGGGGAGAGACTCCAAGGAGGTTGGAGATGAGCGTGAAGGCGGAGATGGCGTTTGATGTTTGTTGGGAATTGTATCGTGAGGCACGCGAGGTGCTGGAGGCGAAGCGCGGCGTGGCGGCGCTGGATTTGAAGGAAGGGACGAAATATTCGTGGCGGCCGGATTCGCGGCCGAAGTTGAAAGATTGGGTGGCGGATTTTGCGCTGGCGGGTCAGGCGGCGCTGGAGGGACCGGAGCGCGCGTCGAGGATGGTGATGTTCCGGTTGTACTACTTGGGACTTGCGCCGTATGAAAGGGCGCGGCATTTTTTGGGATTGAGCGAGGGAGGTTGGGTGAATTGGTCGGAGGAGATACGGCGGAGATGTGGGGAGGAGATTGTTAGGAGGGGGATGTTTCCGCCGAGGAAGTATTTTGGCGGGGAGGCGTGAGAAACCCAAAGGATTACCGCAGAGTTAGCAGAGGGGCCGCAGAGTTCGCGGAGAGGAAAGAGGGCGGAGGATTGCGTGGCGTTTGATCGTAAGAGCCCACCCTTTGCTGGACGGCGCAACGGGTAGGGCACCCTCAAGTACGTTTGAGCGGCGAGGTTGGATCGTTGGCGGACCGCCTCCCTTCCGGCGTCAGGGCAAGCAGAAGGCGGTCCCTACAAAAGAGAGATCAAGAAAAAACCGCACCCTGAAAACCGCAGGGTGCGGCACTCGTGTAAAGATACGGGGAAGCAAATAAAAAGGGCGACCCATTTCTAGGTCGCCCAAAGACTTCGCTCTAAACTGACTAGCTAGCTCAGTAAGGAGCGGCTGTCTACCGAATTGCAATGTACCACATCATGTAGAACGTGTCTATCAAAACCAGAGTGGCGACCCCGATGGGAATCGAACCCACACCTGACCGTTCGGTAGACAGCCGCTCTATCCATTAAGCTACGGGGTCATTAAGAGTCTTCGCTTAGCGGTGTGCGACGTCCCGGACCAGGCTGTCCAAAGCCCACTTATTCTCCGAGGGCAGTATATATCGAAGTGATATGTTATTAATATATATGTAGAAGGCGTAGCTCGTTTAGATGGCGTTAGAGGAGGAGGGGGTCGCCGAGGCTTAGGAGTTTGGAGGATTCGGTGGGGGCTACGCGGGTGTTGGTGGAGAGGCGGTAGAAATGGTCGAAGCGTTCGCGCGGGGACCAGGGTGGAAGAGTGGATTCGCGGAGTTGCGAGAAGTGTTTTTGGAAGCCGTCGAGATTTGCGCCGGTGTGGGGATCGCGGGCAGGGACGGGGCAACGAGCGCAGGGATTGCTGCCTTCGAAGTGGGCGGAGCCGAGACGGAAACGGATGACGCTGCGTTCGTCTGGGCCGAAGAGTTGATCTTCCCAGAAGGCGGGAAGGGCGTGGCCGCGGGCGACGTCCGCGGGAGAAGCGTCGATTTCCAGGTTGGCACGAAAGCGGAGGCGGGCTTCTTCGAGAGACATTCCCGGACACCATTCGGCGACGGCGCGAAGGCTGGACGTGGAGACGATGGTGGGACCGTTGGCGATGGAGTCATCGGGGAAACCGTTCGCGGAATAACGAACGAGGATTTGCTGCTCGAAGAAAACGCTGAACCATTCGGCGGCGTCTTCGTGGGCTTCGGGGAAGGCGAAGGTGCGGGTGGGGATGCGGCGGCGATCGCCGGGGACGGCGAGAGTGACGCTGGTGAGATCGGGAGAGTAATCGGCGCGGATGAGATGGATTGCGGGAGTACGCTTGCCGTTGACCCAGCGGCCGTCGACGGAATAGAGAGCCCAGGCGCGGTCGAGTGCGAGGCCGCCGGAAGGACCGATGGCGGAAGAGGAGACGGAGACAGGGTCGAGGGATTTTATGGGGTGAAGGCGAATGTCGGTGAGGATGGGGATCAGGGACGGGGCGGACACGAGGAAAGTTTAGCAGGAGGGAGTGACGGGAGGCGAGCGGGGAGAGTTGAGAGTTGAGCGAGGGTCCCATCG
>Ga0210409_10004327_pt1 | contig 15390 bp, 13 predicted proteins | sample IncBWH17MmetaG_FD_161649 | JGI IMG/M metagenome (GOLD analysis project Ga0210409, IMG submission 161649) | Forest soil microbial communities from Barre Woods Harvard Forest LTER site, Petersham, Massachusetts, United States - Inc-BW-H-17-M | ecosystem: Environmental > Terrestrial > Soil >...
CGGGAAGTTACTGCGACACTGCTGCGCTATGCCGTTCCGTGAGAATTTCTCTGCTTTTGCCTGGATACAATTAAAAATGAAGTTATATGTTTTTTTACCTTGCGAGAGGAATTATCGCGCAGCAGTAGTTTCCGCAGCCGGGGTCTTCTCCAGCAGTTGCTCTTTGCGGTAAACCAGCGAATTGATGTCATACGTCGCCAACTCAAATCCGTGCCCATGCGTAATCGCATCCGTCGGGCAAGCTTCCACGCAATACCCGCAAAAAATACACCGCGAATAGTCAATATTGTAAACACTGGCGTACCGTTCGCCCGCCGAAATCCGGTGCACGTCAGTATTTTCCGCCGCTTCAATGTAAATGCAGTTGGCCGGGCAAGCCGCGGCGCACAAAAAGCAGCCAACGCACTTCTCCAGCCCATTCTCATCGCGGTGCAGCACGTGAATCCCGCGATAACGCGGCTGAAAATGCACCTTCTCGTACGGATAATTTTCCGTAACCGTTTTTCGGAATATATTGCGAAATGTGACGCTGAAGCCCTTCGCTAACGTGCTGAAAGTTTCAGCTACTTCCCGGAGCCCTGATGCCATGCTCTAACTCTAACAAACGCCCACCCATCGAGCAAATTTGCGTCCAACAACTATTAGCAATCAGCGCGCCGCCTGCGCTCTGCTCGTCAGCGAATCGATGATCAGCTTTCCGTGAAATCTGCCGTTCTCGATAAATATCTCGCTGGTGTGCCGTCCCCCGATCACCACCCCAGCCAGAAAAATCCCCGGCACATTGCTCTCCAGCGTCTCTGGATTCAGATGCGGCTTCAGCGTCTTCTCATCAAGCTTCACTCCTAGGCTCTTGATAAACGTATAGTCCGGGTGATATCCCGTCAGCGCAAACGACTGCTTCGCAGGCAATCGCCTCTCCCCGCTTTCATTTTCGATCACCACGTATTCGTCCGTAAACTCTTTCACCCGCGTATTAAACAGCCCGGTAATCTGTTTCGCCTTAATCCGGTTTTCAATATCCGGACGCACCCAGTATTTAATCGTCGACCCCAGCTCCGCATCGCGATGCACTATTGTTACCCGCGCGCCGTTGCGATATAAATCCAGTGCCGCTTCCGCCGCCGAATTTTTACCCCCAACTACCACCACATCCTGCCTCCAATATGGATGAGGCTCTGTGTAGTAGTGCGACACGTTGGGCAGGTCCTCGCCCGGCACTCTCAGCATGTTCGGCAAGTCGTAATACCCGGTCGCCACTGCAATTTTCTTCCCGTGATATTTTTGCTTGGTTCCATCCTGCGCGCGAGTATTCACCGTAAAATTCCCGTCGCTGCCCTCCAGCCCCTCAATCAGCTCAAACAGCCTCAGGTCCAATTCAAAATGCTCCACGCACTTCCGGTAATATTTCAGCGCCTCCACCCGCGTCGGTTTCTCCGCGGCACAAACCAGCGGCAAATCCCCGATTTCCAGCAACTCCGGCGTCGTAAAAAACACCATGTTCACCGGATAATTAAAAATCGAATTGCACAGCGTCCCCTTGTCAATCACCAGCGGACGCATCCCAGCTCGCCGTGCCTCAATCGCAGTAGCCAGCCCCGTCGGCCCAGCCCCAAAACAAATAATGTCGTAAGTTTCCATAAATTCCAGTTTGCAGTCTCCCCCGCCCAATTGCAAACCGCACACCGCAAGGCGGTTTGTGCACTGTGGATGTCATCGACCGGGGCGCGGCTCCCTGATCATGTACTCCGTCCACTCCTCGCCCCTTGCGCCAGTCATTCCGGCGAGGCCCATCACGCATCGTCATTTCAACCAATGCCCCCCGCCACGACACAGTCATTCCGCCTGCCTGCCGCAGGCAGGACCGAAGTAAGCCGACGCTTCTTCTTCTCCTTCGCTCCTGCGAAGGAGTCGGCTTACGCAGCGGAGGAATCTCTCTTCGATGTGTCCGCTTGCTTATCTCGCTGACGAAGTTGGCCCTGGAACACTCGCACTCCGCTTAGCACCAGCCCCAATCGAATCCAGTTCAGCAACGACGTGAGCGGGCAGCGGCAGCGAAGCAGCCTTCAGATTCTCCCTCAAATGTCCAACAGAAGACGTCCCGGGAATCAGCAAAATATTCGGCGATCGCTGCAGCAGCCAAGCAAGCGCAACCTGCATAGGCGTGCTTCGTAGTGCCGCTGCCATCGCGTCCAGTTTCGCAGACTGCAACGGAGTGAATCCTCCCAGCGGAAAGAACGGAACATAAGCTATGCCTTGCTTCGCGAGCTCATCAATAAAGCCATCATCGTTCCGTCGTGCCACGTTGTACAAATTCTGCACGCAAACGATCTCCGTAATTCTCTGCGCCTCCGTCAACTGTTCTGGCAAAACATTGCTAACTCCAAGGCGACCAATCAGCCCTTGACGCTGCAGCCCCGCCAACACTGTCAAGGGTTCTGCGATCGATCCCTTCGCGGGCTGCTCCGGCGGCCCGACCCGCAAGTTGACTACCTGAAGCTGCTCGACCCCCAGGTTCCGTAGATTGTCGTGAATCGCATCAATCAAGTCTTGACGTGAAAGAGCTGGGCCCCAGGACGCATCTCCATCGCGTTTAGCCCCGACCTTGGTGACGATCACCAAGTTCTTCGGATAGGGGTGCAGCGCCTTTTTGATAATCTGATTCGTCACATGCGGCCCGTAAAAATCGCTGGTATCAATGTGATTCACGCCCGACGCCACCGCCTCCCGCAAAACCGCGATCGCTGCGTCAACATCGCGCGGTGGTCCCCACACGTGAGGACCAGCAAGTTGCATTGCCCCATAACCCATCCGCTTCACCGTCATCGACGTCTTCGGAAATGTAAAGTTGCCGCCAAGTTCCAACTGTTTGCTCATTTGTCTCCCTTCACGATTTGCATTAGTCGCGCTCAATGGGGTTAGATGAAGTAAGCCTCAGTTTAAGGACTTCGCATTTGCCTCAGCATTCACAACTGCTCTTAAAGCCCCGTAAATCGCCTGTTCAGGCGCGTTCCGCCGCCACTGTAGAGGCTATTCGTGAAGCTACTATTCAGGTTTTGCTCGGAATGGGAAAAGAGCGGCTCACCACCACCAGAGTCGCCTTCCGGGCCGGCGTCTCCGTCGGAACCTTGTATCAATACTTCCCGAATAAACGCGCCCTTCTACAGGCGGCCCTCAAACGTCACCTCGACGAAGTCACTAACGCCGTCGAACGAGTTTGTCGTGAGCAGCGAGGTAACACTCTCGAACAAATGGCAACAGCAGTCATCGCCGCGTTTCTCAACGCCAAGATGCAAGACGCGAAAACAAGCGTCGCGCTCTATTCCGTAAGCTCCGACGTGGACGGAGCGAAGATGGCGCAGCGAGCGGGTCTACGCGCGAACAAAGCGATTATCGGAATGCTGGCGAGCGCCAGCGAACCGCTCACAAAAGAACCCCAACTACTTGCCGAGATGCTCCAGGGTGCGATGGCGGGAGTCAGTCGTAGACTGCTCGAATCAGACGCCCCCGAAAAACAATTCGACCCGTTGCGCGACGAACTCATCTTCGTCGTGAAATCCTATCTGCAAGCCTGCACTACGCAGCGGTTAGCCGCCGGCATTTAGCGTTCGGTTCTCTGCGCTGAAGGCGTCTTCTCTCGTCTCTGAAGTAGTGTCTTCCGCCGCCTTTGAATTTGCGTTTCAATTGCCTTTGAACCTGGGTGCCGCATCCTTGCGGTTTTTGTAAGGGTGCGGTTTTTGACTCGGAATTTTTCCGAAGTTTTCCTGGAGTCTTTCCCGAACGTCTTCATAACCTTCCACCAAAATTATTCAAGATAAATCACTACTACGTCCTCGGCGCCAGCTCCAGAATTTCCGTCAACTCCCGCCGAAACGCATCCAATTCTTCTAATCGCTCCGGCGTCGCAGCAATCTCCGACTTCTTCCACACAAACACTTCCCCATTCCCACGCTTCAGCCGCACCCCAAAATTCCCATCCACTAAATACGAAGCCGGCGCCAACACTCTCAGCCCGCCATTCGGAACGGGGGCCAGCACCACCGCGCACTCCCCTTTGCGCATGCATAGCGCGCTTTCATACGGCGGAATCGCAATAGGACGGAATCCCGCCGCCACCAATCGCTCAAGCGTACTAATCTGCCGCGGCGACAGCTCCAAGGCCATAACTCACCACTCAATTTAGAATTTAATTTTAGGCGCGGTAAAAACGCAATCAAAGGCGGACAACAGCTCTAAGTTAAACTGACAACCGCAGTCTCTGCCAAACTATGCCGCAGTGTAACCCGTCTTCGACGACGATCCCGACGAATCACCCTCCAACTGCGAAAGTATCTCCCGCAGCGTACTGATCAATTCGTCACGCGTAACATGGCTCTTCTTAAACTGAATCCGAAACTTGAACTCCTCATCTTCCGGCTCAAACTGAAACAAAAACGGCTGCGGCCTCTGCGGCCCGGTAACATGCTCCTGCCGTTCTCTGCGCGCCTCATCCCGCGTCAACCCGCCCTGCATAATCCGCTGAATCGTCTCCATCATTTTCTTTTCGGTGGGCTGCCGAGCAATTTGCAGCAGCAGCGATTTAGTCAGTATTCCCTGCTCAGCGCACTTCTTCCGCAGCGCCTCGGGAATATGTAGCAACGAAAGCGTCTCCGTAACGGAAGTCCGCGCCCGCCCGATCTTCCGTGCAATGTCATCATGCGTATATTCAAACTGCGTACCCAACCGATCCAGCCCTTCAGCTTCTTCAAACGCCGTCAAATCCTTGCGCTGCAAATTCTCAATCAGCCCAATTTCCAGCGTCTCGGCATCGTCCGCGGTCTTCTCAATGCACGGCACCTCACGCAACCCAGCCGCGCGCGAAGCGTGATATCTGCGCTCACCCGAAATAATGTAAAAACAATCCTCGCGCGCAATAAACCGCACTAGAAGCGGCTCCAGCACGCCCTTCTCGCGAATCGAGTCCGTCAGTTCGCGCAAATCTCCCAAAGCCTTCCGGGGCTGGTCCGGGTTCGGACGGATCTGCTCCACCGGAATCATTCTTCCTACTGCCGCGCCACTGTAGCTCGTTAACGATTCGACGTAGTGCGCGTCATGCCGCATCTTCAGCGTGGCTGGCAAGCCGATTCTCTTCAACACGTTGAATAACCTCCCCGGCCAATTTCTTGTACTCCACCGCTCCCGGTGATTTGGGAGCGAAGGTTAAAATGGTTTCTTTATACGCGGGACTCTCTTCGAGCCGCACATTCTTGCTGATCTTCGTCTTGAACAGCACTTCGCCAAACACCGTGCGAATCTGTTCGTGTGTATCGCGCGAAATATTCGTGCGCTTATCAAATAGAGTAATCACCACGCCCAGCATTTTCAAACCCGGATTCGGCCGTGCGCGAATTCTCTCGTACGTCTCCAGCAAATCATCCGTGCCTTCAATCGCAAAGTACGCCGCCTGAATCGGCACCAGCAAATGCGTTGACGCCACCAGCGCATTCACCGTCAAAATTCCCAGCGAAGGCGGCGTGTCCAGCACGATGTAGTCGTAGTCTTTTTGCATCGGCGCCAGCGCATCCTTCAATTTAAATGGCGCGTCGAATTGTCCTGCGAGCACCTGCTCCAGCTTCGCCAGCGACAACCGTCCCGGCCCCACAAACAGCATGGGGTCTTTCGTGGCCTTCACCACCGAAGTCATTTCCGCGCGAGGATCGCTCAACACGTCAAACATCGACGTGGCCACTTCTCCTGAATCATAAAATGCGATGGTGGAATTTGCTTGTGGGTCTAAATCGATGAGCAGCGTTCGTTTTCCGCGATGTGCCAGCGATGCTGCCAGATTGATCGCCGTGGTTGTTTTTCCGACGCCGCCTTTTTGATTTGCAACCGTGATGATGGCAGTCATATCTTTTCTGCCCCCGCCCGCGCGCTCAAATTTTCACCGTCGCAATCCGGCAAACCGCATCCCAGATATGGGTGTTGTCCGTGGAGAACCCCCTAGAGCTAGCTAACTTTACGTTCCTAGCCCATATAATGGCAAGCGAAAAGTAACTATAGCGCAGAAAATCATCGGTGGAAATCCTGCTGTGTCTTTCTTGGCACCAATCCCGTATCGGACACGCCAGCTCCTGGGGACATATTTCCGCTGCACCTGGCCGCGCTGACTCAGCGATTGCATCTTCCCTAACCTGGGTCTAAAATCCCCCGCATCGAAAAACACCCGGGTCCCGCTTACATTTACGCGTCCCAACTTAGTGCCCCAGCTCCTTCGCCCGGAGGTGTCGAAATGAAAATCAGACCGGCCGTTTTCGCAATTGCGGTTCTCCTGTTTTTATTCGTAGCCTGTATCGCCACCGGTCAAACCTTGCATGTCACCTACGTTTGCAATGGCGAGCGCATGTTCATCGAAAACTGCAATATCCGTGACCCCTCTGACACCGCCACGTGCATGGTCGGCCATCCCGACAGCGTGTTATCCAATGGACTGATGAAGTACACCTACGAAACGCGCGGCGCTTTGAAAAAGCTGTTCCCCACCTGCAAACAGCCCTCTGCCGATGAAATCGCGCGCGCCAAAGCCCACGACAAAAAGCAGAACGATCTTTATGAAGCTAATGTGAAGAAGGCCAACGAAGAAAACGACGCCATTGAAGCCCGCGCGCAAGCGGTAATCACCGGCAAGAAACCCCAAACGCCCGAGGAGCGCGCCATGAATCGCTGTATCACTTCCGGAAGGCTCCCCGCGTCCTGCACCGGCAACGCAATGCTCGGCGCATTCACCCAGATGCTTTCTTCCGTCTCCTCGATTTTGCCAACGGACACCAAAGAGTCCATCTCCGCCGCCAGCAGCTCCGGTCCCAACATGGCCGGAGTCTTCCAGGGCCCGGGCGGTTGGCGACTCGACTTCATTGACAGCGGCGTGCTCGTGAATTGTTCAATCCTCGCCCCCGATGAGCACAAATACTCCATCGATTTCAAAAATGACCGCACCGTCATCGTGATCGACACCACCCCGAAACCCCTCGTCCTGACCTTCAGAGCCGATGGAACTATCATCGGCCCCGGCCCATTCGTCCTGGATGGCGTCATCGTGTCAGGATCCTCAGGTGGCGGTTCAACCCCGGGGCATACGGAGACCACCACGACCGCGCAGGAGCACACCGTCTCGCGCGATCCAAGTGTGCGCGATCAAGACCTGAGCTTGCATCCCAACACCCTAACCGGAACTGAAACGACCTATTCGACGACGTCTACATACGTGCCGGGAACTTCCACCGCTCCTCACGCTAGCTTCTCGCCCAAAAGGGTGACTTGCCCAGCGCTGAACCTTTCCTCAAAAGGAGCGAGTGTCGGCGTGCAGACCATGCAAACCGATCTTCTCAAGACCATGTTCGGCGGCGAGAAAGGTCCTCCCACGCCGCCGGGAATTCGCATGCACGGTATCTACGCTGCCTCCACTGGCTTCAGCGTCCAGTTCTTCCCGGAGTCTGCAATTCTCGGCTGTGGCCCGGACGCCGCTCGCGCCTACCCTTACTCCGTAGCGGCCGGCGGCACCAAGGCCGTCATCCAAGTCGCAGCGCCAGATCATCCGCTAACCCTCAACTTTCAAGTTGACGGATCGCTCAATCCCGGCGCCTCCGGTCCGTACCAGGTCCACGGACGCACCGTCACAGGTCAAAATGGCGACGGCGACTTCACCTTCGCTCCGCTGGAGCAGACCTGCAACCTGGCCCCTCTCACTCCGAGCAAGACTATTCCTTCAGGCAGCGCCCCCGCCACTCTAACCGCCTCTGCCGGTGCTCCGGGAACAGCGACGGCCAACAGATCTGGAAACCTCTCAACTCCCAACGCTCCAACCGGCAATGCCGTGCTAACTGTTGTCAGCGGATTCCCTGCTCAACCCGGCGTCCTCAATCCTCTAGCTGGCCGCCCATATGTCCTGTTGCGCGACGATTACGACACCGCGCTGAAAAAAGGCGGCATCGCGATTCCTGCGGGAATGACCGGGCCGAAGGCTGTGGCCGGTTTATGCGGAACTCGTACGCCCGAGTGTCAAAAGGCTTTGGCAGCCATCACTTCAGACGCTGCCTCCGCCGTCCGAGCCGACATCACCGGCAAAGCCGCCTTCCCTGGCGTTCCGCCAGGCTCCTATTACCTGATGATTTCAACGCAGTACAACAAACAGAATCTCTCCTGGGCCTTTAAAGTCGACCTCCACGCCGGCGCAAATTCAGTGACGCTCGATCAACGTAACGCGGTCGTTATGCAGTAAATGTTACTGGAAATCAAGTGAGAGTCCCGTGTAATTCGTGGCGTTCAATTCAGCCCTGCGTTCACACGATCCAACTTTTGGCTCAACTCCAAAATGCTATTTTCTGCAGTCAGCGGATTAATTGGAGACTGTTGCAGATGACGTGACTTTCGCCCACGACAAACCCCAGCCGTCCCCCTGCCGTTCCATCACCAGCTCATTTCCGTCCGCTCCCCACAGGTACAAGAAAGTGCCGTCGGGAGCGATTTTGCTCGGATCATACTTTGTAATTGTCCCCGCGACCGGCACGAGCGTTGCAACCGGAGTTCCGCTGTCAGCTTTCAATTCGTACAACCCAGTCGTCCTCATGTCGTCCTGATCACTAAAATTGCTGAGGCCTACAAAACTTCTCCCCTCCTCAGTCACCGCAAATCCGGCTAATTTCTCGCCAATCCTTGACGACAAACCCAGAGCCACCCTCCAACGGGTAAGTTTCTCACTGGAAGTATCTACTTCGATGTATTCGCCGGTAGCCCCCAACAGAACTGCAACACGATCCTTGCCGCAGCGCAGAAAAGTTTTGTCAGGATGGGAAACCCGCAGACTAACCTCCCTCGATTTAGAGATTAAGCCAAGCGAAACGAAGCTCCCGAGTAAACCTTTTTCAAAACTATAGTGCCGCAGAACGTTTCTCTCCTCGTCCGAAACATCGCGGTAATTCGTATCGTATCGGGAAAGCGTTTCAAATCCGAGGACCCACACAGTACTGTCCGTCCCCTCGCAAACCTGCTTTGGATAGAAGTCGCCTATCTTCACCGACTGCACCACCCGCCCACTAGCGTCGCTCTTGACGATGAATCTTTGGCTGGAACTGTCGCTCATGATCCCTCCGCCAATCGCCACAATCCCTCCCGCCCGTGTTGCTCCTGCAGCACCCACAGAAGCTTTGACCGCGTCAGGTGGCGCCATGCGCCCTTCCAGCACTTTCTTTCCGACCCTGTCGTACATCGTGACCACTGCCGGGTCGCGGTCGAACTCCACATGCAAAAGGTAACCGCGGTCCCAATGCGGCACGATACAACCCGCGCACATCACTTCCGGATACAGCGCCGCATGAAGCGCCGGCGAGAGCGTCGGCAGATCCTGCTCAGATAACATCCGCTCACTCGTTACCGTGCCAAAGCACGCGAACACCAGCACTAATGGGACTGCTTTCAGAAATTGATATCGGATTTTCATCGCAGTGGACCTCCTACGTCTTCAGTGAAGATGAAACTTACCATTATCTTGTTAACGAAGCATTATATTGACGTGGGCATTAGTCCCGATCAGCATCTCGGCGCACCGGATATTCATGCAGTCACGAGCACCCTGTTTCCTGGGCAATCAACTCCACTCCCATCCCAATTGTTATTGCTAATTCATTAGGTTAGGCTCGGTCGGCCTATGAAATCCCGTCTTTCCCCGTCGCGCGTTACCTTTTCTATCGCGACGCTCGCACTAATCTGGACGGCGTACGCGCTTTTCAGTTCCCCCGCAGCCAAAGCTCAGGACCCACCTGTCGCGCCCGCTCCGGAGCCCCATCAACAACAGACTGCAAATCAAACTCCAGCAAATTCCGGAACCACTCTCCGCCTCAAAGTTAACTTAGTTCCAGTCCCCGTCGTCGTTCGTGACTCAGCCGGTCACGCCGTCGGCAATCTGCAAAAAGAAAATTTTCAACTTTTTGATGATCGTAAGCAGCAGCAAATCACTCAATTCACATTAGAGAAATCTGAGGTCTCCGGCGCCGATCCCACTGCCATCTCCGCGCCCGCAATCGCAAAGCATTTCGTCATCCCTCGTACATTCACCGCCCTGCTCTTCGACGACGTGCATTCCAACTTTGTAAGTCTCCCTCAACTCCAGGCCGCTGCCTTACGCTTCATCTCGATCGCACTCGCCCGCACAGAACGCCTCGGAATCTTCACTACTTCCGGCAGAGTCACGGTCGACTTCACCGATGACCGCGCCAAGCTTGAAGATGCTATCCGCCACCTCAAGCCTAATCCGCTTCCCGGCACGCAACCCACAAGATGCCCCTCCATGACCTACTACGAAGCCAACCAGATTGTGAATCGTCTCGACCGCTCCCTTCGCGAGGAAAAACTTTCCGAGGTCTCCGCATGTGGCGTTAACAGCCCCAAGGTGGCCGAGGTGTTGGTCACCGAAGCCTCCGAGTACGTGCTGCGTGTGGGCGACATGCAAACCGCTCTTGTATTGAAAACGCTCTCTGACGTAGTCGATCGCCTCTCGTCTCTGCCCGGCCAGCGCACTATCGTTCTTGCCTCTCCGAGTTTCCTCGTGAGCGACCGCGAACATCGCGAATACCAAGTCGTGGATCGCGCCCTTCGCGCTCACGTCGTCATCAGCGCCTTGGATACGCGAGGAGTTTTAACTGACGAAAATGACCAGATCGCCAACTCCAATGTGCTCGCAGAATTTACCGATGGAACCGGTGGCACTTTTTTTCATAACAATAATGATTTGACCGAAGGCCTCCGCCGCATTGCTTCGCCGCCGGAATTTGTTTACCAACTCGGTTTTTCCCCGCAAGATCTGCGGGAAAACGGAAAGTATCATGAACTCAGCGTCAAAATCGTCGGCGTCAGCAAGTTCTCCGTTAGCTCCCGAAGAGGTTATTTCGCGCCAGACCATCGCCCCAGCTCGAAGCAAGCCGGGGATGCCGAATTAGACGACGCCCTTTATTCGCAAACCGAAATTCACGACTTGCCCATCCAGATTCAGACGCAAACCGTCCGCGGCGACAAACCCACGGCCAAATTGAATGTCTTGACTCTGGTCGATCTCAACGCCTTGCCCCATCACCAGGCCGACGGAAAAAACACTAACGAGCTGAGAATCGTCGCGGCTGTTTTTGATCGCAACGGCAAATATATGGGCGCCATCAATAGGAAAGTCGCCGTGCATTGGTCCGACGATGATGCCGGAGTCCAAACCGCCACAACTTTCTCTTTCCTCCTGGATCCCGGTCCCTACCTGGTACGGATGGTCGTCCGCGATTCGGAATCCCAACACCTCTCCGCCCAAGCCGCCATCGTCGAAATTCCCTGAAATCAAAAATTGACTTAGAAATTCACACGCATTTGCCTGTTCCCTCGCCTCCGCTTAAACTTCATCGCACACCCGTCCCATGATTCGCCTGAAAACTCTCCGCAGAGAATTTCAGCCCACGGTGCGACTCGCCCTCCCGCTGGTACTCGCCGAACTCGGCTGGATGAGCATGGCCATCGTGGACACCGTAATGGTCGGCCATCTTCCCGATAGCGCCACCGCCATGGGCGCGGTAAGCCTCGGCTCCAACATCTTCATTGTCCTGGCGCTCTTCGGCGCTGGATTGCTTATGGGACTCGACACTCTCGTGTCGCAAGCTTTCGGCGCCGGTCAGCGCGAGGACTGTCATCGTTCCTTGGTCAACAGTATTTACCTGAGCATCGCGCTCACTCCTATTCTCACTGCACCCGTATGGCTGCTGCCCAAGCTGCTTCGCAGCATGCAAATCGATCCCGCGATTCTCGCGCTTGCCATTCCCTATACCAAAGCTCTTGCGGTCGGACTTTTCCCGTTACTGCTCTACTTCGCGGTGCGCCGTTGCCTGCAGGCCATGAACATGGTCCGCATCGTGGCCTTCGCGCTCGTCACCGCCAACATCGTCAACGCCGTCGGCAACTGGGTGCTCATCTACGGCAAATGGGGCGCGCCCGCCATGGGCGCCGTTGGCTCCGGATGGTCCACTGCACTCGCGCGCTTGTACATGGCCGCTGTCCTCATCATCTATCTCCTGTGGTACGACCACCGCCATCGCACCGACCTGCTGAAAACTCCAGTCGACATCGACCTTCCGCGCATTCGGCGCCTGCTCACTCTCGGCTACCCCGCCGCCCTTCAATTCACTCTCGAGAGCGGCGTCTTCGCGCTCGTCACCACCTTAATCGCGCGCCTCGGCACCGTTCCTCTAGCCAGCCACCAAATCGCGCTCAACACTGTAGCCTTCACCTACATGGTTCCGCTCGGAATCTCTTCCGCCGCCGCCGTTCGCGTCGGCCAAGCCATCGGCCGCAAAGATCCCAGCGCCGCAGGTGACGCAGGCAACACCGCAATTTTTCTGGGAGCCGCGTTCATGACCTGCGCCAGCGCCGCGCTGCTGATTTTCCCGCACGCCATCGCGTTTATGTACACGCCCGCCACCGACGTCATCCGCGCCACCACATTTCTTCTCGCCGCCGGAGCCGCCTTCCAACTCTTCGACGGCATTCAAACCGTAGCCACCGGCGCACTTCGCGGAGCCGGCGACACCCGCACCCCCATGCTCTGCCACCTAATCGCTTACTGGATCATCGGCCTCCCTCTCGGATACTGGCTCTGTTTCGGCCTCAACTGGGGCGCCTTCGGCCTCTGGGCCGGTCTAAGTCTCGCCCTAATCCTGATCGGCGTAGTCCTCCTCGCCACCTGGCGCCGCATGACCCGCCGCCTCGTCAAGCACACCCCCGCCGCCACGCACGTCTCCGCAGCTAGTGTCTAAATTATGTTTTAGGTCTCAGATTTGAGGGGATTAATTTCGGGTGCCCTAGGTTCGCATTTGAGGTTGAACCTGGGTCTTGGGTTTTCCGTTCTTTCACAACACTCGAAGAAGTTTTTTCTCAAGAGGATGAAGCAGAAAATAAGCAAAGGTTCCACTGAGGGGGAATTTGAAACGAAGAAAGCATTCCAGCGCCAACTACCTACATCTTGTATCTACCCAAATCATCATCCGACAATCCTTCCAGCCACGACCGCAACTGCTCATTCGTAGTGCGCTCACTGATCGCGCTGGACACTTTAGAATTCTTCAACACCTGATCATTCACAAATATCGGACAATCCATCCGCAACGCCAGCGCCAACGCATCGCTCGGACGCGAATCAATGGTCATCATCTCGCCATCGCGCTCCACACAAATCAGCGCATAAAACGTATCGTCTTTCAATTCACTCACAATAATTTTCTGCACTCGCACTTCCAGCCCCAGCAAAACATTCTTCAACAAATCGTGCGTCATAGGCCGCGGCGTCTGCACCTTCTCTATCTCCAACGCAATCGCATTGGCCTCATACACGCCCACCCATATCGGCAAAATCGCCTGCCCGCCCACATCTTTCAACACCACAATCGGCATGTTCGTCACGGGATCCATCATCAGCCCACGAATCTTCATTTCCACTTCCACGTTGGACCCCCGATCAGCAGCAGTCGCGCAACAAGAGCCGGGTGGCCCATCCTTGCGGTTTTTGCAAGGGTGGGTCCTTCTCCGCTTTCATCCAACCTCGAGCCTCTAATCTCTAATCTCTAACCTCTAATTTCGAACCTCTAACTTCCAAATTGTCATTCCGACTGAAGTAAGCCGCCACTCAACTTTCGGCAGCAAGCCACAACATTGTCATTCCGCCTGCCTGCCGCAGGCAGGACCGAAGTAAGCCGACGCTTTTTCTTCTCCTTCGCTCCTGCGAAGGAGTCGGCTTACGCAGTGGAGGAATCTCTCTTCGATCTCGTTTTTATCGGACCTCGAATTTCTACCTTCCAACCTCGAGAACAAGGAATCTCTCTTCGATTTGTCCGATCTTCGTTTTTATCGAGCCTCCAACTTCTAACTTCCAACCTCCAGAACCTGCACTCCCACCAAACTCCCCGTCCCACTATCCGTCACCTTCACGCGCACGTAGCTTCCCAGAAGCTCCTTCGCTTGTGAAGAGAAACTTATCACCCGATTCGAAGTCGTATGCCCCGACCACTGATTCTCCCGCCGCGATTTGTTACTCACGAAAACATCCAGCTCTTGGCCCAACATCGCCAAATTCCGCGCCGTCTGAATCACGCGCTGTTTTTCCTGAATCATCGCCAACCGACGCCCCTTGATTTCCTCCGAAATAGGATCGTTCAGCGCCAAAGAAGGCGTATTCGGCCGCGGCGAATATTTAAATCCAAACACCCCGTCATATTGCGCCTCGTCTAGCATGCTCAAAGTCTCTGCAAAGTCCTCGTCCGTCTCACCCGGGAATCCCACAATAATATCCGTAGTAACACTGATCGGCCGCTTAGCGCCGCGTATCAACGCAATCTTCTCCAGATATTCCTCGCGCGTATACGTCCGCGCCATCGCCCGCAAAACCTTCGTCGACCCCGACTGCACCGGCAAGTGAATGTGATCGCAAAGTTTCGGCTCCCGCTCAATCGCCTCCACAATGTCCGCCCCAAAATCCTGCGGATGCGAAGTCGTGAATCTTACCCTGCGAATCCCCGCCAACTGTGCCACTTCCAGCAACAATTCCGAAAACCTCATGCTTCGCGCAGTCGGATCCACATAAGAATTCACCGTCTGGCCTAACAATTGCACTTCGGAATATCCCAGCTCGGCTAGTTGCCGCACTTCACGCAAGATCGACTCACTTCCGCGGCTGCGCTCCGGCCCCCGCGTGTGCGGCACCACGCAATACGCGCAAGCCTTGTCGCACCCTTCAATGATCGTCAGATACGCGCGCCAGGGATTGTCCCGCCGCGTAATCTCCGTCTCAAAAGTTTCGTCCGTGTCGTTATCCAGCCCAGTGACCCGCTTGTTCCCCGCTTCCAACTCCGCCAGCATTTCCGGCAATTTTCGGTAGCTCGCCGACCCGCACACCAGACTCACCCACGGCGCGCGCTTGAAAATATCCTGCCCCTCCTGCTGCGCCACGCACCCCAGCACCCCGATAATTTTGTCCGCGCCGCGTTCGCGATACTCTCCCAGCCGCGAAAAAACTTTCTGTGCCGCCTTCTCTCGAATACTGCACGTGTTATACAAAATCATCCGCGCCGCTTCCGGCGTCTCCACCTGCCGGTACCCGCGCGACAACAGCAACCCCGCCACTTTCTCCGAATCGTGGTCGTTCATCTGGCATCCAAATGTCTCCAGAAAAAACGTCCCTCCCTTCGCAGTATCGCCAAAACTTCTACCGAGCGCAGCCGCATCACCAGACACCCCGCCATCAGCAACATTAATCCTGCCGCCGGCATCAAATTTATTGGAATGAACAGTATGCCCAGTGTGAGCTGAAGGATTGAGTACGAGCCCGCCATTCTCGGC
>Ga0210409_10004329_pt1 | contig 15384 bp, 19 predicted proteins | sample IncBWH17MmetaG_FD_161649 | JGI IMG/M metagenome (GOLD analysis project Ga0210409, IMG submission 161649) | Forest soil microbial communities from Barre Woods Harvard Forest LTER site, Petersham, Massachusetts, United States - Inc-BW-H-17-M | ecosystem: Environmental > Terrestrial > Soil >...
GCCACGGGCCAATAATTTGCATTTCATACATTTTCCTTTCTTTGATGTTGTTTGTTGAATCTAAAATCCTTTCAGCCACAGTTTAGGCTTTTGCCTCAAAGTCGGTTGAATGAGCAATGTCCTTCTGCGCTTCAAGAGCCGCAAGCCGTTCCGTCAGAGCTTTGTGGATCGCAGCATAGGCGTCGCTACCGAGCGCGATCCGCTTCGGTGCCGGGTTCTGGTCAACGCTGTCAATCATGATCATGACCATCTTGGCAGGATCGCCAATCGGAACGCGCGAGGTGTCCTTGATCACCGTGTGAACCATAGAGGCCGGAGTGCCCTGGTAAGCTTCCATCTGCGCACCAAGCTGCGCACTGCCGAACCGGAAGTTCGTGCGCGCGCCGCCCGGCTCCACAATCGTGACACCAATTTTGAACGGGACGAGTTCCTGAGCCAGCGAATCAAGGAAGCCTTCCAGCCCCCATTTGCTTGCGTGGTAGAGAGACCCGCCGGGAAGGGCCGCCTGACCGCCATAGGTAGACAGGCCGATAATCCGGCCGCCGCCTTGGGCTCGTAAGTGAGGCAACGCCGTACGCACCAACTCTATCGGCCCGAAGAGATTGGTGGAGAGTTGGTGAGCGACTTGTTTATCGCTCAACTCTTCCGCCGCGCCGAAGAGGCCATAGCCGGCATTGTTCACAACGACTTCGATCTTGCCGAGATCCGTGAACGCCTTGTTAACCACTTGCCGAATCTCGACCGGGTCGGTCATGTCCAGGTGGGCAAGCCATAGAAGGTCTCCGTACTTGTGTTTGAGATCGTTCATCGCGTCCATCTTGCGAGCCGTGCCCGCAACCCGATCACCGCGCGCCAGGATTTGTTCAGTCATCAAGCGGCCGAAGCCGCTGTTCACGCCAGTAATCAGCCAAGTTCTGGATTTGAGATTTGGTTTCATATTCTTTCTCTGATTCTCCTTGTTAATTCTTTTTTATCACCGCTCCCACGCGGCAGGAAGCGCTGCGACAGCTTTTGGCTTGCGAGGCTTCGACATCTGCCGCTGGCTTCTTGCCCGTCTCACTTTTCGCTTGTTGTTCGTTCTGTCGTTTCGTTTCACAGTGCTAATTTGCCAATTTCAGGCTGATGCGTCTAAAACATCTTTACTATCGAACCAATAGCTACAAGGTATCGAAATGGAGCTGCGACATCTGCGCTATTTCGTGGCTGTGGGCGAGGAACAGCATTATGGACGAGCCGCACTTCGGCTTCGCGTCGCCCAGCCCGCTCTGTCGGTGGTAAACTGTTGGCCCAGGATCGGCTGAATTCCTAACAAGGCATCACTGCAATCATCATCGTATTCCCATTTGGGTTGATCTTCGGATTTGCTTATTGGAAATGGCGTCGTCTGTGGCCACTTTTTATTGCCCACGTGTTATTGATTTGACTGCATATTTTCCAAGATAGTTGCGGCTCACCACCGTGCTGGAACCAACGTCGCCTGCCCCTTGAGTTTATGGAGAAGAATGAAAACGCCCTTGCTTGCATCAAGAAACTTGATATGAATTAAGCACCTCAGAGTGGCCGTTTTGATTCGACCCCGGCTGGCTGGTTTTGAAGTGATCGGTGACATTCAAAGTGCAACAATTCGATGTCGATAACTACCAGAAAACTTCTCCATCTCTCCATCGAGGAGGTTTGTATCGACGAGATACGGACGAGGACGCATCCAAAAACCTTTGCCGGCGTCCACCACCGCGTCCGTTTCTCTTAGGACTCGTTGAAAGAAAGCCTCCGTTTTTGGGAAGCGATTCGTTTGAAAAAAACTTCTCCAGGCAAGCGTGAGCTGGTTCCCGGAGTTTCTTAGATAGCCGACGACTAGGTCGCATGATCGCTGAATTGCACCCAAGAGCGTAGTGTACTTTGTTGAAGCGGGCGCCGCAAATGGGTCCCCACTCTGGGCCAAATGGAGATGTGAGTTCATCACGACGCCTGTATCAACAGCTTCCGCATGTCAGCAGCCACTCGCGCCGGGCCGTCGCCGAAGAGACGTTTGAACTCGCGGCTGAATTGTGACGCGCTTTCGTAGCCGACTTTTATTGCCGCTCCACTGGCGTTGAGGCCATCGTTGACCATCAGCATTCGCGCCTTGTTCAGGCGGATGTTTTTCAAATATTGCAAGGGTGATGATGAAGTGATGGCCTTAAAGCGGGTATGAAACGCAGCCACACTCATACCGGCATCGTGTGCCAGTGTGCCAATGTCATAGTGGCGGGCGTATTCAGTGTGAATGCGAGTCAGCACGCGACTGATCCGTCCGAAATGGCTGTCGGGCGCCGCGAGGGCGCGCAGATTGCCTCCCAACTTTCCGCGCAGCACGTGATAAACGATTTCCCTCACGATTTGCGGGCCGAGGATGCGGCTGTCATCAGCGGAGCGCAGACTTTCCAGAAGCCGGATCGTTGCTCCGCGCAGCACGTCGTCTAATGCCGTGGCTTGCATGGCTTGGGGCTCGGAGCCGTTCGCCGGCTCGAGGTGCTCCATTTGCATAAGCAACTCGGTGACCGCAGCCGGTGTCACACCGATGCGCACGGCGAGCATCGGCGCTTCGGGGCTCCCGTCAGTCTCGCACTCGAAAGGCAATGGCACGGAAAGCACGAGGTAGTGGTTCGCGTCGTAGATGAATTTTTTGTCGCCCAAATAACCGGTCTTGCGGCCCTGGGCCATGATGAAAATGCCCGGTTCGTAAGTGATGGGAGTTCGAGGAATGTGCCGCGTTGTCCGCATAAAACTCACATCCGGCAGGCGAGAAGGCAGGAACCCATCGCGCGGCGCCAGCTCCGATAGTAGCGAGACAAGGCGTCGATTCGGTGGCTGTTGAAGCGACTCTTCGCTGGTTTTGAGCGATCTTGGTTTCATCTATTCTGTAATAATAGGCAACAATTCACGCCCATACGCAACGTTGATCGTTAAACCAATAGGATTAGGCAAGGATTTGAGAATTCTGTGTATGGAACAAATCGATTCCTCCACTAGAGTGCATATGTCCTTTGATGGGAAATAACAGCAACCAGGAAGAAATATGAAAATGAATAATACAATGAGTGAAGCTACGCTCGGCGGTCAATTTACATTCCCCGGTACATCATTGACAGTCCAACGAATGGGTTACGGCGCAATGCAGTTGGCCGGCCCAGGCGTCTTTGGGCCGCCCAAAGACCTGAACGCTGCCGTCGCCGTCCTTCGCGAAGCCGTTGCGGCTGGCGTGAATCATATTGATACGGCTGACTTCTACGGCCCGCATGTGACCAACCAAGTCATTCGCCAGGCGCTCCATCCCTACCCTGCAGGATTGGTCATCGTCACCAAGTTGGGAGCCAGCCGTCCGCCTGACGGATCGTGGCAGCCAGCCAGCTCGCCCCAGGACCTGACCGCCGGCGTTCATGACAACCTCCGCAACCTTGGTCTGGACACGCTGGACATTGTCAACTACCGCGCGATGGGCTCAATCCACGGCCCTAAAGAAGGGTCCATCGGTGAGCAGGTGACGGTTCTGGCCGACCTCCAGCGCCAAGGCTTAATTCGTCACATTGGCCTGAGCAACGTCACGGCCACCCAGGTGGCCGAGGCGCAGGCGATCACGGATATCGTTTGCGTGCAGAACAACTATAACCTGGCCCATCGCGAAGACGATGCCTTGATTGATGAACTGACCCGGCAACGCATTGCATATGTGCCGTTCTTCCCGCTCGGTGGGTTCGCGCCGCTACAATCGTCCTCCCTGTCGGCCGTCGCAGATCGACTCCGGACCACGCCGATGCAGGTTGCGCTGGCTTGGCTGCTGCATCGGTCGCCAAATATGCTGTTGATTCCCGGTACGTCCTCGGTCGCTCACCTCCGCGAGAACCTGGCCGCCGCGCGGTTGACGCTCTCGCCGGAAGCGTTGGCGGAACTGGACGGCATTGCCGCCGCGACTGTGGGGATGAAGCACTGAAGCATTCGCCGGACTAGACCAATTCACCTCGACTGGAGAGAAATTTGGAAGGGACAAGAATATGCGTGTCTTCGTTACCGGTGCGACGGGCTTCATCGGCTCTGCCATCGTTCGGGAATTAATCAGCGCAGGCCATGAGGTGCTCGGCCTCGCTCGTTCAGATGCGGCCGCTAAGTCCCTCTCCGCCGCCGGCGCCAAGGTCCATCGCGGCGACCTTCAGGCTTTGGACAGTTTGCGCGCTGGAGCCGGCGCTGCCGATGGCGTGATTCACACCGGCTTCAACCACGACTTTTCAAAATTCAGGGAGAATTGCGAGAATGAGCGCAAGGCGGTGGAGGCTTTAGGGTCGGCTCTGGCTGGCTCTGACCGGCCCTTAATCATAACTTCTGGAATCGGGCTGCTTCCTCCAGGCCATCTCGCAACTGAACAAACCATGCCTGCTTCTCCCAATCCAAACCCTCGCGTGGCCTCTGAAGAAGCTGCACGCGCAGTGGCGGATCGTGGAGTGCGCGTGGCGATTTTGCGGCTTCCGCCATCGGTCCACGGCGACGGCGATCACGGCTTTGTGCCGATTCTCATCACTATGGCGCGTCAAAAAGGAGCTTCTGCATTCATCGGCGAGGGGCTCAACCGCTGGCCTGCAGTGCACCGGCTCGATGCTGCTCATTTGTTCAGGCTCGCTTTGGAAAACGGGGCTGCAAGGGCCTGTTATCACGGCGTTGCCGAAGAAGGCGTAGCCTTTCGGCAAATCGCCGAACTCATCGGCCACCGTTTGAAGGTGCCGGTCATCACTAAGACGCCCGAAGAAGCGGCCCATCACTTCACCTGGTTCGCGCATTTCGCGGTAATTGATGTGCCGGCCTCCAGCAAAGAGACACAGCAAAGCCTGGGATGGCGTCCAACGCACCCCGGGTTGATCGCGGACCTTGATCGTCCGACCTACTTCAAAGCTTAATTTCCAGGAGCAATTCGATACGGCATTACCGAAAACTCAATTTGACCGAAAACTAAAGGAACATCACATGACAAAGTAATGATATGTCACATAAACTCGAACATAAGGTTGAGGTAACGAGAGCCTTGTTCCCTTCCTGTTTGAATCCTATAGGTGTGCTGTGGTCGGTGCTTAGTTACTGTGGTTGAAATCCAAAAGAATCTTGCCACCACGTTCGGTGTGTTCGATGGCTTCTTTGATCTGGGACGGTTTGTAGATTGCGGCGAATGGCAAAGTTAATTTGCCGGACGCGATTACGTTTGTTGCCTCAGTCAGTGCGGCTCGAATCTTGGGGAGATACTCCTCGTAATACATCCAGAAACCGTGGACGTTTAACCTCTTGACGATGAGGTCGCCCTGAGACACTTGAATCGGCGCGCCACTTAGCCACGCGTAGCAGACGAGGTGCCCCCCCGGCGAGAGTACGCTTGCAATAGTCGCAGAGGCGGGGCCACCTACGGCGTCAAGACCGAGAAGTATTGGCGCTCCGTTCGTCGCCGCTTGAATTTGTTTGGGTAAATCCGATGATTCGACGCCGACAAAATCAGCGCCTAGTTTTTTTATTTCTGGGATGAGCTCTGACCTTCTCACAATACCTGCAACGTTAAGACCGCGTGATTTGGCAATTGCGATTGTGCAACGCGACACGTGGGCGTTTGCAGCGTTCAACACAATCCAATCCTGGGGCTTAAGCTTTACGAATTCGGTTAAAAGCAGAACTGCTGTCGTAGGATTGATGTTTAGCATCGAGGCGGTTTTGGCATCTATTGCAGCTGGAACGACGAAAAGACCTTCGGTGGGAGCAAGGACTTTCTCTGACCAGGTGAATGTTCCAAATGGAATCGTAACACGGTCGCCCACCTTGAGACCGCTGCCCCCACTCCCAATCGCTTCGACGATTCCCACGCCCTCGCCTCCAATGACGGAAGGGAGATTGGGTCGCAATAGGTAAACCCCGTTTGCTAGAAGCAGGTCGCTATAGGCGATTGGCGCATATTCCATCCGCACCAGAGCCCTGCCCGCAAAGGGCGCTTTTGGTTCAGGAACTTCGACCAGCTTTACGCTCTGAGCGGGATTCCCGTACGCAATAAGTTGAATTGCTTTCATTTAGGATATTCTCCTTTCTCAAATAGATCCCGGCCTGCGAGCGGGCCACCCGCTTGCTGGATTAGACCTCCATCACGGAGACCTCCAAGATCAATGACAGAATAGCCGCAATGGCAGAGCAAGGTATGCACGCGCTTCTTCGCGTCATCATCGTCTGCCGAAATAAACGCGACTCGTTTCGCCCCTTTCATGCTAGGATCATCTCCTATGTTAGGAACGAGCATGTGGTTAAACGCCTTGACCACTCGTGCTCCAGGGGCTAAAGCCGCAACAAACTGGCTTGTAGATAGGTTTCCAACATTCGCTGGCGTGAAGCCTCCGGCTTTGCCGTGAAAAGGATTGACGCCGTCGATAAGAATTTGATTCTTCCACTTTGGAAGACTTGCAAGCGTCTCCGGCACATTGTCCCAGGGCACGGCAAGAAGCACCATTTCGCAAGCTACCGCTACTTCCCTTGTTGTAGCCGTTGCCCCGCGACCAAGTTGCATGGCAATTTCTCGCAGGCTTTCGGGTCCTCGGCTGTTGCTGAGTTTTACCTCATAGCCTGCTCTAATCACCCGTTTTGCAAAAGCTTGTGCGAGATCTCCTGCTCCTATGGTTCCAATTTCCATGCACTGTCCTTTCTAATTTGAATTTGTCAGTAAGACGATTCCGGTTTTCCCCGGACTAAACACGTGTCGAATTGCTTCTTGAAAATCATCAAATGCGAATTCCTGTCCGACTTGGAAAAGGGTCGGATGGTTCTTTGCGAGACTGAGCGCGAGGTCCAAATCTTTCTGCTTTTCCTCCCCGGGCAAGAGGAACCAACCTCCAATATGAATACTCTTTAGTGCGACACTATTTGGAGCGAGCGAAAAGATGTTCGTGCCAGTGTTGCTGTCCAATGAGCCAAAGTTGATGATGGTGGCGCCATCATCGACAACGTCCGCAAGGTCGTCGATAGCCTTTCCGCCGAGGGCATCGTACGCTACTTCGAGCTTATGTCCTTCGAGGGCTTCACGAACCTGTTTTTTCCAATCGCTACCGCTCGTTGAAATAATTGGGGCGCCAGGAAGCGTTGAGCGAAGCCTTTCGGCTGACTGAACAGACCTCACCAAGCGAATTGGGCGAACACCACGATCTAAAGCAATTCGCGTAAGTAACCGTCCAACCCCGGAAGCAGCGGCGTTCTGAAGAATATAAACGGGAGGTGTAATCGGGGGTTTAAGTGAATTTTGACCGGTCTTGATGAGAATGGATGCGGTGATCGTGTTTATGAGCATTTGCGCCGCAATCTGATTGGAAATCTCATTTGGAATTGCCAAAAGAGATTTGTGGCTAACGACCACGTATTCCGCCCACGAACCGTTTGCAGGAAAGAATGCAACACGCTGGCCTTCACTAAACCTCTTAACCGCCTTCGCATTTGTTCCGAGGCATATAATTGTCCCGACACCTTCAAAGCCCGGCACCCTGTAAGTTCCTTGGGGAATCGGCGCTACAGGCCCACCTTGAGGAAGAGCGGAGAGAATGTGGACATCCCCGACATGAATCGGCCGGGCGATGACCTTTATGACAGCTTCGTCTGCTGCAAGCTTCTCGCTGTTAAATTGGCGCTTTACAATTTTTAGAACTTTTTCCGGAGCGCCGTATTCACTTTGGGCAATAGCTTTGAATTCGGTTTGCATCATGTTATTTATCCAATTGAGGCAAGCATTCCCTCAACCTTCGCGTCCAATTCACGGGCGACTTTAAGCGCTCGCTCGTTTTCGTAAGTGGCAAGAAAGCTCGCCATTCGGTCGTACGTGAGGTGGACCCCATCCGAACGTTCATCAATCAAGATTGTTACAGGAGCGTAAGAGCCTGCATCAGGCACGTGTTCTGCCATCCGCCGCATAATACTGGGATTACCAACCACCAAGCGGACAATGCGTGGTTTGCTTCCGGTTTTTCCCTTGTGGACGATGTCGCCGTGGTTGAAGCGCAAGAATTCAATTAGTCCGGAAGAGCCTACGCTTGAGTGCATTATCTGCTCGACATCCGCAACGGTGTCCGCCTTGAAAAGTTTTTGCCACATTTCGTCCATCTTGGGATGACCCACGGCTGCGTCTAAGGCTTCCAGAACTGTGCTAAAGGGTTTTTGGGAAATATAAGACACCCGCTCCACGTTAAGTTGTTTTATTGTCATCATGTGTTGAACTCTTTGCTCGCGAAATTAGCAGCCAATCCAATGTTCGTTCAAAGGCTCAGGCGCGTATTGTTTTGACGGCCAACCAGCACTTCGGTTCCACCGGTAACTCTGCGCACTCCTCCTTGGAATGATCTGAACGCAGGACTCCATTTGGGAGGATCGCTGCGCTCGATCGCCACGTGCAAGTCAGGTTGCGAACTTTCACGATCTGTTTTGTTCGACATGATCCCACTGTTAAATAATGTGGCGCCCAAGCCGGCTCCAATTTCGGTAATAAGCGTGTCTCGAAACTGGGAAATAGGCGGGCCGATTGAAAAGCGTTTTAATATACCGCCCTGATCATGCATTTGCGGCAGCCCGTATTACATCGATCACAAGCTTGGGATTGGAGAGCATCGCGACGTGGCTGCTGTCGATAGCGTGAGTGGATGCACCCATACGCTTCGCTGCGAAGCGTTGCAGATCCGGGTGAACCGTGCGGTCGTTGTTGGCCACGATGCACCATGATGGCTTTGACTTCCAGGCGGTCCCAGGGGCATTACGGCTGAACAGATCTGCAGCGGGCGCATAATGGGTTGCATAGACAACCTTTTGCTCTTGCTCCGATAGGTCTCCCGCAAAGCACGCGACGCCTTCTGGACGCAACCAGAGGCGCCCGTCGGTGACTTCGATGTATTTAAACACGTCGGTGACGGGGAACTTCGCCTGCTGGCTCTGCGAAGTTTCATCGGAATCGGGGGCAAGTGCGGCGATGTAGACGAGTCCGGCGACTCGGTCATCGGCTCCTGCGGCCGTGATGACACTTCCGCCGTAAGAGTGGCCAACGAGAATGGCTGGGCTGCCGACCCGTCCTAGCGTCCGTTTTACCATCGCGACATCGCCTTCGGGAGTGTCGAGGCCGTATTGGGCTGCCATCACCTCGTGACCTTCTGCCTGAAGCGCGGGGATTACCTTATTAAAGCACGAGCCGTCGGCCCATATCCCGTGGCAAAACACGATGCTCTTTTTTCTTTTTGGCATATTTGAATCCTTTGATCTTCGGTTCGGTTTTTTTGTTTGCTTATTCTGTTCGCCAATTAGGGCTTCACCTTCCTTTCTTGATTGCAGGTGTCGCCACTGAGTTAGGCGAAATTTTGGAACCAGAAAGCCAACAGAAGGTGAAAATTATCGCCGAAGCCACCATTCGGCATCGGTTCAACGCGCGAAGGTGCCTCCGGGTGAAGAACGCGGGGCAGGATTGGGGTTTTCGGATTAGCCTGCTTTACCCCAGAAGTAGCCTCGGAAAGGAATCACAAAGGGCGATTTTGGGTTCCAACCACCAACTGAAGCGTTCTCAAAAGGCCACTCGTATCGAAACGCCAGCTGTTTTTGCCTAATCACCCCTGAGACAAGCCTTAATCTAGTAGGGGTTGGACATGGTCACTTACGTCGTTAAAGTTTCTCGGTCCACCATTCGTGGTTATCCCGCCTCATGAGCAACTCAGCTGCTGGCGGTCCCCATGTGCCTGGCGCGTAGTTGGGAAAGTCCTCCGGCGGGTTGTTTCCCCAGGCATCCAAAATCGGGTCAGCTACTTTCCACGCTGCCTCAACCATGTCGGTGCGGTGGAACAGGGTCGAATCGCCCACCATGCAGTCGTAGAGCAACTTTTCGTAACCGGTCGTGGGGGCCACGGGACCGAATTGGTTGTAATCAAACTCCAGTTTGACTCCCTTCGTGCAGATCGACGGACCGGGGGTCTTGGCGCGGACCTGGAGGGTAATTCCTTCCTGCGGTTGAATATGCATAATCAGACGATTAGGGCCCAATGGATCCGACTCGCCGTCAGTGAATAGGGAAATCGGCGGGCTCTTGAATCGCACAACGATCTCTGTGCTGCGTTTGGGCATCCGTTTACCGGAGCGCAAGTAGAAAGGGACACCCGCCCACCGCCAGTTATCGACGGCCAGTTTTATGGCCGCGAAGGTCTCGACGGTGGAAGTCGGCGACACATTGGGCTCGTCACGGTACGCGAAGCTCTTCTTTCCTTCGATCATGCCCGATCCGTATTGTCCGCGAACGGTTTCCCGGAGCACCTCCGCGGGCTTCATAAGCCTCAGACTTTCCAGCAATTTGACTTTTTCGTTCCGAACCGCCTCCCCGGACAGCGAGGTCGGGGGTTCCATCGCTACCAGGGCGAGCAGCATGAACATGTGGTTTTGCATGACGTCCCGAAAGGTCCCTGCGGTCTCATAGAATGAACCTCGCCCCTCAACCCCGATGGACTCCGCTACAGTGATCTGGACGTGATCGACGTACCTTCGGTTCCAAATCGGCTCGAACATGCTGTTGCCTAGCCGGAACACAAGCAGGTTCTGAGCGGTTTCTTTGCCCAGGTAGTGATCGATGCGATAGATTTGTTTTTCTTCGAGCGCCGCGGAGAGCTTCGTGTTCAATGACCGCGCTGAGGAGAGATCGCGCCCGAACGGTTTCTCGACAATGACCCTGCGCCATCGGCCTTCTGTCTCGGACACCAGCCCACCAGTCTTCAGTTGTTCGGCGATTGCGCCGAAGTAAGAGGGTTGGACAGATAGGTAGAAAAGCGCATTACCTCTTGTGCGGTGTTTGGTTTCTGCCTCAGCCAGCAAATGGCTGAGTTGCTTATATGTGGCCGGGGTGTCAATGTCTCCCTGGCAATAGTAAATCTTTTCCCGGAACTTGGCCCAGAGCGCAGGATCGATTTTCTGCGTGCCAAACTGGCTAATCGCGTCCGTTAATTGCTCGCGGAAGACCTCAGACGACGACTCCCGGCGGGCCACGCCAACAATCGCAGTGTTCGGGGACAACAAGCCATAATTGGCCAGATTATACAATGAAGGTATCAGCTTGCGCTTTGTCAGGTCACCCGACGCACCGAAGATCACGATTACGCTGGGCTCGGCGATGCTCGGCTCCGGGCAAGGTGCTTGAATTGGCTGTTCGGTGATGTTCATTTCTCTTTCACGGGATCATCCCGCAGTTTCTTTGAAGCGTAGTGGGTATACTTTTCACGTCGCCGCTATTAAACTCAAATAGCAAACTATCACAACCATCAGCTTGCGACTATTGGGCGTTCGGCAGGTTCTTACTTGCCCAAAAAGGAGCTGCCGCCGGACCCACCAGAAGAACGAGCGTCGACAATTCACGCATATACCGGAAACGAGTCGCCAAACATTGGGTTTCCGCTCTTGGACTGCTCTTTTGTGGCCTCGTCTTGAATGACATCCCAGTGCTCGACCAAAATCCCGTTTTTGATGCGCACGATGTCCGCCGCAATCCAGTTCATCGGAGCTCCGAAGCCCGAAAATCGTCCGTGGACAATCACAAAATCATCCTCGGCCACAATTAGCCCCGGTTCATACCTCAACGTGGGCGGGGTGCCTTTAATGAGGTTAAACAAACCTTCCCGTCCAGGGGCGATATGCGCACTATGCTGAATGTAGTCTGGAGACCAATACCGTTCGGCTTGCGCATAGTCGCGCTTATTAAAAAGCGTGTCGAATGCTTCGAGAACCAGTGCTTTGTTTGTTGCTTGAATTGATTGACTCATTCTCATCATTCTTTGTTGATTGTTCTGAATGCCTTGATGACAGTTGTTAGAAGAAGAAGCTTACTCCAATCATGCCCGTTACTCCGTTTAGACCGAGGTTCGGATTGCTGATGCCGGCGCATGACCAATGGACGTAGCGCGCTTCCAGGGTGAGGGCCACGTTGTCTTTCAGGAACCACTCGATTCCAGTTCCTGCCTGGAGATTGAACTCAAACGTGCCGCTTAAATCGGGAGGTCCGATGCTTGTGGCGGTCACGCCGGCTCCGCCGTCAACAAACGGGATCCAACGGGTGTCCGTGGCAAAGTTGTAACGCAGGTGCGGCGTCAGGCCCACGAACCATTCCCTGCTGGGGGAGAATTGAGCGCCGGTGAATAGTTCGAGCCGGAACTCCAGGTTGCCCCGGTACCAATGGCCCTCACCCCAAACGTGGCTCAACATGTGCCCGTACGAGATAGTTGTCAGTGCCAAGTCGTGAGATTGCACGCTGCCGAGGCTTGAAAAGCCGTAGGTGGCCCCAGCACTTAGCCCAAACGAATAGGCCGTGGAGCGAAAGCCTTCACCCACGCCATTCTCCCATATGCTTCCCTTCTCTGGTACGAGATTGACCTCGGTTGTCGATATAGAGTTCGTGAATGGTACCCTCTGTTGGGCCTGGGCGTTCCACGACGGTGTCACAAAGGTGCATAGCATGATAAACCAGACTGCTGATGAAATCCGTCGGCTGAGAGAATAAGCCTTCGTAAAATCGTTCATTTTACTGACGGACAGGCTGTGGATAAAAATAGGCATCGCAGTCCCTCAGGGTGGTCTTACACGCGTAGAACGTGCGGGATAGATAGTGGTTGGTCATTCGGCCCGGCTTCCTTTCCAAGAATGAAACTCAAACCGTGGCGCGCGGCAAACCGAGACAGCTGAGCTATGGCGGGCACGGCGAACGTTCCCGCGTCCATACCTCGAATCATCGCCAGCGCAACGTCCTTAATCTCCCGGCGCCTGACCCAGCGTTTCAGCCATTCCGTTAGCCAAGTCGGAAGTGAATACGCGGAACCCGCAAAAACGATCAAGTCAGCGTCGGCCGCTTCTATCAACGCCTCGTCCGCCGCCGATGCGACTCGCAGAACATCCGTGCGCCAGGGCCTGATGTCCCAATCTGCGCTGACGTTTGCACTCCATGTGGCGTGCTGCAATGCCGCGCCAGCTCTGGCTGCGCCAGCGAAATCGTCGTAGATAATCAATGCCTTCATGCCTGCATCCTGGATCTGCTGAAGTTCTCCTCATTCGGTCCGCGGAAGGGTCACTAATGGGCAAGTTTTCGTTTTAAATTGGGACCTCTCCGCGTCTGCCCTAATCCGCTTTCGATTCTCGTAAGGATCAGGCCTTGCCCCCAAAGGTCACATAGTCGTCGAGTTCGATGGCTTCAAACCACGTCTTGATGTCCTCACGCTCTTTGGTGTACTGGCCAACATACTCGCCAAACCCGGCAATGGTCTCAGCGTCGCTATCAGGCCCTCGCCTTTCCATAAACGACGACCAAGCTTCGATTTCCCACGGTGCGCGCGGAGTCTTGGAATGAGATTGAACCCATTGAAGCATTTCTCCGTCGCCTTTGCCGGCGGCCAGTTCCTTTAACATGGCGTCCGCGTCGAAGCCAAGAAAACGCACCAGATGTTGATCGGTTGGGGAATTATAATTGTATTCCCCATTCTTTTGGGAGAGTGTCGCTCTGCCTTTGTCGAGCATTCGGGCCAGGATCACGAATCCGCCCAGCCGGACGCGAAAACTTCGCGGCGGGCGTTGCGTCAGGTCAATGGAGGAAGGTTGAGTTTTCATTTCTAGTTTGGATTTGATTGTTTAGCCATCAATGGGCGAGTTTGCCGCCATCGACGACAAGCGTTGTTCCGGTAATGAACGTGGCTTTTGGCGAGGCCATAAACACAATGGCTGCCGCCAATTCCTCGGGGGTCCCCGAGCGATGAAGAGGAACTCCGGCAACAAGATTAGCTTTCTTCTCTGGCGTACCAGTAAAGCGATCGAGCATACCGGTATCGGTCGGGCCTGGTGAGACTGAATTGACGCGAACTCCAAACGAAGCGCCTTCGAGCGCTGCTGACTGAGTCAAGCCTTCGACTGCATGTTTGCTCGCGACGTAAAGAGAAGCTCCCGGGGCCCCTGTATGACCAAGCGTCGAGGATACATTGACGATACTTCCTGTCTTTTGCGCCTGCATAACTCGCATTTCATGTTTAAGACTCAGCAAGACACCAAGAACATTGGTTTCAAACGTGGAGGCGTATGTTTCTGCGGTTTGCTCGACAATCGGGCCCGGCTTACCTTCCGTGCCGGCATTATTAACCGCAACATCAAGACGCCCAAAGCGTTTGACTGTTCTCTCGACTAGATTTTTGACTTCTTCTTCATGACGAACATCTGCTTTGATAAACTCCGCTTCGGCACCGAGGCCACGTAATTCAGCGACCAGTTCGTGGCCCTTGTCATCGTGGCGACCTGAAACGACAAGCTTCGCTCCTTCCCTCGCAAAGGCTATTGCCGTAGCGCGTCCAATTCCGGTGAGCGCTCCGGTAATGAGGATGGTTTGGTTTTTCATTACTATTTTCCTTTCTCGTTTTCCGTTGTGTTTGTCCGCCAGATTTGCCCTCTGCCGTCATCAACGAATAGTCCGATGCCGACAATTCCAGGGTTTGGGCGATGCATCACAAATTAGTCAACCAGTATTGCATCCGGTACGAGCGCCAGGGCCGCCCTCGCGCAATCGACGTCGTTCTGCACTGTGGGTGCTCCGCTCAGCCCGATCGCCCCGACAACTTCTCCATTCACCTTAATGGGAAACCCACCACCCCACGCCGCCACACGCGCGAGCGTGGGGATGCCGGCCAAAAGTGACGGGTCGCCCTGGATAAAGTTGAAGAAATCCTGCGTGGAGACGCCGATCAGAGCTGTATATGCCTTGTTCTGCGCCATCTCAATGCAAAGGATCGGGGCTCCATCCATCCGACCGAATGCCTTGAGATTGCCGCCGTCATCGAGAATCGCTACGTTCTCGGCCACCCCAAGTTGGCTGGCTTTCGCCATCGCTTCATCCACCATTTTCTGGGCTAGCTCGGAAGAGATGCTGTGTTTCGTCACCACGTTTGCTATGGTGAGAGTTTTCGATTGAGTTTTCATTTTAGTCTTTCATGGTTTGTTGTCTCAGTATTTGGAGACGATCAAACCTGCGATTTAGGCGTTCATGCCGCCATCGACCGTCAAGTTCGATCCCGTGATATAGGACGCTTCCGGTCCAGCGACGAATGCCACCATCGCGGCGATCTCGTCAACCTGGCCATAACGGTTGAGTGCTGTGGCGGCCTTTTGCGGCACCGCCCAATCGCCCGTGGCGGGATTCAATTCCGTGTCGATCGGACCCGGCTGCACGTTGTTGACCGTAATGCCTCGGTTGCCGATTTCTCTGGCCAGCGCTTGAGTGAACATCTTGACGGCTCCTTTCGTACCCGCGTAGGGCACAAGCCCGGGCGCCGCGACACGTTCACCCACGGCCGAACCGATCATGACGATGCG
>Ga0210409_10004330_pt1 | contig 15382 bp, 5 predicted proteins | sample IncBWH17MmetaG_FD_161649 | JGI IMG/M metagenome (GOLD analysis project Ga0210409, IMG submission 161649) | Forest soil microbial communities from Barre Woods Harvard Forest LTER site, Petersham, Massachusetts, United States - Inc-BW-H-17-M | ecosystem: Environmental > Terrestrial > Soil >...
AAGTTCATGGCATCGGCGATCCCCGCATTCATTCCATAGCCGGCGAAAGGCACCCAGATATGCGCGGCATCTCCGCATAAATGTGCCAGCACAAAATCACAACTGTAATGCTAGTCTAGTCGTCTTTCGACAACACGTACCCGTGGTAGCTACAAAGCCCGTGATTATCGATGTCGACGTTGTCAGGAGTTAACTGCTCATCGCAGATAGAGCAGGTATACTTCGCGCCAAGGATTTCATCAGGATCAGCGCCCGGCACCTTTCTGACGAGAATTTCTTTGGCGAGAAGCAGCGTGCCCGTATAGAAATTGCGAACTGCGGAAAGTGCCCGCGGTCGACTGTTTTGCCGGTAATCCTCGATTCCGACGACGATAGATTCGACGGCGTTGTTAAACAGCTTACTCATATAGTTTGCCATCTCCTCTCCGAAAGGAGAGCCCGATTCCTGTAAGCCAAGGCAGCTCTTTTGCGAATTACTAAGTTCTGTGCTGCCCGAGCGAAAAAAGCCGAAAATCTTGGCGCAGCGGGCATTAAAATGGCGCGCCACTCCGAATAAAACTGCGAACACTTATCTTATTGAAATTGCCCTATGATTCTGAGATGGGCAGGCGAGACCTGAGAGGAAAGGAAGAGAAGAGATGGCTTACGCGAGACTCGGCCCCAGCTACGACATGATCGGCGAAATCCACGGTCAGCGGGCCGCGCTACAGCGTCTCTTCGACAAGCTCGGCTACGCGAAGACCGCGGGCGGGCAAAATGCCGTGCGCCGACGACGCGACCATCAACATGCGCCATGAATCGATTGTAGGGATGACGCGTCTGCGATAATCTACCTCTAAGATACAGAGCTAGAGGGGTGTGACCCATGATTGCGCCAAGCGGTCGCTCCGATGCTCGTGCCGCTGCTCCCTCGGATGACAGGTTTCGTATCAATGCGCCGCAGATTTCGTTGCCGAAAGGCGGTGGAGCAATTCGGGGCGTAGATGAGAAGTTCGCCGCCAATACGGTGACAGGCTCCGGTTCAATGACGGTGCCGATCCCGACCTCGTCGGGTCGCTCCAGCTTCGGTCCGCAACTATCTCTCTCCTACGACTCTAGTGCCGGAAACGGAGCCTTCGGGTTCGGGTGGAAGCTTGCGCTGCCGTCGATCACGCGACGGACCGACAAGGGCCTGCCGCGATACCGCGATGCAGAAGAGTCGGATGTCTTCATCATTTCCGGAGCCGAAGACCTCGTTCCGGTCTACCGAGAGGACCTTGACGGATCCTGGGTTGCTGCTCATCCGGGATACCAGCGCGATGCACAAGGATCCTGGGTCCGCGATGATAAGGGACGCCTCGTCGTGCATGAGGACGACTCCGGCGGCTATCGCATTCGCGGCTATCGTCCCCGCATTGAAGGGCTGTTTGCACGCATCGAGCGATGGACGAGCCTCGACGGCAAGGACACTTACTGGCGATCGATCTCGCCCGACAACGTCACGACGATCTACGGCGGCTCACCGAACAGTCGGATTGCTGACCTGCAGGACCCCACCAGGATTTTCAGCTGGGAGATCAGTCAGAGCTACGATGATAAAGGCAACGCCATCATCTACGAGTACGCGCAGGAGAATGCCGATAACGTAGAGGTCTGGCGGCCGCACGAGCACAACCGTTCGCGCGCTGCCAATCGCTACATCAAGCGCATCAAATACGGCAACGTGGTCTCGCGGCTGGACGATGCCAACCTGCTCGATCCCGCGCGTCAATGGCTGTTCGAGGTCGTGTTCGATTACGGCGAGCATTCAGCCGTTCCGCCATCCACCACGGTCTCGGGGAAATGGCTGTGCCGCAAGGATCCGTTCTCGAGCTACCGTGCCGGCTTCTAAGTGCGCTGCTACCGTCTGTGCCAGCGCGTGCTGATGTTCCATCGCTTTGCCGAGCTCGCTGACAAGCGCGCGGTCGGGAAAGTCCCCCCTTATCTGGTGCGCTCGACGGACTTCACCCACAGCGACGATACCGATGCCGCAAGCGACAAACAGCGCGGCGGCTTGCGCGCCACGTTCCTGCAATCGGTGACGCAGACCGGCCACAGGCGCAAGGAGCACGGCACGCATTTCTCGCGCGCGCTGCCGCCGCTTGAGTTTGCCTATTCGCCGGCAACGATCGATCCGACGGTGCGCGAGCTCGACCAGCAAAGTATTCAGAATGTGCCGCAGGGACTCGACGGCCAAATCTATCAATGGGTCGATCTCGAGAGCGAGGGGCTGTCCGGTGTCCTCACCGAGCAAGCCGATGGATGGTTCTACAAGCGCAATCTCAGCCCGATAAACCGGTTCGAGGAGGACGGCGTCGCGCGCGCGCAAGCGACGCTCGCGCCGCTCGAGCGCGTCGCCAGCCGGCCAAATCCCAACATCGCGGCGGCACAGACCCAATGGATGGACCTGGAAGGCGAGGGGCAGCTCGAGCTCGTCATGCTGGAGGGTCTGACTCCGGGCTTCTACCAGCATGATGACGACGCAAGCTGGAAGCCATTCCGCCCATTCGTGGCGCGCGCCAATCGCGACATGCGCGATCCCAATCTCCGATTGGTCGATCTCGACGGTGACGGTCGGGCCGACGTCCTTGTCACCGAAGATGACGTGCTCACCTGGTATCCGTCGCGCGGCGAGGAGGGCTTTGCGGCTGCGCTGCACGTTGCGAAGCCGCAGGACGACGACGCGGGTCCGGCCCTCGTCTTCGCGGACGGGACGCAATCGATCTATCTGGCGGACATGTCCGGCGATGGCCTGAGCGACCTCGTGCGCATTCGCAATGGCAGCATCTGCTATTGGCCAAATCTCGGCTACGGTCTGTTCGGCGCCAAGATCACGATGGACAACGCGCCCTGGTTCGACACGCCCGATCTTTTCGACCAGCGCCGGATCCGTCTGACCGACATCGATGGCTCAGGCACCGCCGACATCGTCTACCTGAAGCGCGATTGCGCGCAGCTGTTCTTCAACCAATCGGGCAATCAATGGAGCGCGCCGTCGACGCTGGAGGGACTGGCGGCCGGAGATCGGTTCTCTGCTGTGATGGCCGCCGATCTTCTGGGGATCGGGACCAGTTGTCTCGTCTGGTCTTCGCCACTGCCCGGCGCCGCCCGCGCGCCGATGAAATATATCGACCTGATGAGCGGCCAGAAGCCGCATTTGCTGGTCGAGGTGAATAACAATCGCGGTGCGATCACGACCGTCGACTACGTGCCTTCGACGCGCTTCTACCTGGAAGACGAACGCGCCGGCACGCCATGGGTGACGCGTCTTCCGTTTCCGGTGCAATGCGTCGCGCGCGTCACCTTCACGGACAATTGGCGCGCCGCCTCCTTCACGAGCACCTATTCGTATCACCATGGGTTCTACGATCGCGTCGAGAAAGAATTTCGCGGCTTCGGGCGGGTAGAGCAGGTCGACTGCGAGAGCTACGGTATTTTCGCCGCCGCCAACAAGGCGAGTCCCTACGTCGTCGACAGATCGTTGTTCCAGCCGCCGGTCAAGACCGTCACCTGGTATCACACCGGCGCTTTTTTTGACCGCGCGAGAATCCTGTCCCAGTTCGAGGGCGAGTACTTCCCGAATTGGTTCGATCTCGGCGGATTTCACGAGGACGAGCTTCCCGAGCCTGATCTGCGCGCCCTGGACCTTACGACCGATGAATGGCGCGAAGCGCTGCGGGCGTGCAAAGGCATGGTGCTGCGCCAGGAAATCTATGAGCTCGATGTCGCAAAGCTCGAGCAGGGTGTGCATCTGCCGGTCAAGCTGTTCTCGGTCGCCCAGCGCAATTGCGACATCCGCCGCCTCCAGCCCATCGGCAGCAACCGCCACGCTGTCTTCCTCACGCTGGAAAGCGAGGCGATCACCTATCACTACGAGCTCGACTTGCGACCCGGCGCGGGCGCGACCGCCGACCCGCGGGTGTCACACACTCTCAATCTCCGCTTCGACCATTTCGGTCGGCCGCTGCAGTCGGTCGTGGCGGCTTACGCGCGCTTCGCCGCATTTGACGACACGAGCAAGAGCCTGAGCGCCGATCAGGTCGCGCGGATCCGCGACGTTCAAAACGAGCAGCATCTTGGCTACGCCGAGACCCACTTCACCAAGCCGCTTTCCCCCGATCCCGACAACCATCGCCTGCCGGCGGTCTGCGAGGCACTCAGCTACGAGTTGACCGGTTTCCTCAAGCAGGGGCGCTATTTCACCCTCGCGGAGTTGCGCGCCTACAAGCTCAGCGACACGCTCCCGGATCAGGGGTCGAAAGCTGTCGGCGACGTCGACTATCAAAAGCAGCCGCCCTCCGAAGCGCAACGGCGCCTGGTCGAGCGGCATGTCACGCTGTATTTCAAGGACGACCTGTCGGGTCCTGATGATTTCGGAAATCCCAGCCGCTTGGGCCTGACCTACGAGACCTACAAGCTCGCGCTGACGGCAGATTTGCTCGGCGACGTGCTGCAGGACAAATTCACCGCGACGGTGCGCGGTGAGCTTGGCACAGCAACCAAGCCAACCGACTTTCTTGCCAGCGGCTATCTCCCGGATTCCGCCTTGTTCGCGACCGGGAAGACAGCGCAGCAATGGTGGATGCGCTCGGGCGTCGCGGGTTTTGCGGCCGGTGCTGCGCAGCGCTTCTATCTGCCCGAGCGCTATACCGATCCGTTCGGCAAGGTGACGACGCTCAGCTATGACGGCGAAGCCGCAACCGATCCGACGCGCCGCTATCTTCTCTTCGTCGCATCGAGCACCGACGCGGTCGGCAATACGGTCGCGGTCGAGGCGTTCGATTATCGCGTGCTCGCTCCCGCGCGCATCAAGGACGCAAACGATAACGAAAGCGCTGCGGCGTTCGACGCACTTGGTTTTCCGGTGGCGACGGCCCTGATCGGCAAACCGGGAATCGATGAAACCGGTGACACGCTCGACGGTTTCACGGTCGATCTGCTCGATCCCGACGACGCTGCGATCGCGGCGTTCTTTGGAGCGAATTCATTCGATGGCCGCCAGGCGCGACGCTGGCTCGGCAAGGCGACCGCGCGCTTCGTCTATCATTTTGGCGGAACCACCAACGCACTCGGCGCCTGCAGCATCATGCGCGAGCAGCACGAGCGCGACGCGCCCAATGTCGACAACGCCGATCCGACGAAGGCCATTCCGATCCAGGTCAGCGTCGAGTATTCCGACGGCAGCGGGAACGTCCTCGTCAAGAAGGTGCAGGCTGAGCCGGACGTGTTTCACACCGGCAGCGACGTGCTGCGCTGGATCGCGAGCGGCAAGACTGTGGTCAACAACAAGGGCAAGCCGATCAAGCAATATGAGCCTTACCCCAGCGGGACGGCGCATCAGTTCCAGCCAGCCGAAGCGCAAAGCGGGGTCGGTGTCACCCTGGTCCTCTCTTACGATGCGGCGGGCCGATTGATCCGGACCGACATGCCCGACGGCTCATTCAGCCGCATCGAATTCTCGCCGTGGTTCGTCCGAAGCTACGATCAGAACGACACGCTTGCCGACGGCAATCCCTGGTACGACGCGCGCAAGATCCTGCCGGCTGGTGATCCCGACCAGCGCGCTGCCGAGCTCGCAAAGACCATCTGCGGCGACACGCCGGCCGAGACGCATCTCGACAGCCTCGGCCGCGATGTCGTCGCGATCGCGCACAATCGAACCCGTTCGGTCGACAGCGCTGGCCCCGACGTACTGACCGACGAGAGGTTCGACACCTTCACCAAGCTCGATGCCGAAGGCAAGCCGCTGTGGATCCGCGATGCACGCGGCAATCTGGTGATGCAATACATCGCCTCGACCACACCCGGCGTTTCGCCCGCCAAAGCCACGCGGTGGGCGAATGACTCGACCGAGACGATGCCCACGAAGGCCGTCACCGCCTACGATATCGCCGGCAATCTCATGTTTCAGCACAGCATGGACGCCGGCGATCGCTGGATGATTATGGACGGGGCAGGGCAGCCGCTCCTCGCCTGGGATCAGAATCAATCAAGCGCCGGCGTTCTGGAGACGCGACTCTACACCACCCGCTATGACGCATTACACCGCCCGGTAAGCCTGCAGCTTGCCGTCGGCGGCGCGACGCCCGTGCTGATCGAGCAATTCGTTTATTCCGACACCACCGGCAGTGCCGATCTCGCCGGCGCGAAGAAGGCCAATCTGATCGGCAAACTGGTCCAGCACTACGATTCAAGTGGCCTGCGCCAACTCACGCGCTGTGATTGGAGCGGTAATGTCGCGGAGGAGCAGAGGAACTTCGTCAAGGCGTTCGATGCCTCGGTGACCGACTGGTCGAGCAGCCCGGCCCCGGCGATGGCCACGGATACATTTACCCAGACGAGCGAATATGACGCACTCAATCGCATCACGCGCCACACCGATTGGCATCGTCAGAACGGGCCGAAGCTTGCGATCTATCAACCCGCCTACAACGAGCGCGGCGCGCTGCTGAGCGAGACTCTGACCATCCGCGACGTGAGCAGCGGGTCGGAGACCCCGGCGGCTGCCATCAAGGACATCCGCTACAACGTGAAGGGTCAGAAGGAGCGGATGACCCTCGGCAACGGAACGGTGACGCACTACGACTATGATCCGGTGACCTTCCGCCTGCGCGAGCTGCGTACGACCCGGCCCAACTACGATCCGCCATTCCCCAGCGATCGTGCCGCGCTGCTCGCAGACCCCAGCGTCCTGCAGCAACTGCGCTACACCTATGACCCGGTCGGAAATATCGCGGCGATCGAGGACGGGGCGTTCAAGCCGGTCTATTTCCAGAACAGCCAGGTCGATCCGCGCAACCAATATGAGTATGATGCGCTCTATCGCCTGACCTACGCGTCAGGCCGCGAGAGCGCGCAAGGCGGCGAAGCCTCCGGCGGCAACGCCCTCGATCCAGCCTACGCGAGCGGATTTCCGATCACCGACCAGACGCTGCGGCAGTACATTCAGCACTACAGCTACGACGCCGCCGGGAATTTCCTCACGATGCGCCACATCGTGCCGACCGACACTGCGCGAAACTGGACGCGCAGCTATACGCCCGCCGCCGACAGCAACCGGCTCGCCGCCACGGTGATCGGCTCGGCGACCGCGACGAACTCCAATTACGACACCCATGGCAACATGCTCAACCTGTTCCGCACCGTGAGCGGATCGGATACGAGCTTTGCCTTTCAGTGGGATCATCGCGACATGATCGCGTCGATCAACCTCGTCGGCGGCGGCATCGCCTTCTATCAATACGGCGCGGACAAGCAGCGCACGCGCAAATACATCAAGCGCAACGGCACCAAGACCGAGGAGCGGCTCTATCTCGGAGGTTGTGAGCTTTACCGGCGCTACAGCGGCACAACGCTGGTCGAGGAGATCGAGACGCACCATCTGCTCGAGGGCGACAATCGGGTGTTGATGGTCGACGACGTCCTCACCGCCAGCACCACCGGCACTACCCGCCCCGACGGCCTCGGCGTCCCAAAGCAGACGCTCTTCCGCTACCAATATTCAAATCATCTCGGCTCCGCGTGCCTCGAGCTCGACAGCCAGGCCGCAATCATTTCCTACGAGGAATATCACCCCTATGGCACGAGCGCCTACCGCGCGACGCCGTCAGGTGCCGAAGCGCCGCCGAAACGCTATCGCTACACCGGGATGGAGCGTGATGAAGAGAGCGGGCTCTCTTATCACACCGCCCGCTACTACGCGCCGTGGCTCGGGAGATGGGTGAGCTGCGATCCGGCTGGAATAGCAGACAGCTACAGCGTTTTCATCTACGCACATGATAATCCCTTGAATCTTACCGATCATACCGGCCGAAATGGCGATACAGTCGACGAGAAGGTCAAGCCTAACGAGAATGTTCGATACAACGAAAGCCTGAAAGGCCGGGTTGAGGGCGTCAATCCTCAGAAGGATCACGTCCTTTCCCAAGGCAAGCAGAAGATTGTCAATCCAAAGGCGGATGCATCAAAGCAGCTGACGGTGGTCGCCGAAACCGGCGCCGCGAAAGGCGGAGAACCTGCTAAGCCCCACACTTGGGCGACATTCCTCGATCCGCAGGCAGACACCAAAGAGATCCGCCGGCTGCGGCTGCTCCAACCCAAGGACTGGGCAAAGACGAGCTTCGAGGCAGAGATTATCACTCCTAGCCTACAGTCACGTTACCGCGCTGGGTACGATGTAAACGCAACCAACAAGGCGCTTCTCGACGAGGTTGGCTCGCTCTTTGAGATAAACCAACCGAACCGCAAGAAAGGTACGCCGGAGTTGGAGCTCGACTGGGAAACAAAGCTCGCTCCAGACCCTTGGGTGGCGTCGAAGCTCGCGAAGTCACGCGGCGGCAGCGGCCGCGGTGGTGGCGGCGGCGGTGCCGCGGCAGGACGTACGACCGTCCCGATGACGCTCTCGCTATTCGGCCTGTCGCTAACGGCGATTGCAGCCGTCCAGACCTACAACAAGGTTAAGGGAGCGTACGAGGTGTCTCGGGGCGAGGGGGACAAAGAAATTCTCCGGCAGACGGCGGCCTGGGGATTTGGGATGGGGAGCCAGATGATGTTGGCAACGACGCTCGCCGAGGCTGGACTGTTCACAGGTGGCCCTGGCGGCGCGGCGGCCGGGTTCCTTATTGGCCTCGCGGTTGGCACGGTCGCGAGCACCCTCGGCTACAACCTAATGGACGAGAGCATCACGGCGGCAGAGCGCATTGACGACTCTGACTTTGACTGGCTGCGCCCGTTCATGCCGCCGCCAAACTGGCTCGCGCCGAGTGCGACGCCATGAACCTCGAACCAACGAAATTCCTCATCAGTGTGATGGAGGCACTGGCGCGCGACGCCGCAAGAGAACCGCGGGGTTCAATGGTCGCGTCCGATGCCGCCACCAACGCGCTGGCGCATCAGGAAAGCCGCAGCTTGCTGCGTCTGGCCGAGGAGGCGCTTTTCCGTCGCATGGTGACATAGACGAGGGTTTCGGATTCCGCTTCGCGTTTACGAGGTCAAAAAGAAGAGGGTCGCGTCATGGAGAAGGTTGCGACGAGCCAGGCCACCTCTGGGCCCGAAGTCATCAAACTGATCGATGCAATACGCTTCCTCGCCGATCACGGCGCGATCAAGACCTTCGATTCGCCGAACCGTCCGACCGCCGCAGACATTCGCAAGCTGAAAGCCACCGCGCTCAAGGAGCGGGCCAGCGCGGCGTTCGGACCGGCGTCGCGATTGCTGCTCGAATACATTCAGCGGCAGAACGGCTATCTCGAACAGCTAACCGACCTCAAGGGTACGAGCTACGGGGCTGTCGACGAACCGACCGCGGCGATCCTCAATCGACTGCTGGAGCAGTTCGGCGCGTTCTCGGACGCGTCCACGGCCAACCAGCGCGTCGTCAGCGGTCGCGTGACGCGGTTCGACGGCACGCCGGTCGCTGGGCTGACCGTCCGCGCCCGCGATCGCGATCTGCGCACATCTCAACCTCTCGGCAAGGAGGTGCAGACCCGTGGCGATGGCCGTTTCACGATCCCGTACGCCGCAGCGCAATTTCCCGCGCCGAGAAAGACAGCGCCGACATCGTCGTCTCGCTCTTCGCCGCCGGCGAGCCCGACAAGCCTCTCGCCGAGTCGGAGACATTGTTCAATGCGCCGCCGAAGGCCGAGATCAACTTTCAGCTTCCCGCGCTGCCGGATCCCCTTACCGAGTTCGAACACCATGTCCACGACATCCAGCCGCTGCTGCGAGGGCAGGGGGAGGGCGGCAAGGACCTGGCTTTCACCGACCTGACGGAGGGGGATCAGGACTTCATCGCGCACGAGACCGGTATTGCTGTGCCTCATATCCTTTATCTGCGACAAGCATACGTTGCGGCAGCCGAAGCGTCGGAAGCGCTCTCCGACAATCCGGACCCCGCTCAGTCCAAGGCAGTTGCATCACGTGATGCCGCGGCCGCTCCGCCGGAAGTCTGCTACGCCTGGTTCCGCCAGGGCGCCGGCGTTGACTTGCGCAGCGCGCTGCAGAAGAGCACGCCGCAGCTCATTGCTCTCGTGCAAGCCGCCATCGCGTCGAATCTCGTGCCCCATGGCTTGTCGGCGACCCTGAAGGGACTAACAAAAACGATCGATGCGCTTCGCCTCGATCTTGCGCTGCAGCCGGCCGAAAAACAGCAATCCGCGTCGCTGGGCGATCTGCTCGCCACCATTCCCAACGGGCTGAGCTCCGCGAAGGAACGCGCTGCTGCCGGCGCGCTGCAGGACCCTTCTGTGAGCGATGTTGATCTCGACAATCAGCTGACGAAGGCTGGGTTTACCGAAACCGAAATAGCGGCCGTGCATGTGACGCGCGCGCTGGCGGATCTGACTGCCAATCAGCCGGGCGTCATGCGCGAGTTGCAGAAGCTACGCAAGAGCGACTCGGACAGAAGTCTCAAGTTCCTCGCGCCACTTACGCCGGTCCAGTGGCTGGAGGTCGCATACAACAATCAGGGCGCGGGCACCGCAACCCCCAGCCCGGAGATCTACGCGAAGCAGATGCAGGACGCAGTCGAAGCGCTGCACCCCACCGCCGTGGTGGCGGCGCGTATTGCTTCCGGCGATTGGGTGCCGCCGACCGACGGATTGAAGAAGGCCGGCGATTTCCTGGCGGCGCACCCGGAGCTCGAGTTGCGCGGCACGAATGTGCTGAGTTTCATGAACAAGCTCACGCCGACGGCGGACACGCCCGCGACCGTTTCGGGACTGCAGACGCTTCAGCGCATGCAAAACCTGACGGGCAATTGGCGGGATACGGCGGCGGTGTCGGATCTGGGCTTCGGGACGGTGCGCGATGTCATGCGCATGAGCAAGCCTGACTTTACCGCCGCCGCCGCGGAGCGCATGCCGGCGGAGCGCGCCGGGGATGTCTTCGACGAGGCGTCGAGAATCCACAACACGACCGTGGCGCTGATCGGGAACGCCTATGCGGGCAGCAAGCACGAGGGATTTGGCGTCCCCAGCGCCGTGAGCCGGGGCGGCTCGACCAAGACGCCCCCTACCACGATAGATGCCAAGCAGTTTCCCAATCTCGCGGTCCTGTTCGGGAGTCCGTCGACTTGCGAATGCGACGAATGCCAGGGCGTTCTCAGCCCCGCCGCGTACCTGGTGGACTTGCTGCACTTCCTCGATCCGAACGGGGAGGTTGCTAGCTCGCCTCTATCCGTCCTGTTGGTACGCCGTCCCGACATCGCCGACATCGAGCTGACCTGCGACAACACCAATATCGAAGTGCCCTATATCGACCTGGTGCTGGAAGTGTTCGAAAATGCGATCGCGATGCCGATCGACATCGCCGAGCCGTTCGGGTTCGACCCGCGCGTGGATCTTGCGCAGACACCGCTGTCGAACACCGTGGATGCGGCGCTGCGCAAGGTGTTGTCACAAAGTGCCGAGACGATCGCCGACACGCTGTCCGTCGCCAAATCGCAGACGGCCCTGCTGATCGGCACGTTCGACGATTGGCTGATCAACGATGGTTTCCGCCGCTGGATCCTGCGCGACTACGTGGAAGCGCTGACGTCGCAGCGCCAGAACTTTCCGCCACGATCGCTCAGTGTCACCGACTACACGGCCGCAGTCGCGGCGCTGGATAGCGGCAAGGTCCTCACCAATGATTGGGTTCTGCCGCCATCCACCGATCCGCGCGACGTCAACCTGCCGCTCGATGGGAGCCCGACCGTCACCGTCGTGACGGCGGGCTCTGCATGGACAGCGGCCTACACGCGCGCCGTGCGCGTCGCGATCTCGGTGCATAGCAGAACGATGGTCTTGAAGACCGCTGATGGCACCAAGCAGCTCAAATCGGTGACGGGCAACTCTCCGGTGATGCTGGCGAACCTGGTGACGAAGCTGCAAAGCGGCCAGCTCGCCGAACCCCTTATCAGCAACTTGCCGCCCTCATTGCTGTACAAGGTCGCCGCGGCCGGCTCCGAGTGGGTTGTCAGTCTTTCAGGCACCGTGAACTTTGGGTACGTGCCGCAACGTCTGCAAATCGCTTCGCTTGCCTATCAAAGCTCGGATGCGCGTGGAGACGCTCTTGCGACTCCGGAGAACCGCAACCCCGAAGCCTATCGCAAGCTCGACGGCGCGGTTTATCCTTGGTCGCTGCCATTCAGCCTGTGGCTCGAGGAGGTCCGCGCCTTCCTTGCGCGGCGCGGAATCCCGCGCCGCGGCCTGATGGAGCAAAGCAATCCTGCCGCACGCCTCTCGAGCCCGGCGGTTGCGAGGGAAGCGCTGGGGCTCTCGCTTTCACAATCCACCATCATCATTGGAGCGGACAGTCATCAGGCCTGGGAGTTCTGGGGTCTGAAGCAGAGCCAGAACCGTATCATCGACCGCAACGAGCCGACCATCGTCGCGACCGGCACCTGGCTCGATGTCCTCGGAACGAACGTCTCGCTGCTGCTCCAGCAATCGGGACTGAGCTATCGCGAGCTCATGAATGTGCTGCAGACCGCCTTCGTGCGCGCGGTCACGCCTGTCCTTTCGCCCTCCGGCGACGATTGCGACCCGAGTAAGATGAAGCTGGCCAGTTTGGCCGAGACTCATCTCGATCGCATTCATCGTCTGGTGCGGCTCTGGAGAACGGTCGGCGGCTCCCTGTTCGATCTCGATCTCGCAATCGCGGCAACGACCGCAAGCCCGGTCGATCTGAATGCCGATGCGGTTCTGCGCGTGGCGGGCATTTGGCGGATCCAGCAGAGCCTCGGCATTCCGGCCAGCGAGATCGCCGCCTGGTGGGGCGGCATGACGGCGAGCTACATCGACTACACCGCAGGCGACCACACGAGCGTGCCAAGCGTCTACGAGCGCTGGTTCCTCAATCGCAACATCACCAATCCGCCGGATCCGGCGCTGGCGCTGAACCCGCAGAAAACCGAGCTACAGTACGCCAATCCGGCGAGCCCGCCGGCGCTGGCGGCCGGGTCAGCGAGCCTGATCGCCATTCTGGGACTCTCTCAAGCCGATTTCGACGCGCTGGTCGCAGATCTCGCCGCCCGCAATGAGATTGCGACGCCTGCGGTGTTGAGTCTTCGCAATCTCAACGCGCTCTTTCGTCATGTATCGCTTGCCAAAGGGCTGGGATTGTCGATCGGTGGTTATCTGCGGCTGAAACCCATCATCGCGGTCGACCCGTTTGCAAGTCAGGCCAAGGCGGTCGAGTTCATCGAGAAAGTCCAGTTCGTTCAGAACTCGGCCTTCTCGCTTGACGCGCTGACTTATCTCTTCACCTACACGCTCGATCAGCCTCCGGGCACCGTCATGCCGCTGGCGTGGGCGAGCCAGGTGTTGAGCGATATCGGCAGCCATATTCAGTCAGCCCAGGCTGCCATTCTTGCGGGTGGGGCCAATTCGACCGAGACGCTGCGCAAGGCCCTCACGGGCATTGGCTGGCCCGACTCGCTCGTTGCCGACGCCGTGTCCCTGCTGGCCTCGCCGTCCGTGCTCTCGATTCAGGTTCCCGGCGCACCGGCTGTCACGATCCCGCCGGCGCTCGCATCCTTGGTCACCTATCGGGCTGCTGACGGCACGTTGGCAGCTTCGCCCGGTATGACCGCCAGTCAATGGGATTCCCTCACGACGGCGAACGCCACGGCCGTCCAACCGGCCGTAGCCTCGCTGCACACTCAGGTTAGCGCCTTCGAGGCGGCCTTGCCCGGCGCGCTCCACGAATTGCAGTCCTTTGAGCTTCCGGTTTTCAGCGTCGGCTGCCCGATCGTTCCCGCTATTCCGCAAGATCTGGCGCCACAATGCTATTTCGACGCCGTGCGGCAGCGCCTGGTGTTCGTCGGTTGGATGTCGGACACGCAACGCAAGGAGCTGGAGCAGATACTCCCTGCCGCTCAGGCGGCACTCCCGGGCCAGCTCAAGACGCTATCGGATAACTACCACGAAGCTGACCCGTTGAATCTCTTCCTCTCCGATCTAAACGAGACGGAAAAACTGTTCGCCGTGGATCAGACGCCCGACACCCGTGTGCAGGCCGTGCTCGCCAAGATGGTTCCTTTCGTGGCGCGTCAGACCTTGATCGCGCAACTCGGTCAGGCGTTGGACCTGGACACTGCGCTGATCGAGCCTTTGCTCGTCTCGCAGCTCACCCGCGCGGCCGCTCTCGATCCGCTGGTTGCGACGGATTTCATCGGCAGCGATCCTCGCGTGACGCCGACACCGGACGCCTTCGCACTCCAATTCCGCGCTCTGTGCAAAGTGCACAAGGCCGCCCTTGTTCTGCGAACCCTCCAGGTCGCAGCTACCGAACTCGTCTGGTTGCCGCCGGCGATTGCAGGCGCAACGCCCTTCGATGTCTTGAGTCTCGACAAGCTGCCGATCACGCAGGGCGATGCCGTCCCGGACTTCGAGGCATGGCGTCGCCTCGTGGTGCTTTTCTCTGCTCGCAACGACAAGCGACTGGGAAGCCCCTGGATTGCGCGACTTCAGGCCTTGCTCAGCCTCGATTCCACGGCTCTCACGGCGAAGCAGGCGGACCTTGCGAGCCAGCATGGTTTCCTGGCGCAGGCCACGCATTCGACGACAGACGACGTCGTCTGGGCGGCACAGACGCAACTGAAGCTGCAGTGGCCCGCAGACTATCAGCTCGCCGCGAACGTCTCGCTGGTCATCCAGTGGCTGCTGCGCCTGCAATTGGGGCGCACACTCGGCGTGTCGGCGCAGGATGCCGCCGCGCAGCTTGCGCTGTCGTGGCCACAGGACTTCAAGGACCCCGGCAAACTCGCCGCCCTCATTCAACTGCTGACAACGGTGCAGCGACTGGGCGTCGGGACCGCAGGCGCGCTCAGCCTGGTGCAAGATGCCGCCGCGACAGCCACGACCCCCGCCAAGCCGGGCGAGGATGAGGCCCATCTGGCGCGCAAGGTTCTGCGTGCGCGTTATGACCAGGCGAGCTGGCTCGCCAATCTCAAGAAAATCGTCGATCCATTGCGCAACAAGCAGCGCGCTGCGCTGGTCTCGTATCTCATCGCCAATCCTCCGGCGAATGCCGTTGACGGCGGGCTGTGGACGGACTCAAGCGATCTTTATGATCACTACCTGATCGATCCGGAGATGAGCCCGTGTCGCACCAGCAGCCGGATCGTGCATGCGATCAGCGCCGTCCAGCTGTTCATACAGCGCTGCACGCTCAATCTCGAGCCCGACGTGTCGCCCACGGCGATCGCTCAAGAGCGGCTACCGTGGATGAGCCAGTTTCGCATCTGGCAGGCCAACCGCAAGGTCTTCCTTTTTCCGGAGAACTGGATCGAGCCGGAGCTGCGCGACGACAAGTCGGAGATATTCAAGGATCTCGAAGGGCAGTTGCTGCAAGACGAGCTCGATAGCGCGCGCGCTGCCGA
>Ga0210409_10004331_pt1 | contig 15369 bp, 8 predicted proteins | sample IncBWH17MmetaG_FD_161649 | JGI IMG/M metagenome (GOLD analysis project Ga0210409, IMG submission 161649) | Forest soil microbial communities from Barre Woods Harvard Forest LTER site, Petersham, Massachusetts, United States - Inc-BW-H-17-M | ecosystem: Environmental > Terrestrial > Soil >...
AGGAAGGCAATGGAACGGTTGCCCGGCAGAAGCTGCTGAAGGTCGGCGATACGCTTGGCAACGATTACGTGGTGCTCGACGGCCTGAAGCCCGGCGATCACATTATTGTTTCAGGATTGCAGTTTTTGCAGGATGGCGTGCCGGTGATCGAGCAGGTGCAGAAGTAGTGACACGTGGCTTGTGACTGGTGACTCGTGAACTGGGACAACAATTCGTCGAATGATTAGGTGATGCTTGGTTGATTTTTTCATACGGCGGCCGGTCTTTGCGACGGTTTGCGCGCTGCTGATTATTTTGGGCGGCGCGATTACCATTCCTACGCTGCCTATCGCACAGTTTCCCAACCTGGCGCCGCCCCAGGTAATCGTCGGCGCCTTCTATATCGGGGCGAACGCGCAAACCGTGGAGTCCGCGGTCACCCTGCCCCTCGAACAAGCTATCAACGGCGTGCAAGGTATGAAGTACATGACGTCGACGAGCGGGAACGACGGATCTAGTTCCATCGTCGTTACTTTCGATATTTCGCGCGACGTCGATCTGGCTTCCGTGGACGTGCAGAACCGCGTCAATCAGGCGCTGGGGCGTTTACCGAACGAAGTCAAGACCACTGGAATTTTTGTCAGCAAGCAGGCCAGCGGATTTGTGTTTGGCGCCGGCGTCTATACGGAAAACGGGCAGTACGACAGCCTGTTTCTCAGCAATTACATGGATGTGTACGTTCGCGATGCCATCAAGCGAGTGCCCGGCGTTGCGGACGCTCTTATTTTTGGCGAGCGCAAGTACGCGATGCGGTTGTGGCTGGACCCCTCAAAGATGGCGCAACGGGGACTCACGGCCTCCAACATTATCAGCGCCTTGCAAGAACAGAACGTGCAGGTGGCGGCTGGGCAGATCGGACAACCCCCAACGCCCAGCGGGCAAACTTTTCAAATCAGCGTGCGCGCGATTGGGCGGCTGACGGAAGCATCGGAATTCGAGAACATCGTTCTGAAGAGCGGGACCGATGGCACGCTGGTGCGGGTGAAAGATGTGGGCCGCGCGGAGCTCGGGGCTGAGGACTACGGCTCGCGGTTGCGCTTTGACGGTCACGAAGCGGTGGGCATGGGCGTGACGCAGTTGCCGGGAGCGAACGCGCTGGACGTTGACAAAGCCGCGAAAGCGGAATTCCTGAAGCTGTCGAAGAATTTTCCTCCGGGACTGAAGTACGCGATTGCCTTCGACACTACCAACGTGGTGAGCGAATCGATTCGCGACGTGATGATCACGCTGCTACAGGCCATCGCTCTGGTGATCGCGGTCATCTTCTTGTTTTTGCAGGATTGGCGCAGCACGTTCATTCCGGCGATTACCATTCCGGTGTCGCTGGTGGGGACGTTCATTTTTATCAAGGCGTTTGGATTTTCGATCAATACGTTGACGCTGTTCGGCATCACGCTGGCCACTGGACTGGTGGTGGACGACGCGATCGTGGTGATCGAAAACGTCGAGCGGCACATCGTGGAAGGGATTACCGAGCCACATAACGCGGCTTCGGTGGCCATGAAGGAAGTGGCCGGCGCGGTGGTTGCAACATCGCTGGTGCTGGTGGCGGTGTTTGTGCCGGTGGCGCTCTTCCCCGGAACTACCGGCATCCTGTTCCGCCAGTTTGCGCTGACCATCGCATTTTCCGTGGCCATTTCGGCGTTCAACGCGCTGACCCTCACACCCGCGCTGTCCGCCATTTTTCTTGGGCGTCATCGCGAGCGGGTTCAGGGGCGATTTTTTCGAGCGTTCAACCGCGGGGTCACCGCTGGCACCAACTGGTATCAGGCTTCGGTTCGCAGGGTGCTTGGTGGCGGGTGGAGATATGCCGCCTTTGCGGCCTTCGTGGGGGCCCTGGTTGGCGCGTATTTTCTGTACCAGAAAGTTCCGCGAGCTTTCATTCCTGAGGATGACGAGGGATATCTGATCGTGGTGATACAGGCACCGCAAGGCGCGTCGCTGGAATACACGCTGGAAGCGATGCGCAAGGTGGAAGCGGCGGCGGCCAAGGAATCGGAGGTTGAGGGCGTATTTTCGGTCGGAGGGTTTAGTTTTTCCGGCTCAGCGCCCAATCGCGCGATCGTCTTTATTCCCTTGAAACCGTTTAGAGAACGGCAAGGCACCCAGCATACGGCTGCGGCAGTGCTGGGCCGCCTGCGCGGACCGCTGATGGGGATACCGGAAGCGCTGGTGATCCCGTTCAATCCGCCGGCCATTCAGGGCTTAGGGCAGTTCGGCGGATTCCAGTTTGTGCTGGAAGACCAGGGACGCAACACGTTGCAGGCCATTGCGGACACGGCCAACCAAATGTCTGCACAGAGCCGGACAAATCCGGACCTCGCCGGGCTGTTCTCGAGTTTCACGGCGAACGATCCGCAGTATCTGGTGCACATCGATCGGGAAAAGGCGAAAAGCCTGCAGGTGCCGCTGAACCAGATCACCGACGCTCTGCAAGTTTATATGGGCTCGGTGTACGTAAACGATTTCGACTTCAATAATCGTGCGTACCGTGTTTACGTGCAGGCGGATCAGAAATTCCGCTCGAAAGCCAAGGATATCGCGCAGTATTACTTGCGATCGAACACCGGGAAGATGATTCCGCTCGACAATGTGGTGACCATCGAGCAGACCGCGAATCCGCAGGTGATCAGCCACTACAATTTGTTCCGGGCGGCGGAAATCGACGGCTCGGCGGCACCGGGGCGCAGTTCCGGACAAGCGATGGCGGCGATGGAAGCGCTGGCCAAGAAGGTGTTGCCCAATGGCATGACTTACGAATGGACGGGCCTTTCGCTGGAAGAGGTGGAGTCCGGCGGCAAGGCGGCGATGCTGTTTGCCCTTGGCCTGACATTCGTGTACCTGACGCTGGCGGCGCAATACGAAAGCTTTATTTTGCCCTTTATCGTGCTGCTGGCCGTGCCGGTGGCCTTGCTGGGCGCGATCGGCGGCCAGGCGTTGCGCGGTTTGGAGAACGACGTGTACTGCCAGATCGGGTTGGTGATGCTGATTGGGCTCTCCAGCAAGAACGCCATCTTGATTGTGGAGTTTGCGGAGCAATTAGGAGAGCGCGGGATGAGCATTGTGGACGCCGCCATTGAGGCGGCGCGCATACGGCTGCGGCCCATTCTGATGACTTCGCTGGCGTTCATTTTGGGCGTCGTGCCGCTGGTGATCGCGCGCGGCGCTGGCGCAGCGGGACGCGTTTCCGTGGGTACGACCGTTTTTGGCGGGATGATCGCGGCGACTACGCTTAACCTGATTTTCATACCCGTGCTCTACGTGCTGGTGCGCAGCCTGGTGCCCAGCCGCAGACCTCACGTTGTCCCCATCAGCGAACCCGCCGATTGAGACGCTGCTCGCGGATTTATGCCTGTCGAGCGGGCACACCGGCAAGGGTTGTAAATAGCATGTCACCACCCCGTCATTTGTTGGTCTCGTCCGCGCAGAAGGCGGTTTTTCGCGCTACAGTCACCCTTTGGCATTGTTTTGGGGTTCAGGAGAAAGGATCCGGCTGGTTGCGGATTCTTAGCAGAATTTTTACAAGCTGGCGGCAGTCTTATCTACAGAACCGAGTGAGTTCGCCTTCCGGAGCCTCGGCGAGCCACCGGAAGTCCAAGGCGATCGGCACGGTGCGGCGTGAGGAGGGTAAAGGCATGATGTCTCCATTGCGTAAAACCTGCGTCATTGGCCTTTCCTGGATCATTGCCATGCTGGCCGACGGTCCGAGTGGTTTCGGGCAAAGCGCACCGGAGCGTGTCGCCGCGCCGAACGGTCAGGCCGTTAGCGGTCAGGACCTGAATGGCAAGCTTGAGCTGCTCACGCGGTCGCTGGAGCAGACACAGACGGAATTGGCGCGGTCGCGAAGCGAAATCGAGCAGCTACGCGCCATGTTGGGAGAAGTGTTGAAGCGCATGGACAGCATTCCGGGGGCTGCGGCGCCGCAAGGAGTTAATCCCAGCGCGGGAGCCGCCGCGCCTTCGCCGGAGGTAGCGGCACCCGCGGCGCAGATTTCGCAGGACGATTGGGATTTGCTGAACGCGCGGGTCGAAGAGCAGCGTCAAACCAAGGTGGAAAGCGGCTCAAAGTTTCGCTTGCGGCTGTCGGGCCTGGCATTGTTCAACGCGTTCGGTACGGCGGGCAATGTGGACAACCTGGATGTGCCGTCGATTGCGTTGCCGAAATTCGCGGGATATCCGAGCGGCGGGGTTGGCGCTTCGGTGCGGCAATCGATTATCGGGCTGACCGGAATTGGCCCGGAGATTTTTGGCGCGCGGACGAGCGCAGACCTGCAAATGGGGTTTTACGGCGGCCTGCCTAGTGGATACAACGCAACCACCTCGGGAATCGCCAACTTGCGTATAGCGCGCGTTCGCTTCGATTGGGAGAACACGTCGGTGATTGCCGGGCTGGACACACCGTTTTTTTCGCCGAACACGCCAACCACGTACATGTCGGTAGCGGTGGCGGGATTCGCATCGGCGGGGAATTTGTGGACCTGGACGCCGACTATTCGCATGGAGCAGCGATTTGGCGGAGCGGGATCGCCGTTCAAGCTGGAGGCAGGGCTGCTCGACCCTTCGGCGAACATCAACTACACGACCAATAACAATTTGCGCCTGGCGAGCCCGTCCGAAAGTTCGCGGATTCCGACTTACGCAACGCGGCTCTCGTATAACAGGAAATCGGAGGAGCGTCCGGCGTCTTTCGGAGTGTCCGGCATTTACTCGCCGCAAGAGTTCTTTGGGCCCTATCACCAGACGGGTTGGGGAGCGGTGGCGGATTGGAAGGTTGGGTTGCTGCCCCGAACGGAGCTGAGCGGCCAATTCTTTACGGGCCGCGGCATCGACGGATTTGGCGGAGTGCCGGAGAGTCCTTACCCGGTGCAAAACCAGATCCTGTACACCACTCTTACGTCGCGCCTGTTAGGGAATGTGGGAGTGATGGGAGGGTGGTCGCAACTCAAATTCAGATGGAGCGCCCGGCACGAGTTCAACGTTGCGGCGGGAACCGGCGGGCGCAATTCGGCGGAGCTCCGGCAGGCGATTACTTCCAATTCCCAGACGCCCCTGATTCCGGCTCGCAACCAGATGATGTTTGCCAACTATATTTTCCGGCCGCGCTCGGATTTATTGTTTTCGGCGGAGTACCGGCGTCTGCGCACGTACGAGATCACGGGATCGCCAGACAGCGCAGGCCAATTGGGGCTGGCGGTCGGATTTTTGTTTTAGATGCTTATGAATATTCGTCGACTAATTTTGACGGCATTGGCAATGGCGGCTTTGACGTTATGCATTTCCGCTGAGCCAGCCCATGACGGGAATCACGCCGCGATTACGGTGAGCGGGGAGACAGGCTTAGTCGCGGCGACGCCAGGAGGCCCAGCCAAAGATGCGTCCAGGATTGTAATCTGGCTCACCCCTATCGATGCGGTGCGTCCCGTGAGCGCCACCACGGACCGCCCGCGCTATCGGCTCGTGCAGCACAATAAGCGATTCGAGCCCGGACTGCTGGTTGTGCCGGTCGGCAGCGTTGTGGATTTTCCTAACCTTGACCCGTGGTTCCACAATGTTTTTTCGTTGTACCGGGGAAAGCGCTTCGATTTGGGCTTGTATCAAGCCGGCGCCCAAAGATCGGTACGGTTCGACCGCATCGGGCCGTCCTACCTTTTTTGCAACATTCATCCGGAAATGACGGGAGTGGTGCTGGCCATTGACTCCGATCTTTTTAGCGTGAGCAACAAGAATGGGCACTACGCGATCTCCGGAGTGACACCGGGCCGCTACGTACTTCATGTTTGGTATGAGAATGCCACGCCCGAATCGCTGCAGGCGCTGCAGCGGCAGGTAACCATACAGAACGAGAACCAAATCATGCCGACCATTTTGGTAAAGGCAACAAGGCAGATAGCGCCGAGCCACAAGAATAAATACGGACAGGATTATGACCCGGAGACGGTGAAGACGGACTATTAGAATTTTGGAAATGGCCTTTTTTAACCCGGCGTTGCGAGTTTTAACAATGTTGAAAGGTCTTGATCGCCAACTCTATGAAACAAAACGCAAAGGATGGAAAAGAAATGGAAACGGTACTGGTGGTGGAAGACAGCAGGGCTATGCAACGCACGCTGCAGCGGCTGCTGGAAGCGGACTCGCTGCAGGTACAGATTGCTTCGGATGGAATCGCCGGGCTGGAAACGTTTCGCAAACAGCCGCCCAGTGCCGTACTGCTGGACTTAAAGTTGCCCGGACTTTCGGGCAAGGAACTGTGCCGCGAGTTCAAGACCATCGCCGCATCGGTACCCATTGTGGTGTTGAGCGCCAATGCGGAAGTAGAGGACAAAGTGTTGCTGCTGGAGTTGGGCGCGGATGACTACGTGACCAAGCCGTTCAGTCCGCGGGAACTGCTGGCGCGTGTGCGCCGGGCCATGCGTCGCGGGGGCGCAAAGGCTGCCGGCGTTTCCGGCGTGCCGGCGAAGAACGTCAATCACGAAGTATTGGAGTTCGGTCAGGCGCGGGTTGATTTCACCAGTATGGAAGCGGCGCTGGCCGGGAAGCCGGTGACCTTGACGGCGCAAGAATTCAAATTGCTGAAATTTTTCGCGGGCTCGCCGGGACGGGTGCTTACGCGCGACGAGCTGCTGAACGAAGTGTGGGGTTACCAGAATTACCCCTCGACACGCACAGTGGACAATCACATTTTGCGTTTGCGGCAAAAGCTGGAGCCAGACTCCGCCAATCCGCGATTTTTTCTCACCATTCACGGTGCCGGGTACAAGTTTGTTCCAGGAAACGCCGCGGCTAACGGCAACTCCTGAGACGCTTTTTCCAATCTTATGGAATTGAAATGACCCATTTCCGCCTGCGCACACAGCTCTTCATCGCCACGCTGCTCATCATTTGCGGCTTGACGGGCGCGCTGTTGCTCATCATCCGGCACACGGTGAGCGTGGAGACGGAGCGGCAGGTGCGTGACGGTACGGAGGCGTCGGTACGCGCTTTTGAGAGCGTGCAGCGGCAGCGCGAGCAACAACTGTCGCGCACCGCGGCCATGCTCGCGGATCTTCCCATCGTGAAAGCGCAGATGACCACGGAGCACGCGTTGACCATCCAGGACGCATCGACCTCGTGGTGGAAGCTGGCCGGCAGCGACTTGTTTATTCTGGCGTTGCCCGACCGCCGCGTGGTGGCTTTCCACGTAACCAAGACCGGCTTGCCATCGGAAGTGGTCGAACGTGACCTCAAGAGGTCGATCGAACAAGGTGACGATGCATCCTGGTGGTACGACAACGGGCAGCTGTACGAAGTATTTCTACGCACCATAACGGCCGGTGCCGGCCCCAGCTCGCAGGAGCTGGGATTCTTGGCTATCGGTTATCAGGTGGATTCAACAGTGGCCGAGCACCTGGCCATGGAGGCCGGAAATCAAATCGCGCTGGCCAGTGGAGATACGCTGATTGCTTCGACCTTACCGCCGAAAGACGAAGCCGCCATGCAGAGGTGGCTTAGCAAGTCTAATCCGGACGCAAATCTCCAGGAATATGAAATTGCTTTGGAAATGGATCACTATGCGGTCTCGTCCGTGCTGTTGCATGGCGCGCTGCCTTCGCCGGTGCGCTGCTACGTCATGATGCCGATGAGTGGGGTGAACAGCTTCATGAGCCGGCTGAACCGAACGATCTTTGTTCTGGGGGCGTCGGCAATTCTCTTTGGCGCGGTTCTGTTCGGTTTCGTTTCGCGCCGGATTACCAAGCCGCTGGACAATCTGGTTTCCGGTGTTCGCGCGCTAGCGACGGGAAATTACACCTATTCGATCACGCCAGAGGGGACCACGGAAGTCGCGGAATTGAGCCAAGCGTTCGCGAAAATGCGCGGAGAATTGCTGGATTCGCAGCGCCAGCAGATTGAAACGGAGCGGATCGCGGCGTTGGGGCGTGCGGCCAGCTCCATTTCTCACGATTTGCGGCATTACCTGGCCGCGGTGGTGGCTAACGCAGAATTCTTGTACGAGGCGGACGATCTCAAGCTGGACAAGAGCGAAATCTATCAGGAGATTAAGACCGCTTCGACGCAGATGACCGACTTGATCGATTCACTGCGTGAACTGGCGCACCAGCGGAGCGCCATTTCCCCGGAGCCAACGGATCTCGAGCAAATCATCGAGAGGGCCATCGAAGCGGTGAAGATGCGGCCGGAGTTTCGCAATCGCGCCATCACGTTGCATGCGGATACGGAGATGGAGGGAATGTTCGATCCGCGCAAGCTGGAGCGCGCTTTCTTTAACCTAGTGCTGAACGCGTGCGAGGCGACTCCTGAAGGTGAGAGCCGAGTGGCCGTGGACGTACAAACGCGAAAGGATTCTTTCGAGATTCGCGTCAAAGATGAGGGCGCCGGTGTGCCGGAGACCATCCGCGGCCGCGAATTCGATCCGTTCGTCAGCTCGGGCAAACCCAATGGAACGGGGCTAGGGCTGGCTATTGTCAGCAAGATTGTTGGGGACCACGGCGGCTCGGTGACCATCGAGCGCACGTCCGAGGCCGGCACGGTAATGCTGGTAACGTTGCCGCGGGTGGCCAACACCGTGCCGTCGCACTCGGACTCCGCGATAGCCTGAGCGTGAGACTCAGAAATTTGGAGGCGCGGGGCGGAATCGAACCGCCGATAAAGGTTTTGCAGACCTTTGCCTTACCACTTGGCGACCGCGCCTCTGCGCGCAGGGCTGTTTGCAACGGCCCAGCCTTGTGCGAAATCAACAAAGGCTAGTTTGCGCCGGCGGCTTTGGGCTTGGAGGCGGTTTCGTTCACGATCGGCGAACCAATCAGGTTGCCCCATTCCGTCCAAGAGCCATCGTAATTGCGCACGTTGTTGTAGCCCAGCAAATACTTGAGCACGAACCAGGTGTGCGAGCTGCGCTCCCCGATGCGGCAGTAGGCGATCACCTCGTCGTTGCCGGTAATTCCCTTCCCCTGATACAGACTGGCCAGGGCTTCGGCGGACTTGAACGTGCCGTCTTCATTGGCGGCTTGTGCCCACGGGATATTCGCGGCGTTGGGAATGTGCCCGGCGCGCTGGGCGGTTTCGGTCATACCCGGAGGAGCGATGATTTTTCCGGTGAATTCGTCCACCGAACGCACATCCACAAGCTGGCCGCGTTTTTTGCCCTGCGCAATGGGCAGGACGTCATCCTTAAAGGCCCGTACCGATTCGTCCGTACGCGTCACACGGTAGGTCGCAGGCGCGACGTTTGCCGGGTCTTTCGTTAGCGCACGCTTCTCTTCCAGCCACTTTTTACGGCCACCGTTGATCAGTTTCACATTCTGGTGGCCGTAATATTTCAATTGCCAAAAAGCATAGGCGGCGAACCAGTTGTTGTTGTCCCCGTAGAGCAGGATGGTGGTGTCGTTGGAAATGCCGGAATCGCCTAGCAACTTCTCCAAGGTGGCCCGGTCGATCAAGTCGCGCTTGATGTTGTCCTGGAGCTGGGTCTGCCAGTTCCAGCCCACCGCGCCTGGGATGTGACCCTGATCGTAGGCCGTGGTATCAACGTCTACTTCCACGAGCCGCGTGTTCGGGGCATTCAGGTTCTGGGCCACCCATTCGGTGGTAACCAATACTTCGGGATGCTTGTATTCGGCCATTTCGATTTCTCCTTTTGTCTTTAAAACAAATATCGTTGGACCCCAAAACAAAAAACCCACCTGCCATCTCTCTGGCGGTGGGTAGAAAATCCAGGCTAGAACTTAAATCTCTAGATGCCCAGCCTCCCCGCGCCAGAAGACGCACACATACAGCACAGACAGCAGCAACAGGTCCGCGCGGCCTTCTGTGGGTTGGCTTGCATACAAAAAGCATACATAGAAAGCGCGGTATGCGCAATAGCAGCCTGATTATCTGGGTGTCCCAACTGTATAGGCAAGCACGATCTGCGCGAGTTGATACCGGTAGCGCGCATCGATGTCGGTAATGTCCGCCTCGGTCTTGCCCAATTCGGCTTGGCTGAATTCGACGATGGAGCTGAGGCCGAGGTTGTAACGCTGCTGGGCCAGATCCAGTGCCAGGTTGGCTTGCTCGCGCAACTGTTGAGTCACGGTGAGCCGCGCAAAGGCCTGGTTGGCATCCTGCCAGGAAATGCGCACATCGCGCGCGACGTTGTTGCGGAGGTCCATCAACTTTTGTCGCGCCGCTTCGGTTTGCAGGTCCGCGACTTTGCCGCGTGCGTTGTAGAGGAACCCATTGAAGACGGGAATGTTGATGTTGACGCCGACCGCGCCGTACCAATTGCGAATTTGCGGATCACGCACCGGCGCGATTCCCGCGGCCCCTAAGGCGCTCACCGTTGGGCGCCACAAATCATGTTCCGCATTGCTGTTTTTGCGCGCTGCTTCCACTTGGAATTGCAGCGATGCGATCTCGGGCCGTTGCTGTAGCGCTTGCGCGATCAGCGGCTGCGGGTCAGGAGTGGGCGGAGTGATCTCCTCGCCGGATTCGACCACGTCAAAGGATTGCTGGTCTTGATAGCCGAGGAGCGCGGACAGTGCGGAAAGCGAAGCCTGGTAGTTATTTTGGGATTCCAGGAGCAGCAGCTTGGCACGCGAGAGGTCGACGTTTGCAAAGCTTAAATCCAAGTCGGACCTCAATTTCGCCTTGGCGAGCGCGCCTACGCGATCAACCAGCGTCTGGCGCGACTTTATGGTTTCCTCCGCGACTTTGACCAGCTCGCGTGTCTCCAAGGCGTTGTAGAACGCTCGATCCACGGCGAGGGTGATATCGGCAGTAGTGGCCGCGGCATTCTTGTCTTCCGCCTTGGCTTGAAACTGTGAACCGGAGACCAGGTTGGTGGTACGCCCGAAGTCGGTAATTAGCTGGCTGACCGTCGCACCCGCAGCCGCGCGGGTGAACAGCACCGGATTGTTGAGGGCGCCAGCGGCGATGCGGCTCCCGGTTTCAGAATCGACGCCGGTGAGACTTAGATAAGCGGTGGGCAATAGCGCGGAACTCTGCTCGCGGACGTACTGCTGCGCTTCCAGAGCGCGCAACCTGCCTATGGTGATCTGCGGATTATTTCGCAGGGCGGTTGCTTCCGCCTGGGCGAGCGTCAGTGCTGTACCCGTCGGCGGCGTAGCTTGCGCGCTTGCTAGCGTGGCGAGGGGAGGCTGCTGCGGCTGTCCTTGCGCGAAAGTCGATGTCACACCCAAGAGAAGAAGAAATGGAAGCGTCAGGCGCGTCATGGATGCACCTCTTCGAGCCGCTGTTCTTCCCTGCGGTGCACAATCAAATAGGCGGCCGGCACCAGGTACACAGTTACCACCACGGATACCAGCAGTCCGCCGATGATCGCTCGCGCAAGTGGCGCATAGGCCTCCGAGCCAGTGCCCAGTTTCATGGCCATGGGAATCAAGCCAAGTACCGTGGCCAGCGAAGTCATCAAGATGGGCCGCAGGCGTAGCCGCGACGCCAGCGATACCGCTTCCTTCAGGGGTTTCCCTTCGTGGTGCATGTGCCGCGCAAATTCCACGATCAAGATGCTGTTGGACACCACGATGCCCACCATCATCACCACGCCCATCAAGGACATCACGTTCAGGGTTGTCCCGGTGGCCAGCAGAAAGAGCAACACCCCCGCCAAACCTGGCGGCACGGCCAACAAAATGATGAAGGGGTCTTCCCACGAGGCGAATTGTGCGACGAGCACCAGGTACACGAGCACGACAGAGAGGATCAGCCCGATGCCAAAGCTCTTGAACGACTGCCGCATGCCTTGCACGGAGCCTCGCAGGTTCACCCGGACGCCTTCCGGCAGCTTGGTCTTCTTGATGATGCCTTCAATCTGTTTGGTGATAGTCCCCAGATCCTCATTTTTGGGCGAGACGTAGACATCGACCACGCGAAATAACTGATAGTGGTCCACCTCCGTCGGCGAGGGAACCGTGCTGATCTTGACCACGGAATCCAGGTAAGTGGCCTCGGTGCTTTTCGGTCCACGCAGGGGAATCTGCTTCAAGTCCATCATCGACTTCACCTGACTTTCCGGATACTGCACGGTGAGCATGTAAGGATTGCCGCTCTTGGGATCGATCCAGTAGTTGGGGGCGATCATGCCGTTGGAAGTCAGCGCGGTGATGACGTTGTCTACAATCTCCTTTTGCGAGAGGCCGAGCTGACTGGCCTTCTCGCGGTCGATGTCCAATTGCAGCGCGGGATAATCGATGTCCTGGGGAATCAGGACGTCGCTCACTCCGCTGAGCCGGCGCGTTGGCCGGGCGATCTGGGTGGCCACCGCGTAGACCTGATTGAGATTATTCCCGCTCACTTGCACGTCAATCGGCGCGGGCAAGCCCAGGTTCAACACCGCGTCGACAAGACCTCCAGACTGAAAGTAGGTGGTAAGCTGCGGCAGTTTTTGGCTCAGCTCTTCGCGCACGCGCCGCATGTACTCGTAACTGCCTACCTTGTGCCCTTCCTTGAGACTGGCCTGCACGAACGCGGTGTGCGGGGCGGAGTTGGACGTGTAGATCGCGGAAAAATCCGGTGTGACGCCGATGTTGGAGACGATCATGGATAATTCGGAGGGCGGCACGACTTGCCGGATGACGTCCTCCACTTGCTTCACATAGTCCTCGGTGAGCTCTACGCGAGTTCCGGAAGGCGCCTTGACATTGATAACGAATTGGCCTGGATCGGTGCGCGGAAAGAACGCCACTCCTAAGAACGGGTAGAGGGAAAAACATAACAGGGAAACACCAACCAGCCCGCTGACCGTTGCCAGGGGACGCAGCAATGACTTGCTCAGCGTGCGATCGTAGCCTCCCAGCATCTTCTCGAAGTACACGTTGAACTTTTTGGCCACCAAACCCAGCCGTGAGCCGGCGAAATCGTCCCCGACTTCTTCATCGGCTTGATGCCTCTTGATGAATTTCGCGCAAAACACCGGCACGACCGTCATAGCCACAAAATACGAAGCAACCAGGGATAGAATGACAGCCAACGCCAGGGCCACGAACAAGAATCGGCTGACCCCGTAAAGAAAAACCACTGGGAAAAATACGATCGCGGTGGTCAGCGTGGCTGCCAGGACGGCCAGCGCGACTTCCTGCCCTCCCTTTTCGGCCGCTACGCGAGGTTCTTCACCCATCTCCAAGTGCCGAAAAATGTTTTCCAGCACGATCACGGAGTTGTCGATCAGGCGGGAAAACGCCAGCGCGAGGCCGCCCAGCACCATCGTATTTACTGTGCCGCCGCCTACGCTGATGGCCAGGAACGCGGCGAGCGCTGAAAGCGGGATAGAAAGAAAAACCGCTGCGGTTGCGCGCAAGCTGCCGAGAAAAAGGAGAATCATCAATCCGGTCAGCACCAAGCCGATGGCGCCTTCGTGCATCAGGTTCTCGATGGCCGTCTTCACGAAAATGGATTGGTCGAATACGGCGCGAGTGACCAACTGCTTCGGAACATCCACCAAATTCTTGAGTGCGTCTTTGATTCCATCGACCACGGCAATCGTGTTGGTGTCTCCGCCCTGCTTCAGAATCGGCAGGTAGACGGAAGGCTGCCCATCGACGAGCACGATATTCGTCTGAATGGCCTGCGCGTCGACCGCTTTACCTATATCTCCAACCAGCACCGACGATTGTCCAACCGTTTTCAGCGGCATGGTGTTGATCGCATTTGCGGAGGGCACCTGGCTGTTGGAGTACAAGTTGTAATCGAAGGGGCCAATTTTTACGTCGCCGGCGGGCAGAATGAGGTTGCTTTCGTTGACCTCGCGCACCACGTCCATGGGACTCAACTGGTGCGCCTGTAATTTCAGCGGGTCGACGTACACCATGATCTGTCGATAGCGACCGCCAAAGGGCTGCGGGACGGAGGCTCCGGGCACGTTGGCAACCTGGTTGCGCACCGTGTAGCGACCCAAATCCTGGAGCTGTGTTTCATTCAGGCCCTGACCTTTCAGCGTGATGAGGCAAACCGGCAAGCTGGAGGCGTCAAATTTCAGGACCACCGGTGGCAGCGTGCCCGGCGGAAGACGGCGCAGGTCGGCCATGGCCAGGTTGGATACCGTACTCAAGTCCGCGTCCGCGTTGGTGCCCGGCTGAAAATAAATCTTGATCAGGCTGACGCCCGGCAAAGAGCGCGATTCGATGTGATCGATTCCGCTGGCCAGCGTGAACCACCGTTCAAACGGGTTGGTGATATTCGTTTCAATCTGTTGCGGCGGCATTCCCGAGTAAAACGTCGCGATCACTACAACGGGAATATTGATTGGCGGAAAAAGGTCCACCGGCATGCGCGCCAGGGTCACTGTGCCCACGATGGCCACGACCAAGCACGCGACGATGATAAGAAACGGGTTGCGAATCGAGAATCCGGACATCAGCCTTCACTTCCTGTTCTTGCCGGTCCTTCACTGACATCCTTGGGCTTGATCTTCTCTCCGTTGTGGTATTCGCTGCGGTTTCCGATGACTACTCGCTCTCCTTCGTTCAATCCGGAGAGCACCTCGATTCGCGTGCTGTCCTCCACCCCCAGCCGCACTTTGCGTTCTTCCACGATATTGTCCGCGTTGACCGCCAGCACGGTCGCTTCCTCCCCGTTCCGGGCGATGGCCTCCAGTGGAATGGTCAGCGCATTCTTCTTTTCGCGCAGGGACAGCCGCGTCTCCGTATACATCCCCGGAATCAACCGGCCAGCTCGATTATCGAAATCGATTTCCGTCTCCATGGTGCGCGTCTGCCGATCCAAGGAATCGGCAAATCGCGACACCCGGCCTTCAATCTCCTGATCCAAAGCCTGCACTCGAACTTTCACGGGATCGCCGAGGTGAATCTGCCCAGCCACCGATTCGGGGACGGGCAGCACCAATCGCAGCTTGGACGTTTCCGCCAGCCGAACCACCGGAATCGCTTGCGTGCTGGAAGACGTCCCAGCGGCGATGAGCGCCCCGGTATCCGCATAGCGGTTGGTGATTACTCCCGCGAACGGCGCCACAATGCGTGTATATCCGGCCATGGCCGCATACTGCTTCTGGTTGGCCTCCGCCATTTCCAACTGCTGCTTGGCGGCGGCGATCTCCGCTTCAGCGCTGGCTGTCTGCCCTTCCGTCTCCAAGTCCTTGGCTTCGGAATCGTCTACTTCTTGCTGCGCCACCAAACCGGCCCGCGAATCCGCGGCTTGCTTCAATCGTGTGTACGCCGAATGCGCCGCGGCGTGCGCGGACTTCGCGCGCTGCAGATCTCCCTGCGCCTTGCGGACTTGTTCCTGTGCGGCCCGGACCGCCGCTTCTGCCCCGGTCAACTGCGCGGCAAGCTCCGGCACCTCCAGCACGGCGATTGTTTGCCCTTCCTTCACACGGTCGCCC
>Ga0210409_10004332_pt1 | contig 15368 bp, 12 predicted proteins | sample IncBWH17MmetaG_FD_161649 | JGI IMG/M metagenome (GOLD analysis project Ga0210409, IMG submission 161649) | Forest soil microbial communities from Barre Woods Harvard Forest LTER site, Petersham, Massachusetts, United States - Inc-BW-H-17-M | ecosystem: Environmental > Terrestrial > Soil >...
CGGGGTGAGGCTGGACCCCCCGGCCATATTCGCCGGCGGCGTGACGACGGTCGTGACGATGTAATAGTCGTACGTCCCGGTCGTCGCGCTGCCGAGCTGCTTGACGGTCGTCGTGCGCGAGAACGTCGCGTTGTCGCGCGTGATGCTGACCGTCCCGCCGTAATCGTTCTGGACCGCCGCGGCGGTCGAGTCGTGTTCGGCGGAGTCCAGCACATCGGTCGCGATATCGATCGCATCCTGACGGAGCGACGCGATCCGCTGCGTGTGCGTGAACTTGCCCATGAAGTTCCCCATCGCCACCAGGGAACCCGCGAGAATGACCAGCGCCACCATAACCTCGATCAAGGTCATGCCGGCGCGCTGGCGTGTGAGAGTCGGTTGCATCGTCAGATCCCCGCGGTTTTCCAAGTACTGTTGACGTACTTGTACCAGTCGACGCGTCCCGTCGCCGGAATGATCGAGATCGCGCGCCAATCCTTCACCAATCCGCGCTTCGAGTTGATATAGATCTGCACGTCCGTCGAGACCGCGCCATCGGCGCGATAGACGTAGCCCTGCGTTGACGTGGTTTTGCCCGCGACCTGGAGGTTGTTGTTCGGCGTCGTCATGCCGATGCCCGAGGTCGGCGCTCCGGCCCCCGGCAGCGCCGACGGCGGCTGCGCGATCTGGGCGCCATCTTGCAGCGGCACGGCGATCACGTGCTCACCGTTCGCCTGGTCCCACTGCAGGTTGTCGTTATAGTCATAGACGACGTACAGCACGCTGTGCGGCTGGTCTATGGCAACGAAGACGTTGTGTTGCGAGCTGACCGCGTAGGCTTGAGCCCCTTGCATCGCCGATCGAATGGCGCGCGCCGAGGCGTCCTGGCGGAAGGCCTGATAATCGATGTGCGGCATCGCGGTCGCGGTGACGATCGCGATCAGCGTCACTACGATCATCATCTCGATCAGCGTGTATCCGCGGCGGAGTCTCATCGGAGTTCCCTGTCGATTGCCCAGACCTCAAAAGCGAGCACACCCGGGATTGGGGGCCCGTTGGTACGAGGTCCAAGCTAGGGATCCGGGTCTTTTACGCCGTCACGCTGCGAGACTCGGGCGTCACACCATAACAGCCGAGACCGTTTGCGTAACGCACGGTCTTAAATAGAGTTAACTCGCTGTAAGGCGAGCTTACGCGGCGCGGGACATGATAATGTCCGGTTAGCGCGCCTTCATGTGACTGGGCTCACCACCCCTTTGTGGCCCACGCCTCAGGCGCGCTTCTGCGCCGCCTGTTTCCCGGGGAGCGCGGCCGCGACTTCGGCGGCGTGACCCTCGGCTTTCACCTTGCGCCAGACGTGCGTGATCGTGCCCGTCTGATCGATCAAGAACGTGGAGCGTTCTATACCTAAGTATTTGCGCCCATACATCGACTTCTCCTTCCACACGCCGTAGGCCTCGGCGATCGCATGGTCGGTGTCGGCCAGCAGCGTGAAAGGGAGCGAGAACTTCTTCTTGAACTTCTGGTGGGACGCGACGCTATCGGGGCTGACGCCGAGAATGGTCGCAGCGGCGGAATCGAAACGCGGAAATGCGTCGCGCAGCTCGCAGGCCTCGGTCGTGCAGCCAAGGGTGTCGTCTTTCGGATAGAAGTACAGGACCACATAGCGGCCGCGGAGTGACTCGAGCGTCACCGTGCGACCATCGTCGGCCTGCACGGAGAACGATGGAGCGGGCTGTCCGGCTTCTATCACAGGCTCTCTCCTCCCATGAGCACGGCGAGAATCGCCTTCTGGACGTGAAGCCGCTGCTCGGCTTCGTCGAATATCCTAGACTGTGGACCGTCAATGACATCGGCCGTCACCTCCTCGCCGCGGTGCGCGGGGAGGCAGTGCAAGAAGATCGCGTCGGGCGCCGCGGCCTCCATCACGGCCGCGTCGACTGTGTAACCCGCGAAGGCACGCTCGCGCTCCGCCTGCTCTTCTTCCTGACCCATGGACGCCCAGACGTCGGTCGTCACGACGTGCGCGCCGGCCGCGGCCTCCCTGGGGTCGCGCACGACCTCGACGTTGGCGACGGACTGCGCGCGGCGGACCAACGCGGCGTCGGGCTCGTACCCCTCGGGACACGCGAGCCTCAAGGGGAACCCCAAGCGATACGCGGCATCGATCCAGGAGTTCGCCATGTTGTTGCCATCGCCGATCCAGGCTACGCGCTTGCCCTCGTACGTGCCGAGATGTTGGCGGATCGTCGCGACATCGGCGAGGACCTGGCAGGGGTGCTGCCAGTCGGTGAGCCCGTTGATCACCGGCACGGTGGCCCAACGGGCCAGCTCTTCGACATCCGCGTGGGCAAAGGTGCGGATCATGATCCCGTGCACGTAGCGCGACAGCACGCGCGCCGTGTCCGGAATCGTCTCGCCCCGGCCGATCTGGACATCGCGCGCTGACAAGAAGAGCGGCTGCGCGCCGAGTTGCCAGGCGCCGACCTCGAACGACACCCGCGTCCGCGTCGATGACTTCGTGAAGATCATCGCGAACGACTTGCCCGCGAGTGGGCGGTGCGTGTAGTCGCCGCAGCGCATTCGCTCGGCGAGAGCGAACAGCGCGTCGAGCTCCGGCTTGGTGAAATCCGGAATGACCAAGAAATCGCGAAGCGACATTTACAGAATGTACTTCCTCAGGTCCTCATCTTCGACCACGGACTTGAGCCGATCGCGAACCGCCGATGCGTCGATCGTCACGGGGGCGGTGCCGCGGTCTGGGAGCTCGTAGAGGAGCTCCTCCAATAGTGTGGTCATCACGGTGTGCAACCGGCGCGCGCCAATGTTCTCCATGCGGTCGTTGACCTGAGCGGCGATGCGCGCGACCTCGGCGATTCCGTCGGTCGTGAAGGTCAACGAACATCCCTCGGCCTCGACCAGAGCGGCGTACTGCTTGGTGAGCGCGTTCTCGGGCTCCGTCATGATCCGAACGAAGTCTTCCTCGGTGAGCGGCTTGAGCTCGACGCGAATCGGGAATCGGCCCTGGAGCTCCGGGATCAAATCGCTCGGCTTCGATACGTGGAACGCGCCGGCAGCAATGAAGAGCACATGGTCCGTCTTCACCATGCCGTACTTCGTCTGGACGTTCGAACCCTCGACGATCGGCAGCAGGTCGCGCTGGACACCCTCGCGCGAGACATCCGGGCCACCCCCGCCCGACGGCCCGCGATCGCCGGCGATCTTGTCGATCTCGTCCAAGAAAATGATGCCGAGTTTTTCGACACGCTCGAGCGCGTCGGCCGTGACGTCTTCGACGTCGATCAGCTTGTCGAGCTCCTGCTCGAGGAGAATGCGGCGCGCCTCGGAGACCTTGACCGTGCGCTTCTTTTTCCTTTTCGGAGCGAGATCCTGCAGCATCTCCATGAAGTTTTCCATTCCCTCAGGGGCGCCCTGGGGGATCATCATGTCGAAGACTTGCGGACCCGCGTGCGTGATCTCGATTTCGACTTCCCGACCCTCCAGCTGACCGTCTAACAGCAGCTGCTTCAGTTTTTCTCTCGTGCGCTGGTAGCGCGCTTTCGCGGCTTCGCCATTTTCCGCGAGCTCTTGCGTGACTCCGCCCGCTGGCGAGACAACGAAGACGTTGCGCTCGGCGCCTGCGGCGCCGGCGCCTGAAGCCGCGGGTTGCGGTGTCGGCGCCGGCGGAGCGGGTGGGGGCAACAGGAGATCGAGGAGACGATCATCAACCCGCTCGTTCGCCAGGTCCTCGACCTCGGACTCGCGCTCCGTGCGCACCATGTCGATCGCGCTCTCGACGAGGTCGCGAACCATCCCCTCGACGTCGCGACCGACGTAGCCGACCTCGGTGAACTTCGACGCCTCGACCTTCACGAACGGCGCGCCGGCGAGCTTCGCCAAGCGACGCGCGATCTCAGTCTTGCCCACGCCGGTCGGGCCGATGAGGATGATGTTGTTCGGCGAGATCTCGTCGCGAATCCCATCCGGCGCGCGCTGGCGGCGCCAGCGATTGCTGAGCGCGATCGCGACGGACTTCTTGGCCTCGCTCTGCCCGACGATGTAGCGATTGAGCTCGGCCACGATCTGACGCGGCGTCAGATCGGCGAGACGGGCGAGCGCCTGCTGCGTGTGCTTCGACGACACTATGTCGGCTCGAGAACGGTAATGTTGGCGTTCGTATAGATGCAGATATCGGCGGCGATCTGGAGCGAGCGGCGCACGATCTCGGCGGAGTTGAGGTCGGTGCTGTTGACCAGGGCCCGCGCCGCGGCGAGCGCGTACGGTCCGCCCGATCCGATGGCGAGGATCCCGTCATCGGGCTCGATAATGTCGCCGGTTCCCGAGATCACAAATCCGTGGTCCCGGTCGGCGACGGCCAAGAGCGCCTCCAGACGGCGCAGTACGCGGTCGCTACGCCAATCCTTGGCGAGCTCGACCGCAGCTCGCGGCATGTTCCCCGGGAAACGCTCCAGCTTCTCCTCGAACTTCTCGAATAACGTAAACGCGTCGGCCGCGGCGCCAGCAAAACCCGCCAGCAACTTGCCGCCGCGGAGTGCGCGGACCTTCTGGGCGTTGGACTTCATGACGGTCTCCCCGACCGTCACCTGGCCGTCTCCACCGAGGGCTACGTGGCCATTCCGCCTGACGGCGAGAATGGTCGTCGCATATATGGTTGGCAGCGAAGACATGGGGCGAAAGTTAGCCGCCGGACAGGTGCTGGCTAACGCCTTCGCCGTGCCGCGCCTCGAAATCGAAGGCTTTCGATCAGCATTCGCCGATTGAGCCAAGCCCCCAGGAGCAAGAACGCCAGCCCGGCCAGAGCGGCGACAACGCCCCATGGCCAGCGGCCCATGCCAAATAAGGCGGCCGCCATCCCTGTCAGGCCGAGTCCCACAAGGGCCTCGCCCAGCCGGCTGCGGGGCGCTCGCTCACGGCGGCGCCGCTCCTCGGCGGGTGGAACGGACGCCGTAATGGCGTCGGCGATCAACAGCGCGGCGGCGATCGTGGCGAGCAACCCGCACGCAAACGTCAGAATGCGCTCGGCGGTCATCGAACGCTCGCCCATGCATGTTGTTTGCCGCTAGCGCGTCCCGCCCCGGGGGTGGGCCTTCTCGTACACCTGCTTGAGACGCTCGACGCTCGTATGCGTATAGATCTGCGTCGTCGAGATCGACGCGTGGCCGAGGAGCTCCTGGACCGCCCGCAGGTCGGCGCCCGCGTCCAGGAGGTGCGTGGCGAACGAGTGACGCACCGAGTGCGTGCTCAGGTCCTCCCCACCCGCCACCGTGTCGAGGAGGCCCGTCACGATCTTCTGGATGCCCGAGATGCTGAGGCGTTTCCCCCGTTGATTCACGAACACGGCCGGGTCGCGGGAGTCGCGCTTGGCCTCGTAGTTCCGGAGCGCCAACGTCGCGTGGTCGCCGATCGGGACGATGCGCTCCTTGCGACCCTTCCCGCGGACCTTCGCTTGTTGGCTCACGAGGTCGACGTCCGCACGATTGAGCCCGTGGATTTCCGACACGCGCATGCCCGTCGAGTAGAGCAGTTCGATGATCGCGAAATTTCTTATGTGCGCGATGCCGCCTTCGGCAGCACGCGACTGCGCTAACGCGAACAGCGACTCGGCCTGGGCGTGGGTCAAGTAGCCGGGTAGGTGACGCTCCGCTTTCGGCGAGGTGATCGCACGAGCGGGGCTGGATGCGATGGCGTCAGAGCGCTGCAAATACCGATAGAACGAACGGACGGCCGACATGATGCGGGCGATGGATCGGCGGGAGAGTCGCGCTCGCGACAGGTGCGCCAGAAACGCACGAAGGGTTTGATGGTCGACTGTCTCATACGACCACTCGGCGCCGCCGGCGCGCGACGACAGAAAGGCGGTGAAGCGCTCCAGGTCGTGGCGGTAGGCTGTGAGAGTGTGCGGCGAGACGTTGCGCTCTTTCTCGAGGTGCTCCAGAAAATCGGCCGTCATGACTGCGACCACGCGGCGAGATCGGCCAGCGCGCGCTCGGCGAAGAGCTCACGCTTCTGGCGTTTGTCGCGGATGTCTCTCGGTAGCGGGTCGAGCAAGCCGAAGTTCGCGTTCATCGGCTGGAAATGGCGCGGATCGGCTTCGCGCAAGTAGCGATACAACGCGCCGAGCATGGTGGTCGGCGGCGGGATCGTTGGCGCCTGACCGTCCAACAGGCGGGCGAGGTTGCGGCCGGCGAGCAGTCCGGTGGCAGCGCTCTCCGTGTAGCCCTCGACGCCGGTGATCTGGCCCGCGAAGAGCAAACGAGCGTCCGAGCGGGCTGCCAAGTGAGAGGACAGGGTGGCCGGCGCGTTGACGTACGAGTTGCGATGGATCGAGCCATAGCGAAGGAACTCGGCGTTCGCCAGGCCAGGGATGAGACGGAGGACTCGCTGCTGCTCGGGGATTCGGAGGCGCGTTTGGAATCCAACGAGATTCCACATCTGGCCGGCACGCGTTTCCATTCGAAGTTGGGCCACGGCGTACGGGCGTTGGCCAGTGCGAGGATCGACCAGCCCGACGGGCTTGAGCGGGCCGAATCGCAATACATCGCGGCCGCGACCGGCCATTACTTCCACCGGCAGGCAGCCCTCGAAATACGGAACCTCGTCGAACGCGTGACCTTGGTGTTGGTCGGCCGAGAGCAGAGCATCCAAGAATGCGTCGTACTCCTCGCGCTCGAACGGGCAATTGAGATACGCCCCGGCTTCGTCAAAATCCGACGTCTCTTTGTCGTAGCGCGAGGCTCGGAAGGCGATCGACAGGTCGATGGAATCGGCGTCAATGATCGGGGCAATGGCGTCGTAGAACGCCAACGCATCCTTGCCGAGCTTGGCCGTGATCGCGCGAGAGAGCGACTCGGACGTGAGCGGGCCGGTGGCGACGATCCCTGGTGAGGGGAGCTCCGTGACTTCTGCGCGGAAGACGGTGATGCGCGGGTGACTGGTGATAAGAGAGGTCACCGCCGCCGAGAACCGGTCGCGGTCGACGGCCAACGCCGTCCCGCCCGGAACACGGGCCTCGTCGGCCGCCTCGAGGATCATCGAGGAGAGACATCGCATCTCGGCCTTGAGCAATCCGTGCGCGTTCGTCCGCTCGGTGCTCTTGAACGTGTTGGAGCAGACCAGCTCCCCCAAACGGTCGGTCTGGTGCGCGGGTGTCGCGCGGACGGGTCGCATCTCGTAGAGCGAGACCGCGTGCCCCCGCTCCGCGAGCTGCCACGCCGCCTCGGAGCCCGCGAGACCACCGCCAATCACGCGCACGTCCATAGCGGCAACTTAGCGTGTCCGGGTATACTCGTGACAGTTATGCGCCCTTCACCACCACCCGCGCCGGTCGTCCCCGGCCAAGCAGAGCACGACCTCGGATTCGGATCGGTCGTCGCCCGCGAAAGCCGCCTCCGCCTCCTCAATCGCGACGGCAGCTTCAACGCCGTCCGCGCCGGGCAATCGCTGGCCGCGCGCCTCTCGCCCTACCAATCGCTGCTCACGATGTCGTGGCCGGCGTTCCTGGCGCTGTTCCTCGCCACCTACTTCTTCATCAACGCGCTGTTCGCCGGCATCTATGTGGCCTTGGGGCCCAACGCACTCCAAGCGACGGGGCTCACATTCGGGAACCGGTTCCTCGAGGCGTTCTTCTTCAGCGTCGAGACATTCGGGACGATCGGTTATGGGAACATTGTCCCGATGGACACGATCACCAATTTCGCGGTCGTCGCCGAATCGATCGTGAGCATACTCACGATCGCGTTGGCGACCGGGCTGATTTTCTCGCGGTTCTCGCGGCCGCTCCCCCGCATCCGCTTCAGCGATCGCGCGATCGTCGCCCCTTTCCGGGGTGGGTCGGCGTTCATGTTCCGGCTGGTGAACGAGCGGCGGAGTGAGCTCGTCAACGTCGAAGCGACGGTGACGTTCTCGCGGTTCGAGACCGTCGATGGCGTCCGGACGCGCACGTTCAGCGAGCTCGCGCTCGAGCGATCAAAGGTCGTGTTCTTTTCCCTCACGTGGACGATCGTGCATCCGATCGATGCGACGAGTCCGCTCTACGGTCTCACCTATCAAGATCTCGTGGACTCGCAGGCCGAGGTGCTGGTGCTGCTCACGGCGGTGGACGAGGTGTTCTCGCAGCAAGTGCATACGCGCACGTCGTACGTGGCGACCGAGATCTTGTGGGGCGCGAGGTTTATCAACGTGTTCATCAAGCCGGCCCGGGACGGCAAGGTCCGCGTGGATACGCGACTGCTGGATCGCTGCGAGCGGGCGGAGATCAAGCAGGCGGAGATCAAATAGAACCCGGAGCGACGGCCACGCTGCTCGTCGCCTTCGCGGTCCTGGCCGGCGCCGCGGTCGTTCTCGGGCGGGCATCAGAGCGGTTCGGCGTTCCCGTCGTGCTGGTGTTTTTGCTCGTGGGCGTGCTCGCCGGATCGGAAGGCATCGAGCGGCTGGCGTTCGAGGACTACGGGCTGTCGTTTCGGATCGGCACCATCGCGCTCGTCCTCATCCTGTTCGATGGTGGGCTCAATACCTCGGCCGCGGCGCTCAAACGCTATGCGGCGCCCGCCGGCATCCTGGCGACCGTCGGCGTCATCGGCACCGCCGCGCTCACGGGTGTAGCCGCCCACCTGCTCGGGTTTTCGTGGCGGTCCGCCATGTTGCTCGGCGCCATCGTCTCGTCGACGGATGCCGCGGCGGTGTTCGCGGTCCTGCGCGGCAGCGGCATTCAGCTCAAGCGGCGCGTCGGGATCACGTTGGAGGCCGAGTCCGGCGTGAATGATCCTGTCGCGGTTTTTCTCACGACGACGCTGATCGAGCCGCATCCGGCGATTGGGTTGGAGATACTGGCGCAATTTGGTGTCGGGCTTCTGGTCGGCATTGCCGCGGGATATGGCGGTCGGGCGCTGTTGAGAAAAATTCAGTTGCCGGCGAGTGGGCTCTATCCGGTGCTCACACTTTCGTTGGCTTGTCTGGCGTTTGGCGCAGCCACGCTCGCGCATGGGAGTGGGTTCTTGGCCGTGTATGTGGCGGCCTTAGTGCTCGGGAATGGCGGACTTCCTTATCGCGCCGGCGTCCTGAGGGTGCACGACGCGCTCGGGTGGTTGAGCCAGGTCGTGATGTTTCTCGTGCTCGGGCTGCTCGTGTTTCCATCGCGACTCCTCGACGTGTTGCCAATTGGACTCGCCCTCGGACTCATCCTGGCGTTCGTCGCGCGGCCCGTGGTCGTGGCCGTGTGCCTGGCGCCGTTTCGCTATCCCGCGCGCGAGATCGCGTACGTCGGTTGGGTTGGATTGCGAGGTGCGGTCCCCATCGTTCTCGCCATCATTCCATTACTGGCAGGTGTGCCAGAGGCACAGAGACTGTTCAACATCGTCTTCGTCATCGTCGTCGTGAACGCGATCGTGCCCGGTGGTACGGTCGCGTGGGTCACGCGGCGCCTTGGCATGGAAGCCGATACACCACCGCCGCCGCGCGCCGGGTTGGATATCGATTCGCGCGAGCCGATGGATGGCGAGCTGCTGTCGTTCTACGTCGACGAGACGCTGGCGGTGGCGGGGTGTCGCATCGCCGACCTGCCGATTCCCAGTGAGTCGGCCGTAACCGTCATCGTCCGCGGTCGTACCCTGGTCGCGCCGAAAGGCCCGACCGTGCTAGAGGCGGGTGATCACGTGTATGTGCTCACCCGCCCCGGCGACCTCGAGATTGTCGAATTGCTGTTTGGCAGACCGGAAACCTAGACGGCCACCGCCTCAGGCGGGACTTTGACGTCCCACTCGTTCTGACACTTGAGGCACCGGCGATACTCGCCACGCGCCTTCGTGGACTTCGCCTCGGCGCCCTCGTAACCGCAATCGGGGCACGTCTCCCGCACGGGCTTGTCCCACGTGACGAAGTCGCAATTCGGATAGTTCTCGCAGCCGTAGAATGCCTTGCCGCGTTTCTTCGAGCGACGCGCCGCCAGCTCGCCGCCGTCCTTCGGGCACATCACGCCGGTGGGCATCGACCGCGTGCCGCGGCACTTCGGGAAGCGACTGCACCCGAGGAAATCGCCGGCGCGGCCATTGCGCTTGAGCATCGGCGAGCCGCACTCGTGGCACTTGTAATTCGTGACCTCGGCCGGTTTGCGATCCCCACGCAGCGGGCGCGTGTGCTTGCACTTCTTCGGGTGGTTCTCGCACGCCAGGAATGGGCCGAAGAACCCCCCCTTGGGCACGAGGCGACCGCCGCAGTCGGGACACTTCTCGCCAGCCACCGCGGTCAGGTCGTGGGCAGCCGCGATTAAGTCCTCGACGTCGACTCGGGCGAGGCGGATCGAGAACGGCTTGTAGAAATCTTGCAGCACCCGCTGCCAACTCCGTTCACCGTCTTCGATCTTGTCGAGTTGGTCTTCCATGCTCGACGTGAACGTCACGTCGAACACGTCGGGGAACTGGCGGACCATCACCTTTTCGACGCTCTCGCCCAAAGCACTCGGGAAGAACCGCCGTTGCTCGAGCTGCGCATACCGCCGATCCACAAGCGTGGAGATAATGGACGCGTACGTCGACGGCCGGCCGATACCCAGGCGCTCCAGCTCCTTGACCAGGCTGGCCTCGGAGTAGCGCGGCGGCGGTTCCGTGAAATGCTGTGTCGGATTGATCTCGCGAACGGGGACATAGGTGCCGGTCGCCAAAGACGGGAGCGCCTGCTCATCCTCGAGCACGCGATGCTCGCCTTCCTCGTGTCCTTCGCGATACAATGTCAGGAAGCCCGCGAACTTGATGACGCTACCAGTAGAACGGAACAAGTACCGACCAAGATCGAAATCGATCGTCGTCGTGTCGAATACCGCCGGCGCCATCTGCGACGCCATGAAGCGTTGCCAGATGAGCTGATAGAGCTTGAACTGGTCGGCGGAGAGATAGCGCTGGATCAGCTCCGGACGACGAGTAGGATCGGTGGGCCGGATCCCCTCGTGCGCATCTTGCGCATTCTTGACCTTGCCGTCGCCGTACAGCTGCGGTCCACCCGCGGCGAGATATGTCTCGCCGAAGAGTGTGCGGAGATAGTCGCGCGCCTGAACGGCCGCGCTCTCGGCGATCCGCGTCGAGTCGGTACGCATGTACGTGATGAGACCGACCGCGCCCTCTTCTTTGCCCAGCTCAATGCCCTCGTAGAGATCCTGCGCGAGGCGCATCGTGCGCTTGGACCCGAACGAGAGCTTCTTTGCCGACTCTTGCTGCAGCGTGCTGGTCGTGAACGGCGCCTGCGGATTCTTCCGGCGTTCGCGGCGCTTGACGTCCGTGACGAGGAAGACGCCGAGACCCGCTGGCGACGCGGCGCCGTTGGCGGCTTCGCGCAACTGCCGAGCAGCGGCTGACGCCTCATCGACAATACGCCGGGCGTCCGTTTCAGTGGCGATCTCCGCTTTCTTGCCCTCGATCTGGTGGAGTTTCGCCGCGAACGGCTGGCCCTCGTGCTCCAGCGCCGCCGCGATGGTCCAATACTCGACCGGCTTAAAGGCCCGGATCTCGCGCTCCCGCTCGACGAGCAAGCGTAAGGCGACCGTCTGCACCCGCCCCGCCGACAGGCCCTTCTTCACCGTCTTCCAAAGGACCGGGCTCGCCTTGTACCCAACCAAGCGATCGAGCACGCGCCGCGCCTGCTGGGCCTCGACGAGCTTGTCGTCGATGTCGCCGGCCGCCTCGAGCGCCTTCTTGACCGCATCCTTTGTAATCTCATGGAAACGGGCGCGACGAATCGGGGCGCCGCCGCGCTTCTTGATCTGGCCAGCGACGTGCCAGGCTATCGCCTCGCCCTCGCGATCAGGGTCGGTCGCGAGAAAGATCTCGCTCGACTCGTCGGCCGCTGACTTCAGCTCGGCCAGCGTTTTTTCCTTGCCCTGGATCGTGACGTACTCGGGCTCGAAGCCGTTGTCGACATCAATGCCGAGTTTCTTCTCCGGCAGATCGCGCACGTGACCAACGGTCGCCTTTACGCGATACCCCCGGCCTAAATATTTCCCGATCGTCTTGGCCTTTGCCGGGGACTCGACGATGATCAGCGATGTCCCGCGTTCGGAGCCGGTGCCGTTCTCCGGGGTGTCCTGTATAGGCGCGGCCGCACGCCGGCGAGCGGGCACCTTGGCCCGCTTCGAGCTCGTACGCGTGCGCGTTGTCGCGCTGGGTTTTCCTGTCCGCTTCGTTGCCATGGTCTTCTAATGAACGATCGCGTGGTCGGCCGCGGGTCCACCATCATCGAAACCCGTTCCCTCCATCAACGATCGAAGGTCGTCTAAGGCAATCCGCCCCTCTATTTGCGCCATTGCACGGTCGATAACGTGCTCTAGCTCGATGGCGGACAACATGCCCGCTCCGCGCAGCGACAAGAGATACCCCCAAGCCTCAGGGGCAAATCGAGCGCGCTCGTGTGGGCCAAGAATTCGAAAGGTCATACCTCTATAACACTACTGCTTCAAAAAAATTCGCCGTCATCGCGCTAACCTACCCGTCACCCTGAGCGGAGACAAGCTCGACGATGATATCGATAACCCTTTGTACGGTAAGTAGTTCCGTATCTACCACCCAATCTGCCGTTGCGTAAGCGGTCCGTCTGGCGGTTTCGAGAGCGGTAATTCGGGCCAACGGATCCTCCCCATCAAGCAGGGGACGGGCCAACCGCGCACTGCCAAGGCGGCGTATTGCGGCCTCGGGCGTGACCTTGAGATGGACCAGTCGACCCCCCGGGCGCAACAGCGCGACGGTATCTGGGCGGGTTACCCAACCGCCACCAGGCGCCAGGACGGCAGGTGCTGACATTGCGAGCTCAGCAGTTAACGTACGCTCTAGCTCTCGAAATGCCGATTCGCCGTCCGTCCGAATGATAGCCGGGACCGAGCGCCCCGTGCGGCGCTCGATCTCGGCGTCGAAGTCCAGGAATGGGAGATTCAGGCGCTCGGCCAGGAGCGGCCCGACGGTGCTCTTGCCGGCTCCCGGCAGTCCGATGAGAACGAGGTGACGGTTCACCTCAGCCGCTGCGCGATGTGTTCCAGATAGGCGGTGTAATTCCTACGGACTTCGCCAAGGGAGTCGCCGCCGAACTTCTCGACGAACGCGTTCGCCATCACGAGCGCCACCATCGCCTCGGCGATGACGCCCATCGCGGGCACCGCCGTCACGTCGCTGCGCTCCGCTACTGCCGCGGCTGGGGTGTTGGTCTTCAGATCAATCGTCTGCAGCGGACGCATCAACGTCGAGATCGGCTTCATGGCGACGCGGACGATGAGGGGCTCGCCGGTCGTCATCCCGGCCTCCAATCCACCCGCGCGATTCGTGCGGCGGCGCGTATTGCCCGTGAGCGGTCGGTTCGGCGCAGCCTCAATCTCATCGTGCACTTCGGCACCCGTGCGGCGCGCGGCCTCGAATCCAATCCCGATCTCCACGCCCTTGACCGCTGGGATCGACATGATCGCCGCGGCGAGCCGGCCGTCCAGTTTGCGGTCCCACGATACGTGAGATCCCAGCCCGACCGGTAGGCCACGCGTCACCACCTCGCAAATGCCACCGAGCGTATTGCCCTCGGCTTTGGCCGCATCAATGCGTTCGATCATTACGTGCTCGGCCGCCCGGTCTAGCGTGCGCAAGGGCGACTCGTCGGCGGCGGCATTGAGATCGTCCGGGAGACAATCCGGGAGCTCGGCATCGACGCCGCCCAAATGCACGACATGGCTACCGATCGTGACGCCGAACTCGCCGAGGAATTTGCGGCAGATCGCCGCGGCGGCTACCCGGGCGGTGGTCTCGCGGGCCGACGCGCGCTCGAGAATGTCGCGGGCATCCTCGCGATCGTACTTGAGGACACCGGTGAGATCCGCGTGACCGGGACGCGGGCGAGTCACGGCGCGTTTGCGCAGCGACTCGGCGTCTTCCGGGCGAACGGCAGGGTCCATGATTTCCTGCCAGTGCGACCAATCCCGGTTCCGGATCAGCATAGCGATCGGGGAGCCGAGCGTCTGGCCGGCGCGGACACCGGAAAGCCACTCGATCTCGTCGTGCTCGATCTGCATGCGGCGCCCGCGGCCGTAGCCGGCTTGGCGGCGGGCGAGCTCCGCGTTGACGTCAGCAGCGACTAAGGGGACGCCGGCGGGCATGCCCTCGAGAATGCTCACGAGGGCCGGACCATGGGACTCGCCGGCGGTGGTGAAACGCAGCATGCCCACAAAATACGTCGCCCGCCCGGAGTACGCTCCGGGCGGGCGAACAGGGAGAAACGAACCTCAGCGCGTCGCGCTCGACGTACGCACCGCCTCGCCGTCCGGCAGAATGTGCGGCGTGACGAGAATCAGCAGGTCCTGCTTGTCTTCCTGATTCAAGGTCTGCGAGAAGAGCCCACCCACCAGCGGCAGATCGGAGAGGAACGGAATCCCCTGCTTCTGCTTCGTCACCGTGGTCTGCGTCAGACCGCCGATGACCGCCGTCTCGCCGTCGTTCACGAGCAGCTGGTTGTCCGCATAGCGCTTGAAGAAGAAGTACCCCAGGTCACCGCCCGTCTGCGACAACGTCGACTGCTCGGCGTGGAGCACCATCAGCACCTGGCCGTTGTTCGTAATGTGCGGCGTCACCTGAAGGATGATACCGGTCTCCTTGAACGACACCGTAGCGCGGGCCGTTCCGCCGACGCCGTTCGACGACGCGTCGATCACGCGGATCGGGGTTTCCTGACCGACCTGGATCTTCGCCGGCCGGTTGTCGAGCGTGACGACGCTCGGCTCGGCCTGCACGTCGGACAGGTTGTTCATCGACAACGCGTCCAGGAAGGACGTGAGCGAGAACTTCCCGAGGCTCATCGAGTAGATCAGGTTGAGCGCCGCGCTCGAGGCGTACGGCCGGCTGGCGTTGGCGACACTGGCCAGCGCGTCCCCGCCCAAGTTGACGACGTACGTGTTCGGGTCGTACAAGCTCGGCGCCTGCGCCGGGTTGACGTGGTCGACGAGCTTGTTGAAGAACTGATTCGGCTCCTCGAAGTCGTATGCCAGGCCGAGCTGCTGGGCGACCGTGCGGTTGATGAACACGATCTTGGCCTTGATCGACACTTGCGGCGTCCGGATATCCAGGTCGCGCACATAGTTGATCACGTCGTTCATGTGCGACTGCGACTCGGTGATGAGGAGGCTGTTCGTGCCCGAGTCGGCGACGACATTCCCGCGGGGCTGGCACACCGCCGTCGCGGCGCCGCCACCAGCCGCCCCACCGCCGCAGTCGCGGGCGAGCAGCGATTGCACGGTCGGGACGAGTGACGACGCGCTCGCATAGTTGATCGATACGAGCTGCGTGATCAGCGGCTCGCTAGCCTGCTTGGCTTGAATGTTCTTGTAGGAGTCGATCGTGATAATGCCGTACTGGTCTTCC
>Ga0210409_10004333_pt1 | contig 15368 bp, 13 predicted proteins | sample IncBWH17MmetaG_FD_161649 | JGI IMG/M metagenome (GOLD analysis project Ga0210409, IMG submission 161649) | Forest soil microbial communities from Barre Woods Harvard Forest LTER site, Petersham, Massachusetts, United States - Inc-BW-H-17-M | ecosystem: Environmental > Terrestrial > Soil >...
TCTTCGCCAGCCACTCCGCTCGATGCCGGGTATAGTAGACATCCCTTCCTGCGCACGGAATCGCCCAGCTGCGATACAGCGCTTTCAGGCGGTTCATCACCCGCGACACATCTTTGACGATGGTCAGATAACTCCGCGAAAGCTCGCGCACATCCGCACGCCCGTCTCGCCGTGGTAGACCGGTTTGAGCTGGTTTCCGCGCAATAGCTCCGCCACCTTGCGCGCATCGATGTGGTCGCTCTTGTTCCCATCTTTGAGCAGTGCGTTCTTGCGTGGATTGCACACCACCAGCTCGTCCACGTGGGGCTTGAGCAGATCGTACAGCCAGTTATTCCATCGGACTGACGCCTCTAGCGGGGGGTGGTGCCGAGGTCATCGGAGTAACCGGCCTTCAGGCAGATGTCGGTGCGAAAAAGAATGATGAGGCGCATGTGTGTTGATCTCCTAGAGCCCTACCCAAGCTTGAACCCAGCATCGGCGAGAATCTCGATCAGGCCGAGTACGACGTTTTCGTCGAAGAAAGTCTTTGCCGCTTGGGTTACCGGGTTGAACGCCCACGTCGTGCCGCAGTTACGCACCAGAACATCCGGCTTGTTCAGCGCTCGATCGACGGCGTCCGAACATGGACCGTTGCTCGGTCTTCCGCCTGTTTCAGCTTGACAAACCGCGTCTACCAAAGCAAGATGCTGGCCTCTGAAGGGTAGTTTTGGATGCCCAGCAACCTGCCTGAATAGCTGCTTCGTCGTTTCTAGGCGTGGAGTATGACCGTGGAGCTGCAACTGCAAATAGTAACGCTCGCGAACGTTGCCGTTGTTCACTGCCGCGGGAGGCTCATTTACGGCCCAGAAGCCGCCGAATTGGATCACACCTTGCGGCAGTTGCTTGAAACAACAAAGCAGATTGTCTTGCAGATGGCCGACGTAATTCAGATCGACAGTGGTGGAGTTGGTGCGCTCGGCACAGCGTTTATAGCAGCTCACAACAGGGGAGGGGTAATCAAGCTCGCGAAGCTGGCACCGAGAGTAGGGGAAGTTCTGCGCATAACGGGCTTGGCGGGGCTGTTCGACGTATACGATTCTGAGATTGAAGCGATGGAAGCATTCTCGAAGTCCTCGACCGCAGCTGTCACAACTAGCTTGTGAGTCAACGTCTCAAGAAGGAATTGCCTCAGAGGCGGCTCTTGGCTCGAGTTGGTTGAACAAAACTTTGGGGCCTGATGGCGTGGACACGGTTGGCTTCGCTGCTAGGGCAGGCCGAAGCAGGCATAATCAAACGCTGACGCTATCGACACTTCACCGCCAAGGTTTAACCCCCTACGAGCCGAACTTCCCGCCCGCGGGAAAGGTAGACTCGCGAATTCGAAGAGCTATCGGGTGTTTCGGGCCAACGTCGCTGACTGGTCTCACGCTCCTACGCCTGAGATGTTGCGTGAGTGCTACGGTAGAGATGCGACAATCAGACAGATGAGTAGTTCTCATTCACCTTTTTGGACGAACCGATCCCTTCCTCGCTTGGACCGGCAGGATCCGTATCTCAGCTTACACTTCGTCATCATTTTCGTTCGCGATCAGGAGCGAAGTCTACGATTTTATCTGGACCAGCTTGGCTTCCGGCTAGTGGTGGATCATCGCTTTGAATCCGGGGACAGGTGGATCGAAGTTGCGCCTCCTGATGGAAGCGCGAATCTCGCACTCATCCCTGCGAAGCCCAACTCCAAGGAATACACACTCATCGGGCGGGACAACCAGGTTTTCTTTCTTACTGAAGATGTCACTGCAAAGTTCAACGAATGGAGTAAGCGCGGAGTTCGCTTTCAATTTCCACCGCAGGAACCGACTTGGGGCGGAATATTCACGCGGTTTGAAGATGTGGACGGAAATTCATTTGGGCTTGCTGGTTTCGACGAGGTGCGGCGAGGCGTTGAAGCACAACGTCACGCACTCGCCGAGAAGCTCGAATCCGAGAGGTCTGGGGGTTCCAGTCCCTACGTGCCTACCATTCTTTCCATTGGGATAGAGAGAATCCCCAAAAATTCTCTAGCCCGTGATCAGCTAATTGGAACTATAAAATTTTCGGGCTGCAAATAAAAGGATTACCCGTCCTCTAACGGCCAGCCCTACTCGAAAAAAGATAAGACGTTTTGAGGTTTTCGAGAGGCACAGGTGATCGAGCAGGAATGAGACAGTCGAAGTACCACTGTAAGAGTTCCACGCGCGTCTTCTACGGATGGTGGATAGTTCTCGCTGCGTTCCTCAATCTCTTCTTCTCTGTCGGGATTATCTACTACGGGTTTCCGGTTTTCTATCCATCGATGGTCGATGGTCTCGGCTTTACTCGGGCACAGCTAACTCAGGGTTTTTTGGTGGGATTTGTTGTCGCAGGCCTGCTCTTCGGCCTTTTGGCAGGCATCCTGATCGACCGTCTGGGAGCCCGTCAGGTGATTCGACTTGGTATTTGGTGCGTTGGCCTACCGCTGATACTGATGGGCCATATGACGCGCGTATGGCAATATTATTTTCTCTGCATTGGGGAAGTTTTCGGTTACGTGCTGACTGGGCCGATTCCCAATCAGGTTCTGATCTCCAATTGGTTCCAGCAAAAACGCGGCCGTGCGATGGGCACCGCCTATCTTGGGTTAGGAGTGGGTGGTTCAGTTTCCCCCCTCCTTATTAACAGCTTGATTCATAATTTTGGTTGGCGACGTGCCTTTGAAATCATTGGAGCGCTAATCCTAATCGTGCTATTTCCGGTTTCGCAGTGGATCACCCGCTCCAGCCCGCGCGACTTGAATGTTCTTCCCGACGGAATCTCGCCGGCTACTGCCGCGAATGAACCTGTTTCGAGCGGGCATGAGTCCGTGGTTGGAATTAGCCTAGCGCAGGCTGTCGGCACCATCAATTTTTGGCTCATTGTCACGGGATGTACATTCACCATCGGTGCCATTGGCGCAGTGACGCAGCACTTGATCCTTTTTCTTACAGGCGAGGGATACTCATTAAGTGGCGCTTCCCGTGTATCGAGCGCGCTGCTTGTCTCAAGCCTCGGCGGCCGCGTGATCGTTGGATACTTTGCCGACTCCTACTGCAGGAAGAATGTCATGGCATTGTTTTACCTGGTTCTGGCGTTGGCCATACCGTTGCTGTTCGCAGCTCAGAGGCCTGCTGTCGTCTGGGTCTTCGCGCTACTTTATGGATTTGCCATGGGCGCCGACTACATGTTGATTCCCCTCGTTACGGCAGATTGCTTTGGATTGTCCGCTTTGGGAAAACTGTTATCTCTGATCATCATGGGATATTCCTTGGGCCAATGGTTTGGACCCTGGCTGGCGGGGAGGATCTTTGATAAGTACCACACGTACAATCCAGCCTGGATCATTATGTCTGCCGCTGCGGCTGTGGGCGCTGCGCTGATTTACGCGATCGTGCCAGATCGGGCCGACGGCTACCCGGAATCGACGCGGACTCGCTTCCCTAGCTGAGATGGCGCCAACACCACATTTGCAATAGTTTCGATCAACTACGTTCAATCCGATTTTCGTCCGCGTCTTCAGCTTCCCTCCAAAGGGTTCCTGACTTCTTCTAGCGAAGCCATTCATCCAGATGCTCCTTCACGAACGTGTCATCCTGCAAATCCGGGTAAGATCTGCAGACTCTATCGATCTCCCCGAGTTGGCCGGGAGACAAGTCCTCGCTCTCATCAAGACACCAGCGCCCGGCAAGCAGTCCCTGGCGTCGCAGAATTTCATGAATGCCCGGAATGCATCCGCGGAACTGATTGGCGGCATCGAAAACTGCTGCATTAGCATCGGTCATCCGAGCGCCGAGGGCTAAGATGTCGAACGAATCGTTGGAAGCAGCTTTCACCGTTTGCAGCTGTGCAACTGCGATTTTCGTCCATATCGCCCAGTGACCCAATAAACCGCCGACAATTCGCATTCGCTTGCCACCCAAATCAAACGGCATCAAGAGATCGTTAAGGATATTGTCGTCATTACCCGTGTACAACGCGATCTCGTGAGCACGTCCCGATTCCGCCACAGCCCGGACCACGTCGATGGTTCGGTAGCGGCTGAAAGGGGCAATCTTGATAGCAACCACATTTTCGATTTCCACAAAGTGGCACCAGAATTCATAGGGCAGCGATCGCCCTCCTACAGCAGGCTGTAGGTAAAACCCCATGACAGGAATAATGGAGGCGATGGTTCGTGAGTGTTCCAAGAGTTGGCCGATGGATTCGTTTTTCAGGGATCCCAGGCTCAAGAGCGCGACCTCGTATCCCACGTCTCTTGCTAACTGCGCCTCAGCCACTGCCTGTTTGCGTTTTCCGCAAACCCCCGCGACCTTTACGATACCAGCCACCCTGGTTTCCTCCGCTGCGAGTTCCAGGACGGGCCGCAGCAAACCATACTCGCGGATTGCAAACTGAGTGGTGTGAACTCCGACGGCAATGCCGCCCGCGCCAGCGGCAAGATAGTAGCGGGTCAAGGCGCGTTGTCGGCGCTCATCCAGTCGCCGCTTTGGGTTGAGGGCAAGTGGGTGCGCGGGAATGACGAGACCTGAATTGAGCTGATCACGAAGAACCATCAAAATCTTCCGTCACGTTCCTGAAAGTGCGTGGGCTTGTTCAACGTAACTCCTCCTTGTTTTAGCCAATCAGCAATCGACGCAATCATTTCGGCGGGGGTTACACTCGGATTCCCAAAAAGGGTGTTAGCTTTGCTGGCATCGTTCAGCAACGCTGTCGAGCTGTTCACATCAGATTGCAGGATTGACTCGACTCCGAAATGGCGGCCAAACTCAACGGCAATCTCACGCACACAAAGCGTTTCCGGTCCCGTCATGTTTAAGATGAACGGAGGTGACTGGCAATGTGCAAGCGAGCGCAGACACCAGGAATTGGCGTCACCCTGCCAGATCACGTTTACGTAAGGCATGCTGAGACGAACGGGCCGTCGCTCCAACACAGCACGCCCAATATCAACTAGAACTCCATAGCGCAGCTCTACCGCATAGTTCAGGCGCAGTAGTGCTACCGGTGTTCCCCACCGCGCCGAGGCATATTGAAACATGCGTTCCCGACCGAGCGCCGACTGGGCATACTCCCCAACTGGCTCAACCGGGGTGGTTTCGACCGCTCCGCCTTCCGACAGTGAACGCAGCGGATAGACATTCCCCGTGGAGAAGGCAACGATGCGACAGCGGCGAAATCGTTCGGCGACCAGACCCGGAAGATAGGTGTTCATTGCCCATGTAAGCTGCTCGTCGCCGGAAGTACCGAACTTGCGGGCGGCCATAAAAATTACATTTGGAATTTCCGGGAGACGGCTGAGAGCACCCGGCTCCAGCATATCGCAGGCAATGGTCTCGACGCCGTGCTCTGATAACTCAGCGCGCAAATGGCCATTGCTGAAGCGAGACACAGCCACGATTCGCCGCGGGCTTCCGGCCATAACGGCACCACGCCGTGCCAGATTCGCCAGGCTTGGTCCCATTTTGCCGCCTGCACCCAGGATCAAAAGATCGCCATTGATGGCCTTCATCGCAGAGACGACCGCGTCGTTGGGTCGCGACAGGCGTTCCTCCAATTCTGCGACATTCTGGATCTTCATCGTTATCCCAGCTCAAAACCTGCAGTTGCGTAAATCGCTCTTTGATTGCCGAGTTGCTCCCTTCCGCGAACCATGCGCGTCAAATGCCGCTTCGGCGTGAAATCGAGAAGGCGCGCCAAGGCAACAGCCTCCAAATTTGTGGGAAGCAAATCCCAGGACCATCCACCTGGGCTACTTGTCCGCATTGCCTTTTCCATCAGACTGCGGGCACTATCGGATGTTTCACTCACGCACGGGCCCAGATACGAACTCATGCGGCCCGGCCGACTGAACAAGTACGAGTTCCCGAACGCGAACGGTGGATTTCTGCGAGCCAGGTTTGATAACAATTCCCCGCGATCTGCTCCAAATACGCAAAGGTCCACATCTCGCCAGTTATCACGAGGTTCCGGTCGATCGTTCACGCTTCCACCTGCAAGCTTAGTTTCTGCAGTCCGCCACCAGCGTTCCACTACTTGTTCGCAGCGGAATCCCAGCTTTTCGTAAACAGGCCGCCCCTGATCTGTGGCATCGAGTTTCACACTTTCGACCTGCATCTGGTCGGCCAAATTCAACGCTTGCGTCAACAAGCGGCGCGCAAAGCCGCGGCCTCGATACCGAGTCCTCGTCAGCACCATACCGATCCATGCGAGGCGCCGGCCATAACACAGGAGAGTAGTCGTCGTCGCAAGTTCACCCTCAACTTCAATAGCCAGGCAACCTTCAGGAGTCAGTTCGAGCAAAGCGGACCAATCCTCGTAAGTCTGGTTCCAGCCCGCTTCCGTGGACAGTTCCAAAGCGGCGGGGATGTCCCTTCGACTAAGCTTGCGCATCACCGTGCCGCTGGAATCCGCCATTGTTATAAAATCTCCCGCAACCCGCCAGTAATAACAGGCGAGTAGTCTTCCCTTCCCCGATTGACGGAACGTTTAGCTTCTCTTTCCTGGCTGAACACAGTATAAGAAAATAGCAGCGTCAACGAACTGAGGCCCGCTGATGCCTGGTCATGATGCCAGAGGCCACTCTGTCATGCGCCACCGAAAACGGGCGTTGTGCGTTTGGCTTGCTCTGTCTGACGCCAAAGGAAATATCTCTGGGAAGGTGACGTGAGCACAAGTGAAATTGTGCGCCTTGCTGCCCTGAAGAACGTCTCTCGTTTCAAGGATCATCTGCGTTCTCTGTGTGTGAATATTCCCTGCGACAACGAACTCGCCTTTGACCAACACTCCCCATTGCGACAGGTGCTGATCAGGGAACAACTTACCATCGGCAACAGGATCGCGGTACAGCCGATGGAAGGCTGGGATGGCATGCCCGACGGGACCCCTTCAGAACACACGTTCCGCCGCTGGCAACGGTTTGGTCGCAGCGGTGGCAAGTTGATTTGGGGTGGTGAAGCTGTAGCGGTGTCTCAGGAAGGACGCGCCAATCCCAATCAACTCCTGGCTGCCGAGCACACCTGCGCGGGATTGGCTCGGTTACGTACGGTGCTGGTCGAAGAGCATCGGCACGTCACTGGATCAGACGAGGGTCTTCTTATCGGCTTGCAGTTGACGCATTCCGGGCGCTTTAGCCATCCCAACTCGCACAAGCGCGGTGAGCCACGGATCCTCTATCACCACCCCATCCTGGATCGCCGCCTCGAGTTGCCGGAAGATTATCCCGTCCTTAGTGACGGGGACATTAGATCGATCATTGAGGACTTTCATCACGCTGCGGTACTGGCGTGGAAATCAGGGTTCGCCTTCATTGATATCAAGCATTGCCACGGCTATCTGGGCCACGAATTTCTCAGCGCTCACACTCGAGAAGGTAAAGGGATTCCCGAGATTCCATCCAACCTTATTCCTTATCGATGGGGGTTTGGCCTCGATCCGCTCAATCCCGTTCAGGAGGATTTCTCAGAGCCGCTCTTATTCTTATCTCTGTTGAAGAAACTGAATATCCGACTTGTGAATCTGACGGCCGGCAGTCCGTACTACAACCCTCATATTCAAAGACCCGCGTTGTTTCCGCCTACCGACGGATATCAGCCCCCGGAGGATCCGCTCGTTGGTGTGGCGCGTCAGATGGAGATGACCCGGGTGCTGAAACAGCGCTTTCCGACTCTGATCTTTGTGGGATCCGCCTACAGCTATCTGCAAAATTTTCTTCCGCATGTAGCGCAAGCCGCGGTGCGCGAAGGCTGGGTCGACCTGGTCGGATTGGGTCGTATGGTCTTGACGTATCCGGAGCTACTTTGGGACGCTACGAGGGGCCAGCCAATCAGCCCCAAGCGAATCTGTAGAACGTTTAGTGATTGCACCACGGCACCGCGCAAAGGGCTGCCATCTGGATGCTATCCGTTGGACGACTACTACAGGGAGTCAGATTTTGGCCTGCAACTCAAGCTCTTGAAAAAGAACTGAGGCCTGCATTTGTGCCGCATGTTACAGAAAACCAAAATGAGGACGCACCGACTCGCAATTGAAAGCATTGATTCGCGACGCCGCTTTCATCGCAAAGTCCAAGGAGTCGCGGCCGCTTTGCTGCCGTTTAAATCAAACGGACGAATCGCTGTCGAAGCCTTTCAGCGGCATCTGCTCGCTACGCATTCTGCTGGCTTGATGAATGCAGTCAATATGGATACAGGTTATGTAAATTACCTGTCGGAAACACAGAAGAGGAACGTGCTTAAATGGGCCCGCGAGGCTCTAGGGAAAGACGTTCCCTTCGTAGCTGGAGCATACATCGAGAATCTCGATGGCAATATTGTCACTCTGTATCGGCGCCAGTTGGATTCCATCACGGCTGTCGGCGGCATCCCCATCCTATTCCAGACAGCCCGCCTCAAAAGAAAACCGGGCCGGGAGCTTGCAGCTACTTATCAGGCTGTGTGCCGCGGACACAAGAATGTGATGGCCTTCGAGTTGGGTTCCATGTTCGCCCCTAATGGCGAGATTCTTCCTACAGAAACCTTCGTGCGCCTAATGGATATTCCCGAGATTACCGGAATGAAACACTCTTCTCTCGATCGGCTCCTCGAGATGGAACGCCTTGCTCTGCGTGATCAGCATCGGCCGGACTTTCAGATTTTTACCGGCAACGACCTCGGTATAAATATGATCGAGTACGGATCAGACTATTTGCTGGGACTTGCCACATTTGCGCCTGAGAAATTCGCCGAGCGCGATCGATTGTGGCAATGTGGGGACCCGGCCTATTACGCAGTTAGCGATGCTCTGCAATATTTAGGCAACGTAGCGTTTCGCGACCCCGTTCCAGCTTACAAGCATTCCGCCGCTCTGTTCCTGCACCTTGCTGGTCGTATTCCAAGTGATCGCACCTATCCAGAGAACCCCAAACGACCAATAGGCGAGATCAAATGGCTACAGGACTGCGCCCGACGCCTGTACGATTGACAACGATTGACACATGAGTCATGGAGACTCCTCCGCGCTACCTCCCGGATCACGGGCAAAAGGTCCGTTGGCGGCCTGTATCGATTCCGGGTTCTTTCGGCCAATGCTTGCGGACGGTTCGCGGTGAAACACAGATGCCAAGCTGTCGGTGGAAAACCAATACGGAGACGGAAAGTTCAGCCACATGAGTTGCAAACCGCCTGCCGAATCAGAATCAAGGAGGTTCTCGCCGGGCTGCACCATGAATACTGGTTGGAAGAAATTCCTGCTTGAGGTCGGATAACATTTTTGCGGACTACAGCAATCAGATTGCTGCGACTGCTGTAAACGCACATGATTATTGGTTAACACCGCTTGCCAAAAAACCGCCATCGACCACCAAAGTCTGACCGGTAACGAAGGAAGCGGCATCTGAAGCGAGGTAGACGACAGCTCCAATGAGTTCTTCGTTCTTGCCAAAGCGGCCCATCGGAGTGCGCATCAGCAGCTCTTGCCCACGGGGCGTGTTGTCGAGCAGCTCTGCGTTCAGCGCGGTGTGGAAGACGCCAGGAGCGATCGCGTTCACCGTGACACCTTGCTTTGACCACTCTACGGCGAGCGAGCGCGTGAGCGAGACAATGCCTGCCTTACTGGCAGCATAGGCAGCAACTTCACTGAGCGCAACGAAGCTGTTGAGAGAAGCAATATTAATAATGCGGCCAAAGCCACGCTCCAACATATGCCGGCCAAAAACTTGGCAAGCACGCAGCGTCCCGGTGAGGTTTGTGTCCAACACGTTGGTCCATTCCTCTTCCGGCATGGTAAGCGTCGGCATACGCTTAATTTGTCCGGCGCAGTTGATAAGAATATCAATTTTGCCAAAGCGGTGGCTCGAGACCGCCAGTAGTTCCTCGAGCGACTGGCGCTTGCAGACGTCCGAGCAAATGCGGAGAGTGCGGCGTCCCCGCCGCTCGATCTCGGCCGCTGTCTCTTCTACTTGCTCCTGACGTCGCGCGGAAGCGATGACATCGGCTCCAGCATCTGCGAGGCCAAGGCTCAGAATGCGCCCAATCCCGGATGTGCCTCCGATCACGACGGCCGTTTTGTTTTCGAGGCTGAAAATATCGGTCGCCATTACTTTGAATGTTTCGCGGTTTGTTATTTCTTTGCGCCGCTTGTCGACATGCGATCTCCGTCACGGGCAAATTGGGCGCGGTACGCCCACAATCCTAGTCCGGGATTGGCGATGAAAAAGACCTCTTCTGTCCCAACACGGTTGTAACCCTGGCGAAGCTTCTTCGGGTCGTAATGCGTGAGCATCGTTTTCAAATTGCCATACTCATAGCCGACGCTTTCAACTTCTTCCCGACTGAGCTTTCCTGGACACCACCTGATTGTAAAGCGCTGTTCCGAAGACCCGTGGATGAGGTGCGCAGCCGCACTCAAATCGTCGGCGAGGTCGACATTAGCGCTCACCGCTTTAAGGGTCGCTCGAGTCCCGCGATAGCCGTACTTGCGAATCAGGGTGTCGATGGCCTTATCTTCGCCAAATGCTTCTACGCCTGGTGCCAGGACGATCAGTTCCGCACCGTCAGCCAGCGCCATCCGGGTACGGTAAATCGCCTTGTTCCCGAGCCACGTGCTGTGAAACTCATGTGAGTCGAGATAAACGATGGCCTTATTGATGGGCGCGTCAAGCATGTCGAAATTCACTTGTAAACTCAGCCTGGCGGCTTGGTGGAAGGACTCGGCGTCGTCACCGATGAAGAGTCCGCGCACCGCCAATCGATCGTCATTCGTGCACCCGACCACTGTGAGCACATAGACAATCGGCAGATGTCCTAGGAAGTGATCCGAGGCGTAATTGAGAACGCTACGCACGGGGTTCTCTGCGCGGCCCATGATTCGCTCCATCCCGTAAACCGCGCCCAGGTAATGACTGCGGTTTATGCTCTCGCGGCCCCCGGTGCCCACCAGAATATTCTTGTTGTAATTAGCCATGCCTACAACTTCGTGCGGGACGACCTGCCCGATGGAGAGAATGAGATCGAAGCCGCCATTTGAAATGAGGCGGTTTACCTGAGCGGGCCACGCGTAGTTCAGCTTGCCTTCCGATTGGTTGTGGATGAATTCCGCCGGAACTTCGCCGAGCGTCTCGACGTCGGTTCGCCAGTTGTGGATGCGGAAAAGCTCTGCCGGCATGGCTCCAAACATTCGCGTGATCTGTTCGGGCCGCATGGGTGAATGCGTGCCGAGAGCTGGCAGAACCGCTTGCAACCGGTCGCCGTAGTACTCCCACGCGTAGCGCGTCATATCGCCACCACGGGAGTGCACGCGGCTATAATCGGGGGCCACGACCAGTACGCGGCTTCGTTGTCCAAGCTTCGCCAGACTCTCCGCGAGCAGACCTTGTAGCCGCTGAGAGAGATCGCTTTCGACACTACCCATTGCGCAGTAGAGACTCATAAGGCAAACTCCACCTTCTTTAAGCCGGGGGCCAGCGCGTACAGGGCGATCAAAGCCAACAAATAAGCGCAGGACGCGATCCCGAAAAGAATCTCATAGCTATGTGTCCGCTGCAGTATCTGGCCCGCGAAAAAGGCAAACAGTGCGCTGCCGACGGACCCCGCCATGCCACCGATCCCGACCACGGCCCCCACGTCCTTTCGCGGAAACATATCCGACGTTGTCGTGAACAGATTCGCTGACCACCCCTGGTGAGCTCCCGCCGCGACGCCGATCAGCGCGATGGCAGTCCACACAGACTTGACACTCGTGGCCGTGAGGATCGGCACAACCAGAGAGGCGCACACGAGCATTGCCGCCAGGCGCGCATAGTTGAACGAGAGTCCGAGGCGACGAAAGGGCGCGGGCAGCCAACCTCCGCCGACGCTACCTATCACTGAAACGTTATAGACAACGATGAGCGGCGGCCCGAGATGCGAGAGATTTAGATTGAATTTAGAGCTGAAGTACGACGGCAGCCAGAACAGATAGAACCACCAGATCGGATCAGTGAGGAACTTGGCGACAGAAAAGGCCCACGTCTGGCGGCAGGTCAACAATCGCCGCCAGGGCATGGCTGTGCCCAAGTCCACATTCGCCTCCTCGGAATTATGTAACGGTTCTCTGGCAGTCAACGTGGGATGCTCGGCTGGAAAGCGGTAATAGCGAAACCACCACAGAATCCAAAGTACGCTGAAGACACCCGTCGTAAGAAAGGCAGCATGCCAACCGTAGCGCACCGTCACCCATGGCACGATGGCAGGAGCGAGGATCGCTCCAACGTTTGCTCCAGAGTTGAAGATGCCCGTCGCCAATGAGCGTTCGCTCTGCGGAAACCACTCGGCCACGGTCTTGATCGCGGCCGGGAAGTTGCCGGATTCGCCCAGTCCGAGGAAAAAGCGCGCGAACCCGAATTCCAGCACGGTATTGGCCAGCGCGTGACTCATGGCGGAAAGGCTCCAGATTGCCATCACTAACATGTAGCCGATGCGTGTGCCAAGCTTGTCGACTAGCCGACCGGCGGCCAGCAGGCCGATCGCATAGGCGATTTGAAATGCATCTACAATGTAGCCGTAAGCCACCTCGGTCATACCAATGCTGTGCTCGAGCGTAGGTTTGAGAATGGCGATTACCTGGCGATCCATGTAGTTGATAGAGGTCGCGGCGAACAACATGGCACAGACGGTCCAGCGTATGCGTCCCAGTCGGGGACCCGCAGACAAGGTGCTCGGCGTCGGGTTGTTGAAAGCGGTCGTCTGTTCCATGTTGAACTTCAGAGTCGATATGCCTTTTTTACGATGCTGTATGCGAGATCTTGCGCCACTTCTAAAGCCTCTTCTTCCTCCAGCCGGTGTTCCGCAACAAGCTTGGCCAAGAAAGCGCAATCCACACGCCGCGCCATATCGTGGCGTGCCGGAATCGATAGGAACGCACGGGTATCGTCGTTAAAACCCGCGGTGTTGTAGAAGCCGGCCGTCTCAGTAACACGCTCACGAAAACGCATCATCCCCTCCGGACTGTCGTGAAACCACCAGGGCGGCCCGAGCCTCAAGCACGGATAATGCCCGGCCAGCGGAGCCAGTTCACGGCTGTAGGCAGACTCATCCAGCGTGAAAAGAATGATCGTCAGATCGCGCTCATTGCCGAACTCACCTAGCAAAGGGCGAAGAGCGTCTACATAATTCGTCGGCATCGGGATGTCGGCACCTACATCACGTCCGTATCGCTCGTAGAGCTTGCGGTTGTGGTTCCGTGCGCTGCCCGGGTGTATCTGCATTACGAGTCTGTCCTCCAGACTCATCCGTGCCATTTCGGTCAGCATTTGAGCCCGAAAGAGCTCCTGTTGTTGGGCGTCGGCACGCCCAGCGAGGACGCGACTAAAGAGTCCAGCAGCGTCCGTTCTGGGAAGGTTCGCGGTCTGCGCAGTGGGATGCCCGTGGTCGGTTGCCGTGCAGCCGAGTTCGCGAAAGCGCAGGCGGGTCACTCGGAGCGCATTCAGGTAGCCCGCCCACGTCGAAGTGTCTTCCTGAGTCATCTCCCCAAGTTTTGCAATATTTTGAGCGAATCCCTCAAATTCAGGGTCGACAACCGGGTCTGGCCGGAATGTGGGCAGAATCCTGGCCTTCCAGTCGGATTGGCGGATCGCCTGGTGGTCGGCGAGAAAATCGATCGGTGAATCGGTAGTCGCCAGCACTTCCAAATTGAAACGCTCGTACAGAGCGCGCGGCCGGAACTGGGGCGTGAGAAGCTTTCCTGAAATCGTATCGAAGTACAGATCGGCGGTCTGTTCCGAAAGCCGCTGCTCAAGTCCGAAGACTTCCTGGAAGGCGAAGTCCAGCCACATACGCGTCGGCGTTCCACGGAACAAGCCGTAGTGGCTAGCGAAGATCCGCCAGACTTTTCGGGCATCCTTCAGCTCCGGCTGCCCAATTCCGAGATCCCCCAGCGAGATTCCCTGACTATAGAGCATTCGGTGGATGTAGTGATCAGGCTGCACAAAGAGTCTTGCCGGATCGGGAAAAGGCTCGTTCCTTGCAAACCATGCCGCTTTGGTATGCCCATGAGGACTAACAATTGGCAAGGTTCGCACAGATTCGTAGAGCGTCCTGGCTATCTGGCGAATACTGGACTCAGCAGGAAGTAAACGATCTGGATGGATCAGCATCATAAAACGACCACTGAAACAGCAGCGCGGTGATCTCGTTGGATCGCACGTCCGCACCCAAAGAAGAAATTATCAGCACAAAAGCTTACATTACACTCAAACGAGATCATCCGACCAACACAACCAACGAGTGTCCAATCAGTTGGTCAATGGGAATCCCTGGGAATAAGTGCACCGCTCGATCCCACCAGGAAATCCAAATCGGCGCCTTCGTGCGCCTGCAACACATGGTCACAGTAGAGTTTGGTCCATCCCCGCTGAGGAGCCTCCGGTGCAATCCATTTTTTACGCCGTCTCGCCAGCTCATCATCGTCCACTTCGATATGAATGAGTCTCTTTGAGGCACTTAGAGTAATCGTGTCCCCAGGACGCACCATTGCCAGCGGGCCACCTATGGCCGCTTCAGGAGACACGTGAAGCACGACCGTTCCGTAAGCCGTGCCGCTCATACGCGCGTCCGAAACGCGAACCACATCTGTGATTCCTTTTCGCAGCAGCTTGGCCGGTATCGGCATGTTTCCGACCTCCGCCATACCTGGATAGCCGCGAGGGCCACAGTTCTTGAGGACCATCACGCAGTTCTCATCGATATCGAGACTTTCATCGTGCACACGGGAGTGCAGTTCTTCGACATTCTCAAAGACAACTGCTCGTCCGCGGTGCTCAAGCAAATGGGGGCTTGCCGCCGAAGTCTTTATCACAGCACCATTAGGCGCGAGGTTTCCCCGCAGCACCGTGATTCCGGCTTGAGATTTGAATGGTTCCTTGAACGGCCGGATTACTTCCCGGTTCCAGCATTGCGCTTCAGCGACATTCTCCCAGATCGTCTTACCATTTGCCGTCAAAGCATTGCGATTCAGGATACCCGCTTCCCCCAACTCACGCAGCACCACGGGGACGCCGCCCGCATAATAGAAATCTTCCATCAGGTGTTTACCTGAAGGTTGCAAGTCAACCAGGCAAGGTAGTTGGGACCCCAACCGGTCCCAGTCATCGAGCGAGAGTGGGACTCCCGCGCGCCTTGCGATCGCAATAAGGTGGATCACCGCATTGGTAGATCCACCGATAGCAGCATTATTAAAGATTGCGTTCTCCATTGCGGCTCGAGTCAAAATCTTTGAAATGCGCAAATCTTCATGCACCATCTGGACGATTCGCCGTCCGGTCAGCTGGGCCAGAGTATTGCGGCGTGCATCAACGGCAGGGATAGCGGCGTTTCCTGGTAGGCTCA
>Ga0210409_10004335_pt1 | contig 15364 bp, 16 predicted proteins | sample IncBWH17MmetaG_FD_161649 | JGI IMG/M metagenome (GOLD analysis project Ga0210409, IMG submission 161649) | Forest soil microbial communities from Barre Woods Harvard Forest LTER site, Petersham, Massachusetts, United States - Inc-BW-H-17-M | ecosystem: Environmental > Terrestrial > Soil >...
GGCCGAAGAAATCGGCGTGCATCCTTCCACCGTCAGCCGTGCCGTGGCCAGCAAATACGCACACACCCCCCAGGGCGTGTTTGAACTGCGGTACTTCTTCAGCGAAAGCGTCAACGGTCCCCAGGGCGGCAACACTTCGCTGCTCATCCTGAAACGCCGCGTCAAGAAACTCATCGAGGAAGAAGATCCCGCCCGGCCGCTTACCGACGAGCAGATCACCCGCATCCTGCAATCGCAGGGAATCCAGGTCACTCGCCGTACGGTTGCGAAATACCGGGAAGACATGCGCATCCCGAGCACTCACCAGCGCAGAGTAAAGAAGTAGAAAATTTGCAGTGCCGGCATGAGCCGGCATTTTAGGCTCACGAATCTCCTGAGTCGTACAGGTTATGTTGTTCCTAAAGGACGAACAACAATCCCAATGAGGGGGCGCTCATGAACGTGGAATACACCGGCAGGCATTTCGAAGTCACTCCCGCCATTCGCAAGGACGTTGAATCCGGACTCGTCAAAATCCGCAAAATTCTAGGCAACAAGTTTGAAACCAAAGTCGTCCTCGCCGTTGAGAAACGCCGGCACAAGGCTGAGATCACCATCAGCCCGCGCAACGGACCTCTCGTTGGACTAGCTCAGGCTGGCGACATGCCCTCCGCCATCAGCGAGGCCCTCGATCATCTCGAGAAACAAGCAGTCAAATACAAGACCCGCTGGCGCACTAAGAAACGCCACAACCATAAGAGTCCGAACCCCAAGAGCCAAAGTTCCAGAACCCCAGTTGCCGGAAAATGGAATGGTGAGGGCAACCAGGAGGCAGTGGGAATTGCCGTCGGCCTCTCCGAACAAACCTCGGTGGACGTGGTCGTACACAAGTTTCCCGCCGTCGCCCGCACCACCGAAGTTCACCTGGTGCGATCCGAGGATGCCGTCGCCCTCCGCCCCATGACCCTGGAAGAAGCCATCAAAGAAGCCCACTTCCGCGATCGCGATGTCTTTGTCTTCCGCGATCCCAAAGGCAAAGTCATGGTCCTCCACCGCACCCGCGACGGAAAAATGGAACTGATCGAGGCCCCGTAACTTTCGGCTCTCAGCTGACAGCTTCCGGCGAGCCGCTTAATATGACGGGCGTCATTCCGAGCCCTGCGTTTTTCAGCGGGGCGAGGAATCTTGCGCGATCGATTTTCAATCGGCCCTCCTTTATCCCACACCCCGCGACGTGTATGATGCTCTCGCCGGTTCCCCCAACAAATCAACTTAAAGGAGATCTATGAAAACGATCTACCGTCTTGCTGCGTTCCTGTTGTTGCTGGCCCCTGCAGTTCTCGCGCAAGAACATTACACCGAGGGCCCCGTCTGGCGCGTCTCCCTGATCCGCGTAAAGCCCACTCAAATGGACGCTTATCTAACCAGCCTCCGCCAATCCAGCAAGCCCATTCTCGAGGCACAGAAAAAGGATGGAACGATCATGGATTACAAATTCTTCCTCAAAGAGACCAAACACAGTCCTGAAGATTGGGACGTCTGCCTCGCGATCGAATACAAAAATCACGCTGCCATGGACGGTCTGCCCGCGAAAGCAGAAATGGTTCGCGACAAGATCCTCGGCGGAAAGCAACCCGCCCAACAGCTAGCCGACAAGCGCGCCGAAATCCGCGAAGTAATCAGCTCCGAGTTGCTGCAAGAGATCATCCTCAAATAGAGCAGACAACCAAGGGCCGGGCTCCCCACCCGGCCAAGTCCCAGTGACTGTGTGGGGCCAAGCGCCGCCGGGTGTCCACGAACTCGGCTCGGCTCGGTGTTCCGCTTTCAGGTAAAATCACTCTACCTTGACACACAGGGAGCCGTGATGCGCATCGCGCGATTAACTTCCGGCCTGATTCTGACGCTCTTGTGCATTTCCTTGCAGGCTCAGACCCCAGAACAAAAACTTACCGTAACCGGTAAGCTCAGCCGCGCAATGGCTATAGGGGGAGAAACGACCGGCTGGGTTATTCAACTTGAGTCCGAGCTTACCATCAACGGTAAGCAGGTCGATTCTATCGAGCTGGATTATCACAAAACCAGCAAACTTGAAAAACTGGAGAACCAGCACGTTCAGGTTGTTGGTACGTTATCCCATCGGCAAGGAGTAGAGACGGGCGAGCGGACTATTCTTGTCGCTTCCTCAATCAGAGAAGCCAAGGCCACGGGGCAACCGAAATCTGCGCAGGCGGTCCCCTTCAGCCTCATAGGCAGCGAGTGGCTACTCGAAGATCTCCCTGGCAGCGGAGTGATGGACAGTATTCAAGCGACACTCACCTTCCCCGAAGCTGGGAAGATCACAGGGAACGCATCGTGCAATCGCTTCTTTGGTTCCGCTGAGATCAGCGGGAATACGATCAAATTAGGTCCTCTGGCTTCAACCCGGATGGCCTGCCCAGAGGCGGTGATGAACCAGGAGATCAAATATCTGGGTGCGCTCCAGGCAGCCGAGCGCTTCGAGTGGAAAGATCCGTATTTGCTGATTTACTGCAAAGGCTTCGAAAAGCCACTACGCTTCACGCGCCTGTCACCGAAGCCCGCCCAGCACCCCTAAGGTGCCCAGACCTAATCGCATCGTCCAGACAGGAACGCACAGGACGCGCGGCTCGTGTGGGCGCGAGCGTCCTCGCTCGCGCTCTTTTTCACCTCGGGGCGGATGTGGAAATTCAGGTTTTTGGGTGGAGCGGCGCTTCAGCGCTGCATTAAGGACTTCGGTTCAACGACAGCTTTAGCCGCTGAGCTACGTGAATTGAACTCTCCCACAGCTTACCGCGAAGAGGTGGTACGTTAAAGCTAGGCACGGTAGATCGGGAAGCGAAAAGGGGATCGACCGAGTCACGAAAGGGATGCCCACCCCGCAGGTGACATTCGTAATCTTCTCGATGTGCTTTTGCATGGCTGAAGCTTTTGCCAACTGTTATGTTCTTGCCAGCGTACGCGCGCCTCCGGCGCGAAACTGTAAGCACATACTCAAGATGAACTCGATCAAGACAAACGGGATGAAAACAATCCTCTGTTGCCTTCTGCTAGCGCTTGGATCCCTGGCGCAGACCGCACGTGACAAAGACGATCCCCAGTCGACCAAACTGGTCGTGCTCGAGCACCTCTGGAACGAGGCTCAGGTCCATCGTGACGAGCGCGCATTGGAAGGCATGATCGCCGATTCTTTCTCCAACACCGAATGGGATGGTGAGGTCAGCGAGCGCGGCAAGTTCCTGGCCGATATCAAAGACCCGAAATTCAAGCCCGACCTGGTCACCATTCAGGATGTGAAGGTGAACCTGTATCACAATACCGGAGTGGTGACCGGTTCCTATCACACCAAAGGTTCCTACAACGGCAAACCCTACGACCACCTCGGCCGCTTCACCGACACCTGGGTCTTTGAAGACGGCAAGTGGGAGTGCGTAGCCAGCCACACCAGCCTGCTGAAGAAATAGTCCGGCAAGAGCTTTGCATTGCTGGATGCCGAGGCGTAAATCTCCTGTTCCTCATGCTTGGCTTACGAAAGACTCCCATCGCTGACCACCTTCCCGCGCCACTCCGGTGACTTCATGAAATCGCTCAAGGAAGACCAAGCGACCCGTCGTCTTACCGTAAAGGGCAAGGCAGCGGCCATCGTGCAGGATGCCGAGGCTTATCAGCGACCGTTTGACATTGCGGCCAGTGTTGACGCAGAGGAAGGCATCCGGCAGGGGCTCGTCTACTCGTTGAACGTTTGTCTCGACAATAGGAATCGTAGCATGCATACTAGTTTGTATGTTAGCAGTTAGAAAACAATCGAGACGCAGCGGGGCCACGCCGCGCGATCCGGAGCGCACACGAGGGCGTTTATTGCAGGCTGCCTTTCAGGAGATGCACCGCTCAGGATTTCGAAGCGCTGATCTGGATGCCATTCTGTCCACGGCAGGCGTGACCAAGGGCGCGTTGTATTACCACTTCCATGACAAAGAAGCCCTCGGTTATGCGGTGGTGGACGAGGTCCTTACGAGTAGTATGCGCGAAAAGTGGGTGTGGCCGTTGCAGAACGCAAAGAATCCCATCGACGCTTTGGTCTGCATTGTTCAGTCTATGTCCCTGAAGCCCGAAGACCTTCAGCGCGGCTGTCCTCTGAATAACCTGTCCCAGGAAATGTCACCCCTTGATTCAGGATTCCGCAAGAAGACGGCAAAGGTTTTTAAGGACTGGCACGATGCAATCACGGTGGCATTGCGGGAAGGACAGAAGCGTGGGGTGGTGCGGAGTGATGTAAACGCAAACGAAACGGCTACTTTCCTGATGGCGGCGATCGAGGGTTACGTCTCTTTAGCGAAGAATTCGCAGGATGCACGGATGCTGCGATCAGGACAAAGGAACGTGATTCGCCACCTGGAGTCGCTGCGCCTGGTACGCGGCCCGACGCGAGCGGCGGGCCGGGGCTAGCCCGCCGCTAGATGGTAGCTTCGCCCTAATGTTCGTCGTTTGTCCGTCGTAACATACGTACTGGTATGTATTATGAAAAGGACAACGATCCGGGGTGATTGCCGCATCATAGGTTGAAGGTGTATTTGAATCCGGACCGAAAAGGGAAACTCAATGAACCGAAAATTAGTCAGGATTATCGCCCTAGGAAGCTTTGCGCTGGTGGTCGTACTGAGCACGGCGTGGCCAGCGCAAGCACAGGACACCAAAACTCCGTATCCGAGCATGGCCCCGCTTGACCAGTACCTGATCGCGGATCGAAACGCTGAGATTGCTCTGGCACGAACCGCCGCTCCGCCGTCCATCTCCCGCGATGCGATAGTGATGGTCCTCGGAAGTCATGGCTATGAAACGGCGGTCGAAGGCAAGAGCGGCTTCGTCTGCATGGTAGAACGCGCGTGGATGAATCCATTCGACAGTCCTGAGTTTTGGAACCCTAAGAATCGCAGCCCGATTTGCTTAAATCCACCCGCCGCTCGGACGGTGCTGCCGATCACTTTGATGAGGACAAAATTAGTCTTGGCTGGAAAGTCGAAAGATGAAGTCAAGGAGAGTGTCAAGGCCGCGATTGAGAAAAAGGAACTGCCGGCGCTCGAAGCTGGCGCGATGAGCTACATGATGTCCAAGGATGCGTACCTAACTGATAAGGGTGGGCACAACATGGCCCATCTTATGTTCTACATGCCGCTCGGTACGGTATGGGGCGCAAATCTGGTGGACTCCTCAAATAATGTGTCGGAACCGTTCCCGGGCTCCCCGCTCTTACTGGCTCCATCGTACAAAGGCAACCCGGAACCGATCGATATGTTCCTGATGGGCACTGGCGTGTGGTCGGATGGAACGGCGGCCCCAATGTAGGACGCCGCATGGAGAGAAATGCTGGTGCCGTGCCCGAGTCTTTCCTCATCGGTTCGGTCACGACTGGAGTGTAGAGCCTGATGAAAACTGGGTTCGAGAGAGCGGGAAGGACAGTCTCGCAGTGCGCGAGGCTTCTGCTGGCCGCGTTGCTTTTGTTGCCGTCAACTGCGCTTGGACACGCGCAATTGCTGGCAAAGCCGGAGCCTGCCACAATCCGGCCGTTCAAAATACATGTTCCCGACCGCGTTCTCATTGATCTTCGGCGCCGCCTCGCAGAAACCAAATGGCCCGATCAAATTCCGGGCACGACCTGGGAGTACGGCGCCGACATCAAGAAGGTGCGAGAACTGGCGGAGTATTGGCAGAACGGCTACGACTGGCGCGCGCAAGAAGCGAAGATCAACCGTTTTGACCAGTTCACCACGGAAATTGATGGACAGCAGATCTATTTTATCCATCAGCGCTCGCCCCGCGCCGACGCAATACCCTTGCTGTTGATTCACGGCTGGCCCGGTTCAATTCTTGAATTTCTCGCGCTGATCGAGCCGCTTACCCATCCCAATGACAGCCATAGCCCGGCATTCCACGTCATCGTTCCTTCGCTTCCTGGCTTTGGATTTTCCGGACCCACCACAACCCGTGGCTGGGGCCCACAGCGTATGGCGAAAGCTCTGGTCGTTCTGATGGATCGCTTGGGCTATTCCAAGTACGGCATCCAGGGTGGCGACTGGGGTTCGGCAATAGCCCAAGACATGGCTTACCAGGCGCCCGCGCACGTGATCGGGCTGCATCTGAACCTGCTTTTCGTGCCACCGCCGAACCCGGAAGCAGTTGCGAAAATGAGCGATGCGGAGCGGAAGCGGTATTCGTACTTTGACCGAGAAGAGAGCAGCTTTTTTTTCCTCCAGGCCGCTGAACCGCAGACTCTTGCCTATGCCCTGACTGACTCCCCGGTGGGGTGGCTGGCCTGGATGATAGGCAAATTTCAATTGCTTACGGACAACAACGGCGATTTTCTTACGGCCGTGGACCGCGACACATTTTTGACCGATGTCACTCTCTACTGGGCTACAGACACGGTGGGCTCCGCCATGCGAATTTATCGCGAGCACCGGCTCACGGGAGAAGATGCGGCGCTATCGCCGCGCCTGGAGACTCCTGTGGGGTATGCGGATTTTCCGAGGGAGGTAGCTGTCCCTCCGTTTAGCTGGATTAATCGGACTTACAACGTCGTACAAAGGACGGAGATGCCGAAGGGCGGACACTTCGCCGCTCTGGAACAGCCCGATCTCCTGCTTGACGATATACGGAAGTTCTTTGCAAAAGTTGATCAGAAACAAGCCGAAATTGCGCCCTGATACGAAATGGAACGTGCGGCCCGAACGTTTAGTACTGCCGGTGCCGCAGATCGCAGCTCCTGGACGGCTCGGTCCGGGGCGTAGATTTGCCGGGCTCTCCACTTTCGCTGAGTCCGCAGTTCAGAGGTAACGCCGTGTACACCGGACGGAACAGAGATGGATGAGGGAACTCATGCGCGTGTTGATCGTGGATGATGAGCCCCTGGCCCAAACGGCCTTGGCAAACGTCCTATCGGCAAGGAGCGACGTGGAGCATTTCGATTCGGCCAGCGACACGATCGAAGCACTCGAGAAACTGGCCACCGACTCTTACGATGTTTTGCTTCTCGACATCAATATGCTCGACCTGTCGGGCACTGAATTGGTCGACCAGCTTAGGGAACGCAACCTTCCATTGCCGTCTATCGTGTTTGTAACGGCACAGGTTGAACACGCGATCGCAGCCTTCGAGAAGCACACCGTAGACTACGTGCTAAAGCCTTTCTCGAACGAAAGCATCGGCGAAGCCTTGGACCGGGCCTCTCGGAGAGCAAAGGGTGAGCAAGCCGCGAAATTGATCGACGCTTTGCCGCATTGGCAGAAGCTATCTCGTCCGCAGTACCAGAGGATGGCGATCAAAGCTAAAGGAAGGATTCTCTTCATCAACGTTGGCGATGTGGTCGCAGTTCAAGCTGAGGGCAATTATGTATTGCTGCAGCGGGAATCGGACTCCTATCTGCTGCGCGAGTCAATCTCGGTGGTGGCAGAAAAACTCGAGCCATACGGATTCATCCGGATCCATCGATCTGCGCTGGTGAATGCCTCGTTTGTGGAAGAGATCAAGCCGCGCGCGACGGGAAAGTATGCTCTCCGCGTTAAAGGTGGGAAGGAATACGCAGTTACCCGCGCTTACAAGAATAATCTCAAACCGCTCACAGAATTCCGGATCGGTAGCGGTGCGTTCCTTGCGGAATAGCCTACTCATAGACGCAACGTGGACGCGAGCACCTGCCACCGACTCCGGAAACCGTCTCTCTGTTGCAGCCGCCAACCATGAATACCGCAGCGGTCCCATCACCGCGGTTGCCGAGTCAGCAACCAATCCTCGCAAACGCTTTGATGCCAAGAGCCTTGAAAACTCGACGCCAGCACTGGGCTAAGTTCGGATGACGTATCACGGGCAACTTGGAAGTTGGGAATGGAACCTGCTCGCCCAGGACACGCGATTTGTGACATTCCATTAGTCGAGCACCCTCCGCAAAGTTGCCGGAGCCATCGCGGTCTTTGGTTCTCTTGTTAGTAATTACCGGACTCAGGATCGGCGAGTCGGTGGCATTGCGCTGGCGCCATGTCGATCTTGAGGGAGCTTTGCTTCGCGTAGAAGAAACGGTCTACGAAGGCCATTTCGACGAGCCGAGAAGCAGGCAGTATTCGTCTGATCCCACTGTGGCCACTTACGCTTGCAATCCTTCGGGTCAAGCGTGCGAAGGCCCCAACTGATTCGGCGACCTTGGTCTTTCCGAGTGGGAGGGGGACGGTGCTCGAACGGCGCACTTTGCTCTCACGGCTGCTCAAGCCCGCGGCCAAAGGAGTGGGGTTGGACAACGTGAACTGGCATCTGCTGCGCCGTTCGAACGCCACCCTGCACGACTCTATCGGAACTCCGCTGGGGACAGTGCGGGCGCTTCTCGGTCACTCGTCGAGTGAGATTACACGTCAGGTGTATCTGCACTCGCTCTCCGCTGATCGGAGAGTGGCGGTAGAAAAACTGGAAGCATTAATTATTGGACCCAAATCGGACCCAAGTTGTGGGTTTGAGCAACGGGCGCTTCCAGAATTCGCCGATGCGGCAGGGGATATTGGTCGGGGCGATAGGATTTGAACCTACGACCCCCTGCGCCCAAGGCAGGTGCGCTACCAGGCTGCGCTACGCCCCGACTGAACTGCTCTACTGATTCTAAACCACTTCCGTGAACTTGCGAATACGAGAGCGCTTGCGGAAGCCTTCGTTTTGCTACGTTTTGGTAGCAAACTATATCAGAACTGTGTCAAAACCCATTAATTCACCCTCGCCGTGCCATAACTCGGGTCTTCGCTCACGTTCTGCGCGTTTGCCATCCGGTCCAACTTTACCAGAACCTCGCGCTTCATCTGCAGTTTCATCTGGGAATACTTCTTGAAAACCTGTCCTGCAAGAAGAAGCCATCCGCCCGGGACTTGCGGGTTCCTTCGTGCATCTCAATGCAGATGGTATCTTCCACGAGGTGCTTGAGCGCGTTCCCAACCTCTGATGTTCACCCGGTCTGAAGTCGAAGCGCTGGCTCTAGGCCCCCGCATGGTGAGTGCCTGGGAGGCGCGGAACAGCGTGAGGCGGCCACCCAGGTGCTGCACAAAATCGAGGCTGTCCTTCCTTCCGATCTGAGCGACAAGGTGGATCAGACGCTGCTCTATTCCCCGAATTTCCAGGTTCGCGCAGAACTCAAGCGCTGCGTGGACGTACTGAACGCTGCCGCATCAGACCGAAAATTCACAGAATTCAGCTACCGGCGCGAGGACGGCGAAGAGAGTCAGCGCCGGGTTCGCCCTCTGGGCTTGTACTTCTGGGATGGCGTTTGGACTCTGGCAAGTTGGCGTGAAATAGAACGATTTCGAATTCTTCGCCAGCACCGACGTAAACTCGCCTGGGACAATGTCTCCCGAATTCTGCATGCCCATGACGTTTCAAACTTCCTTGAAGAGGACTTCTGGCTCCCGGCGAGTATTCGAGATGTTGATGACGGTCATCCCAACGGCGTCAATCTCAGGAAGCGAAAATCTGTGGTTGACATTTGCAGCTCTCACCCATATCTTTGGTCCGATTCGGCGAAGCGAAGGATGAAGTGTTTTCTGGCTTCTCATCCGAGGGGGCTTCTGCTCGCCGACTTCCCCAATAACTTTAGAAGTGTGTTCAGAGCGAGCGGTTGTCCTCCGCGTGCTGGTAGGCTGATCTCCCCAAGCCAACAACGGGGAATCGCCTAGCAGGTTTGTAGAGCACTATTGCGAGAGTATGCGGAGATGAAAATCAAGACCGGCGATTCAAAAGGAGTTGTATGAAGCGGATAGCTATCGGTACGGTCCTTATCGTTTTGTTGCTGGTTGGGGGCGCTTATTTGTACTTGCGGGCTAAGTTTCGAGTGAATGTTCCGGAGTATCAGGCTCCGCCAGAGAAGTTGGTCCGTGTAGAACAAGGATGGACAGATGATCAGCGCCTTCACTTCCATCACACACCACAGGGCACCCGACTTGTTCCTTACGACTGGTTTATGGCGCTGGAACAGCCCTGCTTGTCGCTATTCGGATGTGACCTGTTCGCGGACAAGAATTACCTGGCCCGGTTCGGCTTTCTAAGCAGCCAGCCGGACTCGAAGCTCAACCCGAATGGATTACCTATTGGTTTTGCTCGGCAGGAGGACTTTTATGATCCAGATACCAAGGAGACATATTCAGTCGTCGGACTAACCTGCGCTGCGTGTCACACGGGGGAACTGCATTACGGCAACTATGCTGTGCGGATCGATGGAGCACCGGCGATGATCGAGGTGACGGAATTTCAGAAGGCGCTGCTGTTCTCTATCGGCTTTACGCAGAGGATTCCCTTTCGATATGGTCGTTTCGAAAAGCGCGTACTGGGGCCAAATGCTTCTGAAGATCGGAGGGCTGATCTGAAGCGACGCTTTACGGAATTCATTGCCCGCGCGCAGTTTGAGTTGGACCATGCAGGGCCGGGGAAGGGGATCTACGATAACCCGGCGGGGTTTAATCGCACAGATGCCCTGACCCGCATCGGCAATCAGGTGTTCGCGGTGGATATGCGCAACGCGGCGAACTTTGCGCCCGCGAATGCCCCGGTCCGCTTTCCCCAGGTTTGGGACGCTTCCTGGTTTTCATGGGTGCAATACAACTCGTCGATTTCGGATCCGTTGGTCCGCAATGTTGGCGAAGCACTCGGTGTGCGAGCGGTGATGAAACTCGACGATAAGGATGCCAAGGACTTTGGAAACAGTGTTCACATTGAGGGGCTGAAGGAGTTGGAATGGCTGCTTTCCGGTCCTGCGCCTTTTCAAGGCCTGCGTCCGCCGAGCTGGCCTGCCGAGTTTCCTGCACTGGAACCCAAGAAGGTTACTCGTGGCGCGGAACTGTATAAGTTGCATTGTGAACACTGTCACCTACCCCCTGCTGAAGAGCTTGCCGCTGATCTGCAGAAACTCCAACCGACCTACTGGCGGGAGAACAGCCAAAAGAAACGCTTCTTGAAGTTAACGGATGTACCGGTGACTGAGGTTGGTACTGACAGCCACGAGGCGATGGATTTTATCAATCGCACCGCGGATTCTGGCGAGCTCGGCAAGGGGCGCGTTTCGGCAGGAGTTGGCTTGGACCTGGTCACTAATGGAATCGTTAACAAGTTTTTCGAAAAGATGAAACTCACTCCAGCGCAACAGATTGAGTGGAGGGGAGGCCGCGATCCTCATGATCCCGCTGTTCGCGCGGAACCGATTTATAAAGCGCGGCCGTTGACCGGCATTTGGGCGGTCTCTCCCTATCTGCATAACGGGTCTGTTCCGAACTTGTACGCGTTACTTTCACCGCAGAACGACAGGCCCGATACGTTTTGGACAGGAAGTAAGGAGTTCGATCCCGTCAAGGTGGGACACGACATCTCAGAATTCAAGGGGGCATATCTTTACGACGTCAGGAAGCCGGGCAATTGCAATCGTGGTCACGAGTTCAAAGGGGACGGCAAAGGCGACGGAGTGGTCGGCCCAGCACTTTCTCCCGACGATCGCTTCGCCATCATCGAATATTTGAAATCACTCAAGGCTCCGGACGTGCAGTCGGGTTCGAAAGATCAGTAGATTGCAGTTTGAAACAGTGTGGGCCGCAGTGGAGTATCAGAAACCTGTTTCGTGGGCGAGCACAGTATCAAGTTGAGGAGTTCAGTTATGCGCTTTTATCGTGCGTTCGGAGCCTTGGCTGCGTTAACCGCGGCCATGGTCTGTAATGTTGCCTGTAAGCACAAGGAGGCTGAACCAGCAGCCTCCAATGCGTCATGGCAGGAAGAAGTACGAACGCGGCGAGCGCAAATCGAGAGAGCGAAGGCGGAGAACAGTGCCGGCTTTGAGGCCATGGACGTAGGTTCCCTCGGCAACGCCACACTCGAAATGATTCCTTACGTAGTATTTCGGGTGCTTCAGGAAACTGAGCCAGCAACTTTTGGCGATGACGCGATGAATGCCAGCGGCTTTTTCCCACGCAAGGACTTGCCGAGCGGACATAACGGCATCATCTGGACCGATCCGACGCAAGCAGATGGCACATTTCGATTGCGCTATATGACGCGCACATGCTCGAGTTGCCACACCGGGCGAGTGCGGCTCGACGATGGAACCATGCGCTTGATTGTCGGCGGCGCAAACACTGAGATTGGCCTTCATGGTTTCATCGGTCGCATCACTTCTACGCTCAAAGCAGACCTGGGCGAATCGGCAGATGCATTGGCTTACAAGGCGTCTCGCAAACGAATTCTGGCTGGCTTGGCCAGTCATGAGCCGGGCTGGTTCTTCGGTGCCGGCAAGGTCGCTCCGGCGGATGCAGCCCAAGAGGTTGCGACAGTGACTGCGAACATCGATGCGGTGCTGGCGTTGATGCGGACCATGAATGACCGGCGACTTCAAAGCATCGCTTTGCTACAGGCCCATAGTTATGCAAAAGTGCCAAATCCGCCGAGCCTTACGGGCGGCGCCCCAGGTTTGATTGAAACCTCCGGACTGGGAAGCGTGGGTCTGGTTCGCTTTGTTGGCGTTGACAAGGCAGATAGTGTGTTGCCGCCCGGCCCGTCGAAGGCGGATATACCGGCGATTTGGCAGATCGATCCCACAGGCTACGCGAACTGGGATGGAACCATACGCGGCTTTGCCCGAGCGCTAACTTCGTCGATGGCTGTTGTGGGTGATCCACTAAAGATTGACCTTTCCGCCAATGTGAAGATTCAGGATTTCCTCGGAAAGCTGCCGCCAGAACCATATCCATTCTCGATTGACGAGGCTGCACGGCGCCGGGGTGAAGTAACTTACCAAACTAGTTGCGCCGGTTGTCATGCCAAGCCCTCCGGAAGGAAGCGGAACGACCTGGTATTCGACGTGGGAACTGATCCGCTGCGAGCTGAGGCAATCGGTACGCTATCGGCCGGACTACTGACGAAAGTGGTGATGAGTATTTGCCCACAGACGCAGGTCGAGTGCGCGTTCGGCGCAGAAGGGCCTATTGTCGATCCCTCGGCGCACCGAGGGTATGTGGCGGGTCCCCTCGACGGTGTTTGGGCTGTTGCCCCGTATCTGCACAATGGCTCCGTACCGACGCTGAGGCAAGTGCTCGTGCCGTCATTGCGGACGCAAACTCCGTTCTTGCGGGGGAGCACGTCCTATAACCAAACTGACGGCGGTTGGGAGTGGGAACCGTCAAAGGAAGCTCAGTTGCGCGGGCGGGGTGACGCTGCGATTGCGTTCCACGATCTTCGGGAAGCCGGTTTCAGCCCTGTGGGACATGGATCCGTGGTCAATCCGATGCTCGTCGATGGTCGCGGAAAGTCCGTGCGGGTGGCATGGTCGAACGATGCGGCAGACAAACGCGTCGTCGATGATCTCATCGCATACTTGCTTTCGCTGTAGGCGTATTGTCCCGCTATGAGAGTGTTAGCGCCGATACTTGCTGAGGTGCATCCCATGCCGAGCCACTTGGAACGACGCCTGTTTTTTCTTCTGATCGTGACGCTCTTGTGGTCGAGTGCCATGCTGCTTGAAGCGAACCGCATTTCGTCGCCGGACTTCCGAGCGCCTACAGGCTGCTATTTCAGTGGCAAACCCATCGTTGATGCCGAGTTGGCCCAGACGCCAGCGTGTTTTCGTAGCATCGTCACGCAGGGAGCGGAGGAAGGGAATGACCAAGGCGTTTCGCTTGTGCGGGCGAACACTTACATGGACTTCCTGTTCATCGTCTTATATTGGGCGATCTTCGTTACCTTCGCGCAAATCGAAAATGGGTGGTTTTCAACGATTGCAAGTTTCTTGATTACGCTCGCGGCGCTGGCGGACGTTTGGGAGAATCTGCGAATTCTGAGTGGGCTTCGAGCGTTGGAAAGCGCCACGCCAGTCGACTTCACAGTGCCTCGTGGAGTTTCGCTTATAAAATGGGGGCTGTTGGGTCTGGTCTTCCTGTTGCTCGCCGCGGCGGTGTGGGGGCGTAAAAGTCGCTGGTATATTCGGATTGCCGTCGCACTCGTGATCACTGGCGTTTTGCTACTGCTGGGCCTTGCCTTTCCAAGGGCCATGACAGTTGCCGGATACGGCTTTGTGCTGGTGTTCGTTCTTTTGGTTGCTCGTTTGTGGCCATATTCGACGGATACCGTGCTGACCTGGATTGAGTACGGATTCCTGCTGCGATTTCAGATTACCGCGGCGTTGATCTTGTTCTTGGCACTCCCCCTTGCATACTTTCTGATTCCGAGCCTTTTTGTGGGCGTATTTGACGCGCAGGGCTTCGTTTCCTTTGTATTTATCGTGTGGGCCGCCTTCCAACTGGCGTGGACCGTGATGGTGACGTCCCGGTTGGTCTTGGTCTACGGCCCGGATCGCTTTGCCCGAGCGACATTTCACCCGGGACGCGTAACTTCAAAAGTTGTTTCCGCGTTCGGATTGCTTGCGGTACCGCTCATAGTCATTCTTTTCATCGGTTCGGATAGTCCGCAGGGCGCGTGCAAGGCCATCGCCGCACTTTTGGGTCTCCTTCTGGCGATCGGAGTGTTGGTCCTGACCGCATTCCTGCATTTCGCTATTGAAGATCCTCAGGGACACACGGCGGAAACTATTTTCCCTTCGTTCGGATTTCTCCAGAAGAAAGCAACACCCAGATCCAGATTCTGGACCGTGATCGGTTCCTGGCTCGCGCGGCATTTGCCACAAGATCTATTGCCGGGAATCCTCGATGGCGAGCGTCTTCGCTCGGGCCACGAAATGGCTGGCATTGCGGTGGCTGTGTTCCTGAGCATATATGTCGCACTGGGATTACGCTTCTCGCCTGCGTGGACAATCCCAGAACGCCAACCTGCCGCCCTATTTTTTCTATTGCTTATATTGACAATTTTCACCTGGCTTTTGTCCGGAGCTGCTTTCTTCATCGATCGGACCCGCCTTCCTGTCTTCACGACTCTTTTGGTTGTTTCGCTTCTGACCGGTGCGGTTAGGTCGGACCACCAATATGCCGTTAAGACGAGCAAGGTTGCGGATGTTGGTCCCTTGAGTCCGGCCATAGTGATCGAAGCCTGGAAAAAGAAGAGAGGAAAGGACACCTACACGATGCTGGTCGTCGCCACGGCAGGCGGAGGAATCCGTGCAGGCGCATGGACGGCGGAAGTCATGACCCGCTTGCAGCAGGATTGTAAAGCAGCAAGTGACTCGCTGCTTCTCGTAAGCTCTGTTTCTGGTGGAAGTATGGGTTCGATGTTCGTGGTTGCTCCTTACAGGGGAGAGGGAGCCTATCCAACCAGCGATGATGAACTGAAGCAGGTCCGCTTCAATACCGAACGCTCCTCTCTCGGTGCTGTTGGTTGGGGACTTGCTTATCCGGACGTCCTTCGCACGATACCGCTGTTTGGG
>Ga0210409_10004337_pt1 | contig 15360 bp, 13 predicted proteins | sample IncBWH17MmetaG_FD_161649 | JGI IMG/M metagenome (GOLD analysis project Ga0210409, IMG submission 161649) | Forest soil microbial communities from Barre Woods Harvard Forest LTER site, Petersham, Massachusetts, United States - Inc-BW-H-17-M | ecosystem: Environmental > Terrestrial > Soil >...
CGCGGTGTTGTTCCCCCGGAACCCGGCATGCCCATCAAAACTTCGACCGTGAGAATCGCCGGCACGATTGAAGTTCGTTCGATTCGAATGGAGGCCATTGCGATTGACGATGGTCGTGCTATGCGAGATGTATGTGTTGTGGTTATAGACGACTCTCCCGTCGTGATGCCAATCGAATCCCCAGTGGTGCCAACCCCAGCCGAAGCCGCCAAAGAATCCGACTCCGAAGCCGAGGCCAAAACCGATACCGGGACCATCCAGGAAGAGCCCCGGATACGGATACCAACCGGGGAAGACTGCGAGTGGATCCCCATACACCAGCCAGGGATCGTATTGAGGTACGTAAACTACATCGGTCGCCGCCGGTTGAATGACGATCGTCTGTCCCTTAGTGTTCACTTTCTCCTCGGTCGTGGTCTTTAGGTTTCCGGCCTGCTTTGCTCGCTGTCGCATGGTTTGAATCGCTTGGGACAGCTCCTGCTGCTGATTGAGATGGGCGTCGCCAAGTTCCGATGTCCAGGCAAGATTCTGGTTCATATTGGCGAGCACTGCAGGGAACTGTATTAGGGCTTTGACGCTGGGGTCCCAGGATTGTTTGTCTACTTCCTTCGCCAGACTGTCGCCCGTGAGATCTTTGTGCTGTTCCATCCAGCTCTGGGCCTCTACAACTTGGTCCGGATAGGTTGCGGCCGCCAGGATCTGGCCAATCAATGCGTCCGGGTACAGTGCGATGGGCGCCACCAGTTGCTGCAGCTGTTCGGGATTCTGTTGCGCAGCCTGAGGCGGCTTCTGCGATGTCGCGCTAAGGGCTTGATAAGCGAACCCGTCTCGCGTGCCCGCGAGTACCAGGCACCAAGAAAGGAATATTGTCATACTCTGCTGGAATAGTCTCATTGTGGAGTCCTCCTTCATGCTTCAAATGGCATACCTGCCTATCAGCGCTAACTCTTCTCGGCCGGCGGAAAATGATCGAATATCTTCTCCACGCCCTTGTCAAGTTCCTTAATGTTTTTGTCGGACTTGTTTGAAAGCGTGTCACTCGAGGATCCCCGCCAGATGAGTTTCTTGGTCTTCGAGTCGAATAGATCGACAACCAGGGTGCCGACCTTGTAGTTGTCTACGGTGGTGGTGGCACTACCAAAGCCGCCTCCCCAGCGCCAGCCGCCCCCGAAGCCGTCGTAATAAGTGTCGAGAGTGCGGTGGTTGTGAGTCATCTCCATCGCTACCACCGAAACGTCTCCGCCCGACTCAACCTGAGTCCAGCCTTTGGCCGTCAGGGCCGCGTTGACGGCTTCCTTGATCCGGTCGACCCAAAGTGGATCAGGGGTCTGGACCTTTTCCCAGGAAAACGTTTTGTACTGGCTGAATTCCGCGCTGCGATCATAATCGGTCTTCACCTGCTGCGCGAACGATGTAGTCGCCGCGATGAGCGCGATTCCAACGAAAGCGAATATTGTACGTTGCGTGTTCATAAGTTCTCCTTCAATCGTCTTGAGGTTTTGTTCTTGGTGGAACATCCGCCTCCGCAGGGTGCAATCGAGGAGCCAAGAAGTGGAGTCCATCAAGATCAACAGATGATTTCGGCCAAACAATTGGCTGTGCTGGATCTTACGGGGGCCCGAAGATTCGTGCTGCGCCGGTCATTCCGCTAGGCGCGAGTTCTTCCGCGACGCCGGAGTGACACACGTGTCGGAAGAGAGGCCCGTTACCGTGAGAAACCAAACGGCGCGAGGGTTACGCCGGCCCTTGCTGGTAGTTCAGGAAGGAGTCCAGCACTGCCTTGATGACGGTTGAGCAGTGTCTCAAAGCCGCCCGCAAACGGCCCCCAAAAAAATGAGGCCGCGCCGCAAGCTGGTTTCGAGCTCAGCGTGCGGTGCGGCTGTCACGTGGCACTTGTGGATGCTAATGGAGGCGAACGAGCTCCTTTTGAGCGGCCTCAAACGAGGGGCGGCTAGGACCCGCCGATAAATCCCAGCTTCTGCTCTGGAATGGACCGGATAGCGGTTGCATCCAAGTTCAGGTGCGATGCGACCATCTCCGGTGGAAGACGGCGGAGCCAGTTGTTCAAGGACACGTCCACGAATTCAGGCGCCTTGAACACCTCCAGAACCACCAGGTCTGTGTCGCCCGTGTTCTCGACATAATGCCCGGCAACCGCGGGCACGTACCCCACGTCATTTGCTTTGAAGTCCATGGTGCGCGCCGACCCAACCGGTGTGAGCACCGTCATTCGTCCCTGGCCGGCCATGTAATACTGCCATTCAGGCGCGTTGGGATGCCAGTGCAGTTCACGCATGCCACCTGGTTTAATAGTCAGTAGGGCGGCGGCGATGTTTTTCGACGCGGGGAAGTTATGCGAGTCGACCACGCGGGCCTCACCTCCGGGCGTGTGAAACGTGGGAGCCATCGACGCCATTCTGAACGTGTACTGAACGGGTGATTGCACCTTCTGCCCGCCAACCGCAGCTCGGTCCTGCACCAACGATTTCGGCAGATCAGCGGGAAAAATGTACATCGAATCGGTTGGTAGCTTACCGAGACTTGCTTGGTCCAGACGCAAGTTTTTGGACAGCACCTCCCTTGGCGTGTGCGCCAGCCATTCCGAGAGGAGGAACGTGTTGTCTTCGGAAAAGAGACCCTCGTCAAAGACGAGCAGGAATTCACAACCGTCGGGCCCGAGACCCTGAATCGAATGTGGATATCCCGCGGGAAAATACCACAGATCGCCTTTGCTGACGTCATCGATAAAGACGGTCCCGTCAGGGTTCAAAACCGTAACGCGAGCAGTCCCGTACAACATAATGGACCATTCATCCGCAGTGTGCCAATGCAGTTCCCGGAAGCTTCCGGCGGTCAGGCGCATGTTCACGCCCGAGAGATCCTTTGAGGACGGCAATTCGCGTTGGGTGACCTGGTGAGTCCAGCCACCCTCTTGAATTCGCTTATGTGCCAGGTCGAATGAATACCAAATGGGCCCCACGTCACCGCTGTCGGTCGGAGGGGGCGTGTTCGAATTCGGATTCTCTTTGAGCAGCGCTCTGTTCTCCGGCCCTGGATCGTTGGCCGAGCGATCACGCTTTGCAGTGCTGGTATTGGTTCGTTGCTGCGCACTGGCCGCGGCTCCGGCGAAGGCTGCCGTGGCCAACGTGGAGCCGATCGCAAGTATGTTTCTTCTTGACAGATCACTTTTGTGGGGCTTTTCGTCACTCATCGCTGTTCTCCTTCTAACCGCAGCACCGTGGCGGATGCATCTACTTTACGACGTCGTTCTTGTCTTCCAACGCCGGTGTGATCACGTGCAGCAAAGCAGGGTCGTCTCTCTTGGCGATTGCGAAGACGGCTGCGGCCCGAACCGGCCACTTCTTGTCGGCAGACGCAGCGGCTAAGGCTGCGTCGATTCTTGCGTCACGATCCTTGGCGAGCTCTTTCGTCGCAGCGGCTCGTTCGGGGCTATCGTGGTCCTTGCTGATTCTCTTGAACACCTCGTAGGCAGGCCCGCCGAAGGGTGCGAACCCAATACCCGTCTCGACACCCATCATCGCCACAGCTTTTGAATCTTTGACCTCGTCTAGTTGAGACGCGAGAAAACCGTGAGCGCCCTTCCGTTCGCCGGTAAGCGCTTCATAGTCGATTTCGTACGCTTCCTCAGGGTGCCCTAACAAGAGGAGGGAGTGAGCGGCCGCAAGAACCACGGCCGGCTCCTTGTCGTTCAGGGCCGCCTTTAGCTTGGGGACGGACGACGCGGCTCCCATCGTACCGAGTGCCCGCGCAGCCGCCGCCCTCACTTTGGGGCTCGAATCGGCGAGGGCGTTGTCCGCAAGCCCTTGCGCCGTCGGGTTATGAGGTATGAGCCGCAGTGCGTGAACGGCGCTCGCACGTTTCGCGGCCCTTTTGCTTGTGAGGCCCTGTTGAAGAATGAGCCAAGCCCTTGTGGTGGGGGCCTGCTGCGTGTTTAGCGGCTCCGCGGGCAAGAATGCCGCTGCAATCGCAAACGTCGCGAGTACGGAAAAACAGTTGTTCATTTCGTCATCCCCTTCGCTATGACTGGCTGGTCACTTGCGGTGGAAGTAGAACCAGGCGCGCCTGGACTCGGAGTTGTTCCCGCAGGAGCCGGTACACCCAGCCACCCGCCGCCTAACGCCTTAATCAAAACGACGGTAGCGACCATACGTTGGCCTCCAATCTGCGTTGCGGTCCGCTGGTTGGCCAGGAGGGCGGTTTGTGCGTAGACAACGTCGAGGTAGCTGACCAGGCCACTCCGGTAACGGTTCAGTGCAATCGTTTCGGCCTGTTGAGCGTTAGTCACGGCATCTGCGGTTGACCCAGCCTCGCCGGCTAGAATGCGCAGGGCGGCCAGTTGATCCTCCACTTCCTGATAAGCCGTCAGCACCGTCTTCTGATACTGCGCGAGCGACTGACGGTACACGGCCCAGGCCTGATCCACGCCGGCCTTCGTCCGGCCGCCAGTGAAGACGGGCATCAAGGCGGACGCCCCCAGCGAGGCGATACTGTTCTGCCAACTGAACAGGCTGGCGAGGTTTGTGCTTTCAAATCCGGTTAAACCCGTCAGCGAGATGTGGGGCAGCGCCGCGGTTTTGGCGACGCCGATCTCCGCGTTCGCGGCTGCGACATAACGCTCCACCTCGGCGATATCGGGCCGGCGCGCCAGGAGCTCGGCAGGAAGACCGGAGGGAATTGCGGGCGGCAACCCGTTGAAAGGGATACGCGGGATCGAGAACTCCGACGCCGCCTTTCCTTCCAGTACGGCGATTGCGTGTTCCAGTTGAGATCGCTGGACGTCCAATGCCTGGGCCTGTGCCTTCGTCTGGTTTAACAAGGTCTCGGCTTGTTTGACCTCCAGCTCACTGGTCAAACCTCCGCGAAATCGGTTGGTTGTCAGATCCACCGCACTTTGCATTTCCTGCACGGTTGCGTCGAGCACCTGACGCTCAGCGTCGGTCTCGCGAAGACTGTAGTAGTCCATCGCCACGTTGGCTTCCACGGCAAGGCGTACGAATCGCAAGTCGGCCGCGGTGGCCTGCTGTGTTGCATTTGCGGCTTCAAGCGAACGGCGTACGCGACCCCATGCGTCGACCTCATAGCTCAAGAAAGCCGGCATTTGAAAGTCGTTGTAGGTCGCTGCCACTCCCCCGGCGGTGTTGTTGTTGGGCCGGTTCAGAGCCTCACGCGTTCGAGAAGCACTGGCCCCCAGACTGATCGTGGGGAAGAGGAAGGAGCGGGCGACCTTTGCGCCGGCATCCGCCTGCTCAACGCGGGCCATTGCCAACTTGATGTCTTGATTTGCGGCGTCAGCTTCAGTCTCCAGGCGGCTGAGCTCAGGATCGCTGAATACACGCCACCAATCGCTGTATGCGATGTCGGGCGTACCGGAATCGGGTGTGCCGCCTTCCTTGAAGTGCGCGGGAACCGGAGGCACAGGCTGGTGGTATTTTGGGCCGACTGTGCAGCCGGCGATGGAAAGGACTGCTAAAACAAGCGCGACGCGCGGCCAAAATGTGCTGGGAATGGACATATTTAACTCCCCTTTTGGGTTGCGGAAACGGATTGCACCGCGACGGCCATGCCGCTGGTTAGATAATCCGGCGGATTGGCAATTACGGCGTCGGACGGACGGACTCCGGTCAGCACTTCGATCGTGTCGCCGAAGTCATGTCCAAGAGTGACTTTTCGAAGCTCGACTTGGTTCTTACGGTTGACTACGCCCACTTGCGGGCCTCCCGCCTGGAAGAGAATCGTGCTGGCTGGCAGTACCAGCGGCACAACGTTGAGCGGAAGCCGAAAATGGACATTGGCGTAGGCGCCGGGGAGCAATTCGCTGGAAGGATTCGGGACATCGAGTTCCGCGGTCAGCGTTCGAGAGTTGGGATCGATCGCTTCCGTAGTCCGCGTAATCGAAGCTGCGAATTGGCGGCCAGGCAGCGATGTGAGGTCCATTGACGCTTGGGTGCCCGGCCTGACTTGGCTGCTGAACTCTTCGGGTACAGTGACAAACACCCGTACCACACTGTTCTGCGAAATCCGGAACAGCTCGCGGCCAACGCCGGAGTTGCCCGCGTTCACCAAGTCCCCGAAATCGGTTTTCCGCAGTGTGATCACTCCGTCGAATGGCGCCACAATCTTCTCGAATCCCTGCATCTGTTCCAGCCTGTTTACGGCCGCGGTTGCCGCCTGGACATTTGCCTCCTGCGCGGCGAGGTTCTGGTTGTTCTGATCCACTTCCAGTTGCGAAACGGAATTGGTTTTGATCAACTCCTGATAGCGGGGCGCGGTAACTTTGGCAAGCGCCAGGCTGGTTTCGGCCTGTTTCAGCTGCGCCCGAGCCTGGTCCAACTGTTGGTCCAGATCCGGCGCATCAATCTCGGCAAGCAACTGGCCTTTTGTGACGTGCGCGCCGATGTCCACATACCAGGTGCGAACGTAGCCGTTCACCCGCGCGAAAATCGGTGACTGCGAGAATGCCTGGATCATTCCCGGCAAAGTCAGTTCCGAGCTCGACTGGCCGCGCTGCGCATGAATCACCCTGACGGGCTGTACTTGCAGCGATTTCGTCGTCGTCGCAAGCTGTTGGCTCTGCTGTTGCCGCGCCTGCAAGCCGAAAAAGGCAGAGGCGGCCAGTACCGCCGGAATCAGCAGGAACCACAGCAGCCGCATTGCGCCTCGCGATGACTTCGGAGTCTTACCGGAGCCTTTTACGTCCTTGTTCATAACCTCTTGAAGTTGTTTCATAGAATCCTCACGCTTGCTGATGTTTTCGGTGGCGGACAATGGCAAACACGGTGGGCACGAAAAACAGAGTGGCAACGGTGGCGAACAGCAGCCCGCCGATGACAGCGCGGCCTAGTGGGGCGTTCTGCTCTCCGCCTTCGCCCATCCCGATGGCCATCGGTACCATGCCGATGATCATGGCCAGCGCCGTCATGATTACCGGCCTCAATCGCGTCGCGCCCGCTTCCAGGGCCGCGCGTAAAGCATCCTTGCTTTCAGTGAAACGCTCATTGGCGAAGCTGATAACCAGCACGCTATTCGCCGTCGCCACGCCCATGCTCATGATGGTTCCCATCAAGGCGGGAACGTTCAAGGTAGTGTGGGTCAAGAACAACATCCAGCAGATACCCGCGAGCGCCGCTGGAAGGGCGGTAATGATGATGAAAGCCTCGCTCCACGATTGGAAGTTGACGACGATCAGAAGATAGACCAGCACAATCGCGAACGCGAGACCGGCGCCCAACCCAATAAAGGACGATTGCATCGTGGCGACTTGCCCGCGAGTCACCATGCTGCTTCCCCTTGGCAGTTGCTTTTGCGCCGCGGCCGTGATCTTCGCGATATCCCCAGCCACGCCGCCCAGATCGCGCCCTTGCGTCCCGGCGTAAACGTCGATTACCCGCTGCACGTTGTAGTGAGTCACAACGGCTGGCTCCTGGCGCCTATCCATCGACGTCAGATTCTCCAGGAGCTGCGGCTGTTGCGCGGATGGTGAGTTGACCGGAATGGTCCGCAATGCGTCGATCGAATTCACTTCGTATTGCGGAGTTTGTATCGCAATAGGATAGCTGACTCCATTCGGAGAGAGCCAGAAGTTGGGAGCCGTTTGAAAGCTGGAACTTAAGGACACCAAAACGTTGTTCGCGACGTCCCTCTCGCTCAGGCCTACTTGCTGCGTTCTCACACGGTCGACCGCGAAGTCCAGCCGCGGTTGGTCCAGCAACTGGTGAAGGTGCACGTCGACCGCGCCGGGAACCGAACGGATCTGTTCGGCCATCTCGGCCGCAAGCGAAAAATTCTGCGGCATGTCGCTGCCGACGATCTGGATGTCAATTGGCGCGGGAAGGCCGAAGTTCAGAGTTTGGGTGACGATGTCTGCCGGCTCAAAGAAGAACGCAGTGGCGGGGAATGCCTTGGGCAGCTCTTCGCGCAGCTTTTGCACGTAGTCCGCGGTGGGGCGATGCTTAGCCTGAAGAGAAACCAGGATCTCCGCATCGAAGTTACCCACAGTTTCGCTATTGCTGTAAGAGAGATTGATTCCGCTCGTGGGCAAGCCGATATTATCGAGAATGCCACCCAACTCCGCGGCCGGTATGACCCTTCGAATGATGTCTTCGGCCTCGCTTGTGACGCGCGCAGTTTCCTCGATTCGAGTGCCCGTCTTCGCCCGTAAATGGAGGCGCAACTGGCCGGCATCGACAGCCGGAAAGAAATCTTCCCCCAGGTGGCCGACGAGCAGCAGGCTTGCCAGGCTGAAGGCAAGAAAACCGCCCGCGAAAAGCGCCCGGTGATCCAAACACAACTCCAGCAGGTTCGAGTAGCTTCGCTTTATGGCGTCAAAACCGCTTTCGAATCCGCGGTGAATGCGGGCGAAGATACCGTTGCTGTGTTCCTGCTCCGGATGTTGGTATCTGGCCGCCTCTTTCCTCATCAGGTACATGACGAGTGTCGGCACCAGCGTGCGGGAAAAGAAGTACGAGGCCAGCAAGGCGAATACCACGGCTTCCGCGAGTGGAACAAATAGATAGCGCGCCACTCCGGTGAGGAAGAACATAGGCACGAACACGATACTGATGGATAGAGTCGAGACCAAAGCCGGCACCGCTATCTGCTCAGCGCCATCGAGGATCGCCTGGAGGTGTTCCTTTCCGGAGGCCATCTGGCGCTCAATGTTCTCGATGGTCACCGTAGCATCATCCACCAGGATTCCAACAGCCAGCGCGAGACCGCCCAGGGTCATGATGTTGATGGTCTGTCCGAGCGCGCTCAAGATCAGCAGCGATGTGAGGATGGATAGAGGAATGGAAATCGCGATAATCAGAGTGCTCCGCCAACTTCCCAGGAACATGAGGATCATCAGCGAGGTCAGGAGTGCGGCAATGCCGGCCTCGCGAACCACGCCTTGCAGTGAAGCGCGTACGAACAACGATTGATCGAACAGTGGCGTTATAGCCAGTCCGGACGGAAGAGTCGCCTTAATTCGAGGCAGGGCGTTGTAGATCGCCGATACAATCGAGAGCGTCGACGCGTTTCCGGTCTTCTGCACTGTAAGCAGGACGCCGCGCTGGCCGTCCTGACGGACGATATTCTGTTGCACGCCATAACCGTCGCGCACGTGGGCAACATCCTGGATATAAATGGTCCCGTCTCCAACTACTTTGATCGGGATATGATTCAGGGCATCCACCATGGATGGACTGCCGTTCAGTCCGACGTTGTACTCGGTCCGGCCGATCTTGGCCGTGCCGGCAGGAAGAATCACACTCTGCGCGTTTACAGCGTTGACCACGTCCATCGGCGAAAGGCCCTTTGCCATGAGCTCATGAGAATCGATGTCTACCATGACCTGGCGGATCTTCCCTCCGTATGGATAAGGAAGAGACGCGCCTGGAACCGTTGCCAACTGCGGGCGAATGAAGTTCACTCCCAAGTCGTTCAGCTCCTGCTCAGACATTCCTTTGCCGCCCAACCCGAGCTGCAGGATAGGAACCGACGATGCATCGTAGCTGATGACCAGCGGAGGCGTGATACCGGGAGGGAATTGCTTCAAACCGACTTGGGATTCAGCGATGACTTCCGAAATCGCGCCCTCAACGTTCGCTCCGGGCTGGAGGAACACTTTGATGACCGCAACTCCATTCAACGATTGAGACTCGATATGTTCGATGTTGTTGACCACGGTGGTTAGCGATCGCTCAAAGATTGAAACGACACGCGTCTCCATCTCGGCGGGCGGCAGGCCCGAGTAGGTCCAAATCACGCTGATGACGGGAATATTGATGCTCGGAAAGATATCCACGGGTGTCCGGAGCAGAACGACGGGGCAAATGAGCAACAGCACCAGAGAGAAAACAATGAATGTATAAGGGCGTGCCAGAGCGAGTTTCACGATCCACATAAAGAATCCCCTTCCGTCAATTCACGACCGATCTATTCGCGACCACATCAGTTAACCGCGAGATGTTCAGGGCCTCTTGCGCACTAAACGAGGACCTGAGGCGTCGCGCTTACGTTTGAGAGCGGCAATTTCACGATCTACTTCTTTCATCTCCAGCCGGAGATCTGCAAGAGCCTTTAAGAGCGAGTGTGAATTCCCTAGCCGCTCCATGCACCGGATTGCCTGAATTACGCAGCGCAGTATTGAATGCAGTTCACCGGTCATCTTGTCGAGCGATCTCAGCCTGTCCATCACTTCTCTCCTCTCTGTCCAAAGGGAGGCTTCCCCATGGACTTGTGGTCGACGGGTTGGCTTTGCTCACCACCGTCCCGCCGCAGCAGGCTGCGCGCGCGAGAGCCCGCGCTTCCGCATCTTGCTGATCAAGGTAGTCCGTTTCACGCCCAGACGTGCCGCCGCGCCGGCCGCGCCGCCCACCACCCAATTGGTCTCCCGCAAGGTGTTCAGAATGTGATCCCGCTCGGCTTCCTCCAGGGTCACGGGTTCTCTCAGAACCGTCGGGCTAGCGAGCACCGAGAGCTGCAGCACATCGCCGCTGGTTAGGATCACTGCCCGTTCGATGAAATTCTGCAGTTCCCGAATGTTTCCGGGCCAAGGGTGGCGCACCAGCGACTCCATGGAATCCGAGGCAATCTTGTCGATGTGCTTAGACATACGCTCCGCGTATGTATGCACAAAGTGCGCTACCAGCATCGGGATGTCTTCCGGCCGATGGCGGAGCGGCGGCAAGGCAATGGGAAAGACGTTCAGACGGTAATAGAGATCCATTCGGAACAGCTTCTCCGCGACCAGCGTCGGGAGATCTTGATTAGTCGCGGCTACCACGCGCACATCAACGTGACGGGTGTACGTGGCGCCTAGCCTTTCGAACTCCTGCTCTTGCAAAACGCGCAGCAATTTCGCCTGCAGTTCGAGGGGCATATCGCCGATCTCATCCAGAAACAGAGTGCCGCCGTTCGCCGCTTCGAAACGGCCGACCCTTTGCGCCACAGCGCCCGTGAAGGCTCCTTTTTCGTGACCGAAGAGCTCGCTTTCCAGCAGTCCCAAAGGAATCGCAGCGCAGTTCAGCTTCACGAAGGGTCGATCGCGGCGCGCGCTGTGCATATGGATGGCGCGCGCAATGAGCTCTTTGCCCGTACCCGTTTCACCTTCGATGAGTACCGTAGCGTCCGTGGGGGCCACCGTTCTAACTTGATCCAATACTCCGCGAAGGGCGGGGCTCGATCCCACAATGCCTTCGAACCCATTCCAACCTGCATCACGGTGCTCGTCGCACGGATCGAGTGCAACGTACGGCCCGTAGTCGTTTGTTGTTGTCCTGAACGGCAAGACGGCGCAGGAACGGCGCCCTGAATTCTTCTCTTGCTCGCGAATGGCGATGGCATTTTCAAAAGGCATTGTTTCAAACCTCTCAGTGAACTTTCTAACCAACTGCGACTGCATACTCGGTGAACGTTTCATCTTCCACATTCAGTTTGGATCCAGTGCCCTTTTCTTAAAACCCTCGATGGAAGGCTTGATAGCCAACTAAATCGTGATGATGGGGAGCCCCTCTTTCGGGGTGGATGACACTACCCCTGCGAATACTTGGGCGGTCCTTTTACCGATTGGGTTTATAGAATGAGCGGGAGTCCGTGAGACACCCCGCGAGGTGGAGCTACCGCTGCGGAATGCGGATCCGCTTTCGCCCGAACAGATGTGCATCCACGGACCATGCCCCAGGTCCGAGCATCGCCAGTCCAGCGCCCAATGCTCCGAGCAGGAGATGCATCCACGGTTCGGTGGGATATGAGAAGGTGAGAAATAGCTCCGCGATCGCCATCAGCACACCCGCGACAGGTGTCCACAAGCCGGCCAGCAACAGCGCTGCGGCGCCCGCCGCAACCAGTTGCGGGATGACCACTGCCGGCATAGTTGCCGTCAGCAGTCGCAGAATCCCTAGTTGAAACGGTGGAATCGCGACTACTGCTCGCAAGAATAGGAGCCCGGTTCCAGGCCAGCCTTCCGGGAATGTCGAAAAAAGCCGTTGCACCCAAACTCCCGCTTATAGGCTACCGGCTTCAGGACACCATCGAAACCCTAAAAAGTCGATTGCGTGAAACCCTCTTTCGAGGGGGTCTTAGAGGTCGATGATCCCGCGTTTCAGTCCAATGGTGACGGCATGGGTCCGGTCATTGGCGCCTAGTTTCGCGAGAATGTTCTTGACGTGGCCCTTCACGGTTTCTTCGGTGATGGCGAGTTGCGCCGCGATCTCCTTGTTGGCGTTCCCGGCCGAAATGAGCCCCAGAACCTCGATTTCCCTGGCGGACAAATCATCATCCGTCGCGTGCTGAGCGAGTTCCGTGGCCACCTCCGGCACCATCCGTTTTTTCCCGGCATGTACTAGTCGGATGGTCTCAACAAGGTCTTTACGCACGAGACTCTTGAGCAGGTAGGCCCGCGCGCCAGCTTTGAGCGCCCGCATCACCTGGACGTCTCCCGTGTAAGTCGTAAGGACAATGATTCGAGCTCCTGGGAATTCCCCGCAAATCGCGATCATCGCATCGACGCCATTCATTTCGGGCATCTGCAAATCCATCAAGGTTACATCGGGATGATGTTTCCGGAATTGTTCGATGGCCTCGCGGCCGTTGGAAGCCTCGGCAACCAGCACCATGTCCGGTTGACCGGCCAAAAGCGCGGCCACGCCCGCGCGAACCAGGGGATGGTCGTCGACCGCGAGAATGCGAATCGGCGCCGGATCGCTGCTCATCAGCTCGTTGCCTTCCTTTTGCGGAATAGCCAGGAACCGCCGCGGCCGGGCGATGTGCGGTACGCAATTGAGTCCGGAATACGCAGGTCCACCTCCGTGCCCGCCCCGGCCTCGCTCCAAATGTCGAACTGCCCGCCGATTTGCTGGGCGCGCTCGCGCATGCCTGGCAAACCCCAGTGCCCATCGCGTCCTGCGTTCAGGTGCTGCGGGTCAATGCCCTTTCCATCGTCCCGGATGCGCAGCCGAAGAAGACGCTCACCGTAGGTGATCTCCGCTTCGATATTACGTGCCTGTGCATGCTGGAATGCATTTCGCAGCGCCTCACGCGCAATGCGGTAAATGTCGTCGCGGAGGATGGGATGCAGGTCCCTCGCTTTCCCCTCTATGGAGACCCGGAATGCCGGCGGGGCCTTCGCGACATCGTGCGCGCCGCCGAGCTCGTCGCCCAAGGCGGTCATGGCCTGGGCGAGATCGTTCGCAACAGTTGTGGAGGAACGTAAATTCTGAATCGCGTCACGGCCCTCGACGATGGCCTGGTCGGCGAGATCGAGAACCCTTTCAAGGGCTTCCTTCGCTTTGCCCGCCGGAAGCAAATCGCTCGCCGCTTGAAAATGGAACATCAACGCCTGAAAACTCTGCAGCAGCGTGTCGTGCAATTCGCGGGCGATCCGGGATCTCTCGGCAAGGCGTTCTTCAAATAGCAGGGTAAGCTGGGCTTCGGTCAACTTCCGCACTCGGGCCACCATTGCCGTAATCACCCAAGCGGTTACCAGGAATGCAAAGGTTGCCACGATGTCCAACGGGTTCCTCGACGCTGACGTGGAGAACCGTGGAATAGAGAAGTAATTCAGGCACACAACCGCCATCAGGGAGACCGCGATCGAAGAAACGAATCCGGCCCGGAGAGACACGAACACGACGACGATCAGATACAGAAGCGACGTCGCTCCGGGTTGGAGGTTGAGCCGGAAGGCGGCAAAAGTGAGCACTGCCAAGCCGACGATTCCAAAACCCAGCTGTGCAGCAGAAGGCCAGAAGCTTCGGGGAGCCGTAATTGGCTGTCTTCCGGCCGGGGGGTGTCGACCGTCAATCTCGCTCATCGGCCGTTCCCGTCTTTGGATTCCAGGATGTCCCAAACATGAGTCATCGCGAGCGACATTACTGCGCCACATCTAGAGTATCGCTCCAGAGTGGCTTGTGTCGGCCAGATGCCAGGTGCTGTCCGTCAATCAACAGGCGAGCGAAAACCATGAAACAAACTCTTTTGAAATCAAGGGTCGGTCTGGACATTCACATGCCCTTATCTCAGCGAGAGAAAACGGAGCGCTGGTGTGAAAAAACATCCGGCGCCCATTCGAAAGATAAAGGAGAAAAGAAGATGAATACCAGATTGAACGGCCTATTCCTCAGCGGTTCCCTTGCGCTGAGTTTCTTTATGGCCAAGCCGGCATTGGCGGATGAGTGGAACAAGAGAACGGAATTCCAGTTCAGCGCGCCGGTGGAGATTCCCGGAATAGTGCTCGCGCCCGGCAAGTACGTGTTCCAGCTCGCCGACAGCGACTCCGACCGTAACATCGTGCAGGTCCTCTCGGAGGACTCCAGCGGTAATGAAACCCTGGTCGCGACCATCGTGGCGATTTCGGATTATACTTCGAACCCGTCAGACAAACCGGCCATCAATTTCGAGGAGCGGCGCTCCAACACCCCCGAGGCGATTCACAGCTGGTTCTATCCCGGCGACGTTATAGGCTGGGAGTTCGTTTATCCCAAAGAGCAGAGCCTGGAGGCAAGCGCGATTTCCACACCCGCTCCGGTCCCGGTAGCCACCGAGGCTGCCCCGGCTTTGCCGCCGGCGCCCCAGCTTCAAGCTGAAGAGCCGCCCTCGGAAACCACTGCACTGGCCAAGTATGAAGGTGAAGCATCGATCGCGCTGAGCGACGCACCAGCTTCACCGGTCCAGTCCGTACAGGAACCGGATACCCAGAACACAACCGGCCAGGTTCTCCCCGAGACGGGTGGGTATTCCGACCTGGAACTGATCCTTGGCCCAGCTCTGTTAGGCTTCGGCATCGTAGCCCTGTGCGCCTCCCGCCGCAAGGCTGTGGCTTGAGCTGCCCTGTTGCCTTTCATCTTGCTGATGTTCTTGCTCTCGCGATGGTCCGGCGGCCTCCTCGATCGATACGGCGCGAAAGCCCCGCTGGTGATTGGTCCCTTGGTCGCGGCGGCCGGACTAGCGCTGTTTGCGCGGCCGGGCATCGGCGGTCCCTGCTGGGCCACCTTCTTCCCCGCGGCAGTAGTGTTAGGGCTCGGGATAGCGATCAGCGTCGCCCGGCTGACGACGACCGTGATGAACGCAGTCGAGCAAGACGCCGGTACGGCTTCTGGGATCAACAACGCCGTCTCGCGCATCGGCGCCCTGTTGGCAGTCGCAATTTTCGGAGCGCTCATGACGGGGACGTTCCAGAAAGCTCTGAACCAGGAACTGGACATTCTCGCTGTGGCGCCAGCGGTTCGGGCGCAAGTTTGGGCTCACATCGCCGGGTGTTGTGGGCGGCGGCATCGCTGGCGCTCGCCAGTTCTTTGAGCGCGGTCATGCTCATATCCGCCGAGAGGCGATCACAGCATAAATCGCCGCCAGCAAATCGGG
>Ga0210409_10004340_pt1 | contig 15357 bp, 12 predicted proteins | sample IncBWH17MmetaG_FD_161649 | JGI IMG/M metagenome (GOLD analysis project Ga0210409, IMG submission 161649) | Forest soil microbial communities from Barre Woods Harvard Forest LTER site, Petersham, Massachusetts, United States - Inc-BW-H-17-M | ecosystem: Environmental > Terrestrial > Soil >...
CTACCTGCGCTATCACGAGGGCGATTTCTTCGACCTGACACAGGTGCTGCGCACCCAGTTCGCGCTCGATGACGCGCAGTACTTCGCCAACCTCGAGGTGCGGCCGGGCACGCCCGACCCCGACACGCACCGCGTCGCGGTCGACATCCATGCCGATCCCAACCGCCGCCACCGCTACTCCTTCGGCGCCGGCTACGCCACCGACACCGGCGCGCGCGCCACGCTCGGCTTCGAGGATCACCGCATCAACTCGAGCGGCCAGAGCTTCAACGCCACCGTGCAGTTCGCGCAGATCACACGCTACAAGGTGGTGACGAGCTACATCTTCCCGGGCCACGATCCGGCGCTCGAGCATCTCGCGCTCAACGGCAGCGTCGACGAGCAGACGCTGGCGGATGTCACCGCCTACACCCAGTCGGTGGGACCGAGCTTCACCTGGGTGCACGGCGGCTGGCAGACGGTGTGGAAGGCGAACGTGGTCCGTACCAGGAGCGAGGATCTGAACGGCACCGCCACCGATCGCCTGTTGGTGCCGGAGCTCGATCTCGCTTCGGTCCCCGAGGACTATCTCGGCGAGCCGCTGTTCGAGTACCCGTTCCTCGCGCAGATCCGCGGTTCGCACTCGGCGCTCGGCTCGGACTCGAACTTCATCCAGGCGCACGCCCAGCTCGAGAACACCTTCCGCCTCGGCGGCCCGTGGCACCTGCTGCTGCGCGAGGAGGTCGGGGCGAGTCTGGTGTCGCGCTTCTCGAGCCTGCCGACGATCTACCGCTTCTTCGCCGGCGGCGACAACAGCGTGCGCGGCTTCTACTACAACGAGCTCTCGCCGGTCGACCCGGTGTGCACCACCGGCACCAACGGCCAGTTCCTGCGCAACGCCGACGGCAGCTGCCAGAGCGTCGCGGGCTACATCAAGGTCGGCGGCAAGGACCTGATCACCGGCACCGTCGAGGTGGTGCGCGAGCTGCCGCGCAACCTGGGAATAGCGACCTTCGTCGACTACGGCAACGCCTTCGATCATTTCGGCAACAAGCTGTTCTATTCCGCCGGTGTCGGCATCCGCTTCCGCACGCCGGTGCTGACCCTCGGCGTGGACGTGGCGCAGCCGCTCAACTCGCCGGGCTCGGGTCCCCGCCTGCACATCAACTTCTCGCCGAAGCTGTAAGGTACGGTGCATCGTGCGGCGCCTGCTCATCCTCATCACCGCCTGCCTGCTGATACTGCTGATCGTGGTGGTGCCGGCCGCGATCATCGGCGCCGCGGCCTTCACCGAGTCGGGGCTGCAGTTCCTGGTGCGGCACATTCCCGAGCGCTTCGGCTCGGGGCCGGGCGCGGTCCACCTCAAGATCACCGGCGTCTCGGGCACGCTCGCGCGCGGCCTGCACGCCGACCGGGTCGAGATCGACCACGAGCTGGTGCATCTCACCTTCGAAGGCATCGACGGCCGGGTGGCGCTGGCGCCGCTCCTGCTGCAGACGATCCGCTCCCCGGATGCCACCGTGCAGCACGCGCTCATCGAGGTGAAGCGGCGCACGCGCCAGGTGCCGCCCTCGCCGCCGGTGTTCCTGCCGCGCTGGCTCCTGATCAGCGCCGAGCACACCACCGTCGACGATGCGGTGCTGACGGTCTACAACGGCGTGCGGCTCGAAGCCACGCACCTCACCGGTGCCGCGGTGCTGCGGCACCGCTCGATGCGCTTCTTCCAGGCGCAGGGCAACCTCGGCGACGCGCGCGTCGATGCGATCGGCGAGCTGCACGCGCGCGACCCGCTCGGCATCGAGGGCCAGGGGCACATCGAGTGGACGCCCGCCGGGCAGCCGGGCTGGCGCGTCGACGGCTCGGCCCACGGCGACCTGAACGCGCTCGAGCTCAGCGGGCACTTCCTCAGCCCGTTCCGCGCCGACGTCACCGGCCGGGCGCTCGACCTCACTCACCAGTGGCACATGATGGGCGATGCCAACGTCGAGAACTTCGACCTGCGCGCCTGGGGAATATCGGGCCCGCTCGGCGTCATTAAGGCCCATCTGGCGCTCGCCTGGAACGGCGACGGCTTCAGCGGCCGCGGCAAGGTCGAGCCGACCGGGCTCCATGCCGGGGTGTTCGACGCCGAGTTCGACGGCGCGTTTGCCAAGGGCGTGCTCACGGCGAAGCACATGGAGGCACGCCACCCCTCGGGCGCCCACGCGGTGGGCTCGGGAACCTTCGCTATCGTCCCGAACGGCCCGCGCCTGAGTCTCAGCGGCAGCTGGGAGAACTTCCGCTGGCCGCTCGTCGGGCCCGAGCCCGCGGTGCAGAGCGCCGCGGGCACATTCACGCTCGAGGGAATCCTGCCCTACAAGGTGCACGCCCAGGGCGCGGCCAGCGCGGCCGGCGTCACCGCCAGCTCCTTCGACGTGACCGGCACGCTCGGCAAGGACAGTTTCGCCTTCGGGCCCGCCGAGCTCGACGTCCTGAGCGGACATGCCAGCCTGAGTGGCGCCGTCGCCTGGGCGCCGCGCCCGAGCTGGTCGGTGGCGGGCCAGCTCACCGGCATCAATCCCGCGCCGTTGCGCGCCGACCTTCCGGGCAGTGTCGGCGGCTCGCTCGCGGTCTCCGGGCGCGGCTTCGATCCGCGCGGCGACCTCACGGTCACCGTCGCAAACTTGAGCGGCAAGCTGCGCGGCGCACGCGTGAGCGGCGGCGGCTCGCTCGCCCGCACCGGCGGCGAGCTGCACTTCGATCGGGTGCGCGTGGCGCTCGGCGGCACGAGTCTCGCGCTCGATGGCCGCGCCGGCGAGCAACTCGACCTGCGCTTCACGCTCGCGAGCTCCGACCTGAGCCTGTTCGCCACCGATGCCCACGGGCAGTTGAACGCCAGCGGCACACTGCGCGGCACGACCGCGGACCCGGCGGTGGTGGCGAGCGCGCACGGCAGCGCGCTCGGCTACGACGGCCTCGGGATCGCGAAGCTCGACGCCGACATCGACTTCAACCCGGCCGACCGGGAGCGCCCGACCCGGATCGAGGCGCGCCTCACGAGTCTCGCCTATTCGCGCCACGTCATCGACAGCGCCGTCCTCACGGTGTCGGGGCCGCCTGCGGACTACCACGTGCACCTCGATGCGCACGCGACCGGACTCGGGCTCAGCGCGGACGCCGGCGGCGCCTATGCCCGCGGCATCTTCCAGGGCGAGCTCAAGGCGCTCGCGCTCAAGGGCAAGGACGCGCTCGATCTGTCGCTCGAGCACCCCGTCGGCCTGACCGCCTCCGCCGGGCACGTGCGCGTCGAATGGCTGTGCCTCGCCGGCACGCCCGGCGCCATGTGCGCCGATGCCGACTGGAGCCCGCAGCACTGGTCGGCGACGCTCATGAGCAACCAGCTGCCACTCAGCGCACTCACGGCCGGCATGACGCCCAAGGTGCAGTACCAGGGCACGGTCGACCTCCTGCTGCGCGCGACCGGCGGCGCGCAGCTGCCCGCCACCGGCACGCTGCGCGCGCAGTTGAGCGATGCGGTGTTGTCGCACCAGCTGGTCAGCAAGAAGATCGAGCACACGCGCATCGGCTCGGGCACCATCACCGCGAGCGCGACGCCGGCTAACGTTACGGTCGCGGCCGTGCTCGAGGACGGCGAGGTCGGTACCATCCGGGCGCGCGTCGACGCGCAGCGCGGCAGCGCGCAGTGGCAGGACATGCCGCTCGCGGGGGCGCTGCACGCCGAGACCTCGGAGCTCGGCCTCGTGTCGCTGTACTTCCCCGACATCGATCGCGCCGCCGGCGATCTGCACGCCGACGTGAACGTGGCGGGCACGCTCGGGGCGCCGCAGCTCAGCGGGGTGATGAAGCTCACGGGCGGGGAGCTCGATCTCTATCAGGTGAATCTCGGGCTGCGCCAGGTGACGCTCGAGGCGCACCTGTCGGACGGGGGACTCGACTTCAGCGGCAACGCTCGCGCCGGCAACGGCACGGCCGCCGCGAACGGCCATCTCGAGTGGCACAACCTCCTGCCCTACGGCAAGTTCCATCTCGAAGGCACGAACCTGCGCGTGGCGGCCACGCCCGAGGCGCAGATCGACGCTTCGCCGGATCTCGCCTTCGCCATCGACGGGCGGCGCATCGAGGTCACCGGCACGGTCGCCGTGCCGTACGCGAAGATCCAGCCGAAGGACATCACCAACGCCGTGCGCACCTCGCCCGACGAGGTGATCGTCGGCAGCGAGGCGCCGAGTCCCGCCGAGCGCTTCGAGGTGCGCAGCACCATCACGCTCACCCTCGGCGACAAGGTCTCGGTCGATGCCTCGGGGCTCACCGGCCGCCTCACCGGCAGCGTCACCATCAGGAGCGGCTACGACGCCATCACGCGCGCCACCGGCGAGCTGTCGGTGGCCGACGGCAAGTACCTCGCCTATGCGCGCAAGCTCGACATCCAGCGCGGCCGGCTCATCTTCACCGGCGGCGCGGTCGACGATCCGGGCGTCGACCTGCGCGCGCAGAAGGAATTCCCCGACGTGACCGCCGGGGTCAACGTGCGCGGCACGCTGCTCGCGCCGCGCATGTCGTTCTTCTCCGACCCGCCGCTGCCGCAGTCGCAGATCGTCTCGCTCATCCTCTCGGGCGGCTCGAGCCAGGCGACGCAGACCGGGGCCAACGCGGCTCTCGGCCAGGGCGCGGCGCTGCTCGCCGCGCAGGTCGGCTCGCGCGTCGGCCTGCCGGACGTGAGCCTCGAGACCGATCCGATCGCCAACGAGACCTCGCTGGTCCTCGGCCGCTATCTCACGCCGCGCCTGTACGTGAGTTACGGCGTGAGCCTCACCGAGACCTTGAACACGCTCAAGCTCCGCTACACGCTCGGCGACCATTGGGTGGTGCGCACCGAGCTCGGCACCGCGCGCGGCGCCGACCTGATCTACAGCATCACCAAGTAGTGCCGCCGCCCGGCGCTACTTGCTGCAGTCGCCGATGCGGTGCGCCGCGATCTTGACGGTGACGCTGCGCCCCTGCTCGGTGTTCGAGACCATCGTGCCCTGGAAGGACTCGCTCGCGAAGCTGCCCTCGAAGCGCGCGGTGCCGTGCTCGCACTGCGTGGTGAACTTCACCGTGCTGCCGGAGATCGAGTGCTCGGTGACCCTGCAGCTCTCGCGGTTGGGCTGGCCCGAGGAGATCTGCTGGCTGACGTGGTCGAGATCCGACTGGGTGATGCAGTGCTGCGTGACGTGCGGCTTCTGGATCATCGCCAGCGCCTGGGGCGGCATCTTCGCCGCCACGTCCGGCGGCAGCTGCACGTCCGCCGTGCTGGTGAACTCGTACAGGCCGGGCCTCAAGCCCAGCGTCTGCGCATGGAGCGCGAACGAGAGGCCCGCGGCGGCGGCGAGCAGCGCGGCGCGGCCGGCGCGTGACGATCGCAATGACGGCATGGACCCCCCTGGACCCTGGCGTGCCGCGGCATTCTAGCGGTGGCCGCGGCCGCTTGACGCACGTGCATTAATATGCACAATACGCGCATCTTTATGCAGTGACGCGATCCCGGATGCTGAACGACACCGAGCAACTCGAGCGCCGCGGCGCCATCATGCGCATCCTGCGCGCGGGGCTGGTGCGCAAGCAGCAGGACCTGGTGCGCCTCCTCAAGAAGGAGGGGCACGACGCCACCCAGTCCTCGATCAGCCGCGACCTGCGCAACTTAGGCGTGCTCAAGGCGAGTGGCCGCTACGTGCTGCCGCCGGACGAGCTGCAGCGGGCCAACGGTGACTTCGCCACGCTGGCGCAGTTCGTGCGCGAGCTGCGCCGCGCCGGCGCCTCGCTCACGGTGCTGCGCACCACCATCGGCGCCGCGCAGTCGGTCGCCGTCGCGATCGACAAGGCCGAGTGGCCCGAGGTCGCCGGCACGATCTCGGGCGACGACACCATATTCATTGCTACCGCCAACTCCCGCGCGCAGGATGAGCTCGTCACCCGCCTGCACGTCCTCTTCAGGATCTGAGCCATGCCCGCAAGCCCGAGCGGCGCCGCAGCAGCCGCCACCAGTCCCATCGTCCTCGCCTACTCCGGCGGCCTCGACACCTCGTTCCTCGTGCCCTGGATCGCGGAGACCGAGCGGCGCCCGGTGATCACGGTGACGGTCGACACCGGCGGCATCGACGCCGCCGCCGCGCGCGCGCTCGGCGAGCGCGCCCGGGCGCTCGGCGCCGTGGCGCATCACCAGATCGACGCGCGCGCCGGCTACTTCGAGCAGGTGCTGCGCTTCCTCATCATGGGCAACGTGCGGCGCGGGCAGCTCTATCCGCTGTGCGTCGGCGCCGAGCGCGTCATGCAGGCCCAGACCATCGCCCGCATGGCGCGCGAGCTCGGCTCGGACACCGTGGCGCACGGCTGCACCGCGGCCGGCAACGACCAGGTGCGCTTCGAGGTGGCGCTGCGCACGCTGGCGCCCGACCTCACGGTGCTCGCGCCGGTGCGCGACCGCGCCTTCAAACGCCAGGAGGAGCTCGAGTACCTCACGGCACGCGGCCTGCCAGTGCCTCCGACCGGCGCCGCCTACTCGGTGAACCGCGGGCTCTGGGGCGTGACCATTGGCGGCAAGGAGACGCTGACTTCAGCCGGCAGCATTCCGGATGACGCCTGGCTCCTGACGCGCGATGCGTTCACGCGCCCGCGCGCGCCTGCGCGCCACGTGCTCGGCTTCGCGCAGGGACGGCCGGTGGCGCTCGACGGACGCAGCGCTGCGCCGGTCGAGATCATCGAGCAGCTCGAGGCGCTGGCCGCGCCCTACGGCATCGGCCGCGGCATCCATCTCGGCGACACCATCATCGGCACCAAGGGGCGCGTGGCGTTCGAGGCGCCGGCGGCCGAGGTGCTGCTCACCGCGCACCGCGAGCTCGAAAAACTGACGCTCACCGGGCGGCAACAGCGCATCAAGGAGCTCGTCGGCGCACCCTATGGCGACCTGGTGCACGAAGGCCAGCTGCTCGATCCCGTGTGCCGCGACATCGAGGCACTGCTCATCTCCTCGCAGCAACGCGTCACGGGCGAGGTGCATTTCAGGCTCCAGCCCGGGAATCTCTTCATCGAGGGAGTCGAGTCGCAATACTCGCTGATGGCCGCCTCGCGCGGCGTGTACGGCGAGGCGGCCGGCGAATGGTCGGCGGTGGATGCGCTCGGCTTCTCGCGCATCGTCGCGCTCCCGGGCGTGTTCTACAGGCGCGCCGGAGAGCAGGCGGCGGCGGGGGAGCACTGAGATGGTCAGCATGCGCTCGGTGATCGTCGACAAGCTCGCCTCCGTCACCCAGGCCTGCGGCCTGTCGCACGAGGTGCGCATCTCCGCCGACATTCCCGCGGAGGAAGGCGTCGTGGTGGTGGTCGAGGTGCTCAACAACAAATCGACCTACAACACGCTCGAGCTCGTGAGCGGCCGCATGGCCAAGGTCGGCAAGGGCGACATCGTGGCCGGAGCGCTCGGCCACCGCCAGGCGCTGTTCGGCTACTCCGGGCACGTGCCCGAGTCGCTCCGGCCGGGCGACATCATCCAGATGCTCAACATCGGCGGGGTGCTCGGCATCTGCGACTCGATCAACCCCGAGAAGGGCAAGCCGTTCGACTGCCGCGTGCTCGGCGTCGCCCTGACCTTCCCTTACCTCGGCGAGCGCATCGGCGTGCCGGCGCGCGCCGGCTATAAGCGCCTCGATCCCGCCGCTGCGCTCGAGCCGCGCGGGATCCCCGTGGTGGCGCTCGCCGGCAGCTGCATGGAGGCCGGCAAGACCGCGGCCGCCTGCGCCGTGATCTCGCGCATGCGTCACCGCGGCCTCACGGTCGATGCCTTCAAGGCGACCGGCGTGTCGCTGCGGCGCGATATTCTCGCCATGGAGGACGCGGGCGCGCGGCGCTGCGCCATCTTCACCGACCTCGGGGTCGTCACGACCACGCGCGCCAACGGCCCGGCGCTCACCCGCACCATGCTCAGCGAGCTCGCCGCCGGTAAGCCCGACGTGCTGGTGTTCGAGCTCGGCGACGGGATCCTCGGCACCTACGGGGTGGACGCCATCCTCGAGTGTCCCGACATCCGCGTCGCCCTCACCGGTGTCGTGCTCTCGGCCAACGACCCGGTGGCCGCCTGGGGCGGGGTGAAGCTGCTGCGCGAGCGCTTCGGCATCGAGCCGTGCGTCGTCACCGGGCCCTGCACCGACAATCAGGTCGGCGTCGAGATCATCACCGGCCAGATGGGCGTGCCGGCCTTCAATGCGATCTCGAGCGCCGCGGCGCTCGGAGACCGCGTGATCGAGGCGCTCGGGCTCCAGGCGGCGGCGGCGGCATGAGTACGCCGGGCAAGCTCGCGAGCGGCGCGCGGACGCCGGCGGTCGTCCTGGGCGGCACGGGCTACGTGGCGGGTGAGCTGCTGCGCCTGATCGCGGGCCACTCGAACCTCGAGCTCCTCGCCGTGATGTCCGACAGCTCGCCCGGCGAGCCCGTGGCGGGCGCGTTTCCGCACCTGGTCTCGGCCTACCCCGAGACGCGCTTCGCGACGCTCGCCGAGGTGACCCGCCAGCTCGCGGAGCGGCCGGCGGCGGCGGTGTTCTCCGCGGCGCCGCACGGTGCCTCCGCCGGGCTCATCGACCGGGTGCTGAGCGCCGCGGCCGCCGGCGGCAACGAAGTGCGGGTCGTCGATATCTCCGCCGACTTCCGTTACGCCTCCGCCGCTGCCTATGAAAAGGTCTACGGCCAGGCGCACGCGGCCCCCGCGCGCCTCGCCGAGTTCACCTGCGCGCTGCCCGAGCATCTCGCGCGCCTCGAGACTGCGCACGTCGGCCATCCGGGCTGCTTCGCCACCGCGGTACTGCTCGCCGCGGTGCCCCTCCTCGCGCTTGGAATCGTCGAGCCGACCCTGTTCGTGAGCGGCGTCACGGGCAGCACCGGCTCGGGCCGCAAGCCCGTCGAGGGCACACATCATCCCCTCAGGCACGGCGACCTCTACGGCTACAACGCGCTGGCCCATCGCCATGCGCCCGAGGTCGTCGCCTGCGCGCGCGCCGCGACCGGCGTCGAGGCCGAGCTCGCCTTCGTGCCGCACTCGGGCCCGTTCGCGCGCGGCATCCACGTCACCGTGCAGGCGCGCCTGACGCGCGCGCTCGACGACGCCCAGGCGCGCGGCGCGCTCCAGGAGTACTACGCGCGCGCGCCCTTCGTGCGGGTGAGCGAGCGCGCCCCGCATGTAAAAGAGGTGGCGGCCAGCAACTACGCGCGCCTGTCCGCGGCCGCCAACGGCCGCACCATCGCCGTCATGTGCGCCATCGACAATCTGGTCAAGGGCGCGGCCGGTGGCGCCGTGCAATGGATGAACCGGATGCTGGGACTCCCCGACCGCGGGTCTCACCCAGCCCGCACCCGGCTGGACCTGAGAGGCACGGGTCATGGCGCAGAAACCGGCGAAATCGACTGGCGCGACCAGCAGTTCCCGCAGGGCGGTGAAGGCGCCGGCGGTGCTCAAGCCGCCGGAGCGCGACTTCCAGGCGCAGGTGTTCGCGCAGTACCCGGTCGAGATCGCTTCCGGCGAGGGCGTGTGGCTCATGAACACCCGCGGCGAGCGGCTGCTCGATCTCTACGGCGGACACGCGGTCGCCGGCCTCGGCTACGCCCACCCGGCGTGGACCGCGGCGCTCGCCGCCCAGGCGCAAGTCTGTCAGTTCCAGAGCAACGCCGTGGCCATGCAGGTGCGCGCCAAGGCGGCGCGCCGCCTGGTGCGCTTCTCCAAGCTCCCCTTCGGCAGCGTGTTCTTCGTCAACAGCGGCGCCGAGGCGAACGAGAACGCACTCAAGGTGGCGCTGCGCATGACGGGCCGCGCGCGGGTCGCCGCCGTCGAGGGCGGCTTCCACGGGCGCACCGCCGCCGCCGGCGCCGTCACCTGGGGCGCGCAGGCCAAGTGGTACGGATTTCCGCGCACGCCGTTCGACGTCAGCTTCATTCCGCGCGGCGCCACCCAGGCCATCGCCGGGCACGTCACCACCGATACCGCCGCGGTGATCGTCGAGCCGGTGCAGGGACTCGCCGGTGCTGTCGCGCTCGGCGCGCCGTTCCTCGCCGCGCTGCGCGCGCGCTGCGACGAGGTCGGCGCGCTCCTCATCTTCGACGAGGTGCAGTGCGGGATGGGCCGGACCGGCGAGCCCTTCGCCGCCAACCTCTACGGCGTGCGGCCCGACATGCTCACGACCGCCAAGGCGCTCGGCAACGGCTTCCCGGTCGCCGCACTCATGATGTCGCCGCTCGTGTCCGCCTCCCTCAGGACCGAGTCCCTCGGTACCACCTTCGGCGGCGGGCCGCTGGCCTGCGCGGCGGTGAACGCCGTGCTGGCCGCGATCCGCGAGCAGCGCCTGCTCGAGCGGGTGCGCCGCATCGGCGCCTACATCCGCAGGAGCTGCGTCGTGGGTCCGGTGACCGCGATCCAGGGCGCCGGGCTCCTGGTGGGGCTGCGCACCCGGCGGCCGGCGAAGGAGGTCCAGGCGGAGCTGCTCGAATGCGGCATTCTCGCCGGCACCTCGAGCGACGCGCAGGTAGTGCGGCTGCTGCCGCCCTATATTCTCGAGGAGCAGCACGTCGACCTGCTGCGCGATGCGCTCAAGGACCTCGACCCATGAGGCGCTTCCTCGATCTCGCGGACTTCAGCCGCGACGAGGTCGTGTCGCTCCTCGAGGTGGCGCGGCGCCTCGAGCGCCAGAGCGAACCCCGGGCGCTCGCCGGCAAGATCCTCGGACTCCTGTTCTTCAACCCCTCGCTCCGTACGCTGGCCTCGTTCCAGGCGGCGATGGCGCGCCTCGGCGGCAACTCGTTCGTCATCAACCCGGGACACGGCAGCTGGGTGCTCGAGACGCGGCGCGGCGCGGTCATGGACGGCGCGGCGGCCGAGCACGTGCGCGAGGCGATTCCGGCGCTCGCCTCCTATTGCGACGTACTCGGCATCCGCGTGTTCGCCGAGCAGCGCGACCTCGCCACCGATCTGGCCGAGACCACCTTCAACAGCATGGCGGAGCTGACCGAGAAGCCGCTCATCAACCTCGAGTCGGCGCTCAACCATCCCTGCCAGGCGCTGGCCGACTGGAAGACGCTGGACGACCTCGCCGTGCCGCGCGCCGCGCGCTTCGTGCTGTCCTGGGCCTGGCATCCGCGCGCCCTGCCGCTGGCGGTGCCGGCCGCGGCGCTGCACATGGCCTGCCTGCGCGGCATGGAGGTGATCGTGCTGCGTCCGGAAGGCTTCGCGCTGCCCGAGCCGGTGATGGAGCGCGCGCGGCGCGCGGCCGTCCACTCCGGCGGCACGCTGCGCGAGACCGACGACCGCGACGAGGCGCTCGCCGGTGCCGACATCCTCTACGTCAAGGAGTGGGGCGCGACCGCCTGCTACGGCGACGCCGCCGCCGACACCCGGCTGCGCAGCGCACTCACCGGCTGGTGCGTGCGCAACGACTGGTTCGCGCACACCGCGCCCGACTGCCGCGTGCTGCACTGCCTGCCGGTGCGGCGCAATACCGCGATCGCCGACGAGGTGCTCGACGGCCCGCGCAGCGCCGTGCAGCGCGAGGCCGCCAACCGCCTCACCGTGCAGATCGCGGTACTCCACGAGTTGTTGAAGTCCTGAAGGTCCAGGGAAGCGCATCCATGATCATGCATCGAGGCGATCAGACTCTCGCGATCCGTGCGCTGAAGAGCGCCGCGCCCTACATCCGCCTGTACAAGGGCAAGACCTTCGTGGTGAAGACCGGCGGGGGGGTGTTCGCCGACGCCGACTCGACCCGCGCGCTGGTCGAGCAGATCGGGATCCTGCATTACTTCGGGGTGCGCGTGGTGCTGGTGCACGGCGGCGGGCCGCAGCTCGGCGAGCTCTCGGCCGCGCTCGGCGTACCGACCCAGATGGTCGAAGGCCGGCGCGTGACGGATGCGCGCGCGATCGAGGTGACCGCGATGGTGCTGAACGGCCTGATCAACACGCGGGTGCTCGCCCTGTGCCGCGATCTCGACATCGACGCGGTCGGGATCAGCGGCGTGGACGCAGGCCTGGTGCGCGCCCACAAGCGCCCGCCGGTGCGCCTGCACGACGGCGGCGATCCGGTCGACTTCGGCTACGTCGGCGACATCGACGCGGTCGACACCGCGGTCCTGAAGAAGCTGCTCGACAACGGGCTGATGCCGGTGGTGAGCCCGCTGTCGGCCGACGAGAACGGCACGCTCCTCAACATCAACGCCGACACCGTGGCGGCGGCGCTCGGCGCGGCCCTCGGCGCCGAGAAGCTGATCCTCTGCACCGGCACGCCCGGGATCCTCGGCAACGTCGGCGACGCCGGCTCACTCATCTCCTACACGGACCTCGCGGGCCTCAAGCGCCTGCGGGAGTCGGGCCAGATCGCCGACGGCATGCTGCCGAAGGCCAAGGCCATCGAGGATGCGATCCGCGGAGGCGTCCGGCGCGTGCACGTCGTCTCCTACCGTGCCCCCGAGGGCATCCTGAGCGAGGTATTCACCAACGAGGGCACCGGCACCCTGATCGTCGCCGACGTCAACGCCCTCAGCCCCGCCGAGCAGCACGGTACGCCGTCATGACGCGCCTCTGGGACAAGGGCGCGCCGCTCGACGCGCGGGTGCTGCGCTACACGGCCGGCGAGGACTACGCGCTCGACGACCGCCTCGTGCCCTACGACGTGCGCGGCTCGATCGCGCACGCCGAGATGCTGAACGCGCAGGCGTTGCTGTCGCTCGACGACCTCGACGCCATCCGCGACGGGCTGCGGGCGCTCGGCGACGAGCATGTGCGCGGACTCTGGCACGTGGAGCTTCAGGACGAGGACGGGCAGACGGCGCTCGAGCGGCGCCTGACCGAGCGCATCGGCGTCGCCGGCGAGCGCATCCATCTCGGACGCTCGCGCAACGACCAGGTGCTGACCGCGATCCGCCTGTACCTGCGCGACGCCATCGACGACCTCACGAGCGGCGCGCTCGCGGTCGCCGACGCGCTGGAGGACCTCGGAGCGCGCGAAGCAGCCACACCGCTCCCCGGCTACACCCATATGCAGCAGGCGATGCCGAGCTCGGTGACGCTCTGGGCGGGAGGCTTCGCCGCCGAGCTGCGCGACGACGCCGAGGGCCTCGCCGGAGTCCGGCGCCGCGCCGCGAAGAGCCCGCTCGGCTCCGCGGCCGGCTACGGCACTCCGGGCCTGGCCGTAGACCGCGAGGCGACGCGCCGCGCACTCGGCTTCGGCTCGGTGCAGGAGCCGGTGACCGCCGTGCAGCTCTCACGCGGCAAGGCGGAGGCGCAGCTCCTGTTCGAGATCGCGCTCCTCATGGAGGACCTCGGGCGCTTCGCCGCCGACCTACTGCTGTACACCACCCAGGAGTTCGGCTTCATCACGCTGCCCGACGCCTTCACGACCGGCTCCTCGATCATGCCGCAGAAGCGCAATCCCGACGTGTTCGAGCTGATCCGCGGCCGCACCGCCAGCGCGCAGGCCTGTCTCGCCGAGGCGCTCGGGGTGTGCGCCAAGCTGCCCTCGGGCTACAGCCGCGACCTGCAACTCCTCAAGTTCCCGCTGTTCCGCGGCGTCGACCTGGCGCTGGCGACGCTCGGCATTCTGCCGCCGGCCATCGCCGCGCTGCGCTTCAACCCCGGGGCGATCCGGCTCGATCCCGCAATCAACTCCGCCGAGGAAGCCAACCGGCTCGCGGTGCGCGAAGGCATCCCGTTCCGCGAGGCCTACCGGCGCGTGGCGGGGAAGCTCAAGGACTGAGGCGGGGCCGTGGTCAGGCTGCTGGGAATCTCGGGGAGCCTGCGCCGCGGCTCCTACAACTCGGCGCTGCTGCGCGCCGCGACGCGGCTCATGCCGACGGAGGCCACGCTCGAGACCGCGAGCATCCGCGGCATTCCGCTCTTTGACGGCGACGTCGAGGCCCAGGGCCTGCCGGCGGCGGTGAGCCAGCTCAAGGAGGCGGTGGTGGCCGCCGCGGGCGTGCTGCTCGTGACCCCGGAATACAACAACAGCATTCCCGGCGTGTTCAAGAACACCATCGACTGGCTGTCGCGCCCGAACTCCGACATCCGGCGCGTGTTCGGCGGCAAGCCGTTCGCGCTGATCGGCGCCTCACCCGGTCCCTACGGCACGAACCTTGCGCAGGCGGCGTGGCTGCCGGTGCTGCGCACGCTCGGCGCGCAGGTCTGGAGCGGCGGGCGGCTGCAGGTCGCGCGCGCGGCGACGGTGTTCGACGAGGCCGGCAATCTCAAGGACGCGGACATCGAGGAGCGGCTCAGGCAGTTCCTTGCCGGTTACGCCGCCTTCGTGCAGCACTGCGCCGCCTAAGCGCCCGCGAACATCTCCGGCGCCGCCTGCGAGAATGCCGGCAATGTCTCGAGGTGCGCGCAGATTCCGGCCAGCGTCGGATATGGCGCGAGGTCGCACTGATAGCGGCGCGCGTTGTACATCTGCGGCACGATGCAGACATCGGCGAGCGTCACCGCTGTGCCGTGCATGTGGCGCCCGTCGCCGCTCGTCTTGCCCACCTCCTTCTCGAGCGCCTCGAAGCCGCGCGCGATCCAGCGCGTGTACCAGGCGTTGACGGCGGCGTCGTCGGCCGCGAGCGCCCCCCTCAGGTAGCTCAGGACGCCCGAGTTGTTGAGCGGGCTGATCTCACAGGCGATCGCGAGCGCGAGGCCGCGCACGCGCGCGCGTGCCGCGGCGGCGCGCGGCAGGAGCGGCGGCTCAGGGTGAGTCTCATCCAGATACTCGATGATCGCGAGCGACTGGGTGAGGGTGCGCTCGCCGTCGACGAGCACCGGTACCAGTCCCTCGGGATTCAGTGCCAGGTACTCCGCCGAGCGCTGCGCCGTCACCCCGGGGCGCAGGTCGACCGCCACCGGCTCGTAGGACAGGCCCTTCAGGTTGAGCGCGATGCGCACGCGGTAGGAGGCGGAGCTGCGATAGTAATGATAGAGCTTCATGTGCTCAGACCGCAGGCGCGATCGTGTTGCGCAGCACCTCTAGTCCCTCGATGCCGCCCTCGAGCCGGTCGCCGGGCCTGACGGGTCCGACGCCGGCCGGCGTGCCGGTGAAGATGAGATCGCCGGGCCGCAGCTGGTACAGGCCCGAGAGCTCGGCGATCAGCTGCGGCACACCGGCCATCATCTGGCCGACGTCAGAGTCCTGACGCGGCTCGCCGTTCACGCTCATCCAGATGCGCCCGCGCTCGAGGTGGCCGCGGGCGGCGGGGCGGATGGCCGCCACCGGGGCGGAGTGATCGAAACCCTTGCCCGCATCCCAGGGCAGCCCGCCCTTCTTGGCGGCGCTCTGCAGATCGCGGCGTGTCAGGTCATTGCCGGCGGCGTAGCCGAACACGTGCTCGAGCGCGCTCGCGGGC
>Ga0210409_10004341_pt1 | contig 15355 bp, 12 predicted proteins | sample IncBWH17MmetaG_FD_161649 | JGI IMG/M metagenome (GOLD analysis project Ga0210409, IMG submission 161649) | Forest soil microbial communities from Barre Woods Harvard Forest LTER site, Petersham, Massachusetts, United States - Inc-BW-H-17-M | ecosystem: Environmental > Terrestrial > Soil >...
ATCATATTGATACTTTGGGTCGCGGCCGTGAACGCGCTCGAAGTTGCGGTCCAGTCGCACGGGATTGGGATCGGCGGGAAGGCGCCATTCCGAGGCTCCCAGTAATACCGCGACATGCGTGGAATCGGTTTCCACGACGCGCGGTGGAACGCCGCCAGCTTCGACTGGCTGGTTGATGGCTGCGAAAACGATGTTTCCGTCCCGCGCGACATGAACGATTACGCGGCCACCGGCGAGATTGGCGACGATTTCGTCTTCGGGTGCTTGCGTCTGTGCCGTAGCGATGACGCGTAGGCACCCAATCGCGATGATCAATGCAAGCCCCGCAGTCAGCCACTGCCCTAGATGATTGCGACGATTCATCACGGTATATCGTACCAGCTTCCCGGTTGCCCTTCGCTTCGTTAGAATAGACGCGCGAAAGATAGTAGCTGTGGGAGCATTTATGGGATTGCGGAAAGTAAAGAGTCTCAAGCACAACGGCAAGAGCGTGGCGGAAATCCTCGAGGCGCACGCACTTTTTTTTCAGGGAAAAGACGGCGGGGTCAGGGCAGACCTCACCTCCGCAGACCTGTCGCGCGCTGACATGAGCGGCATGAACCTGAGCGGCGCGATCCTGCGCAAGGCGAATCTCGAAGGCAGTGACCTGCGGAAATCCAAGCTACCCGGCGCCGACCTCTCGGGCGCGAACTTGCGCAAGGCGGACCTGCGCAATGCGGACTTGACGGAAGCGATTCTACCTGGCGCGGACTTAACGGAAGCGCAAGCGAGCGGCATCGAGTTCTTCCGGTGCGACTTGTCGAATGCAAATTTTCAGCGGGCGCAACTTCGCAACGTGAACCTCCGCGGAGCGAACGTGAACGGGGCGAAATTTATGGGCGCGGACCTGGGTGTGGCCGTCTTGCGCGAAACGGACCTTAACGGCGCGGATCTTACCGGCGTGGACCTCTCGACTGCGTTAATGCCCAAGGGCTGGACCCCGCAAACAAAGCAGAAAAGCGCTTAGGCGAGCGCACCCAGCGCTGGGTTTTAGCCAATCTGGGCGTTTGTTAATAGCTATCGATGTCCTCGCGTGGTAGCCTGCGCGAGAACTGGCAATCTCCCAGGTGGATTGTGGCCACCACTACCGCACAAATCGACCGCTCGGCGACGCGAGAGCGCGTTCTGGAGATTGTGCGCGGCTTGCTGCAAGAACTTGGCAGCTTCGGCGCTCTCCCGATGTTGAACGCCGGCGCGCACTTAGATCGCGAACTCGGCCTCGGTAGTTTGGAACGCGTCGAGCTGTTGTCCCGGCTCGAGGCAGAATTTGGCGTGATTCTGCCGGACCGCATAGCGGCCGAGGCCAATACACCGGAAGAGCTGGCGCGCGCGATTGTAGACGCACCCCAGAGTGGCTCCCGCGAAGAAGCGTCACCTTCGGCGCTGCGAGCATCCGCCGTGACGCAAAAGCTGCATCGCGATGCGGCGCAAACGGGAGCTTTTGCCGCGCAAACGTTGCTCGATGTTCTGCGTTTCCGGGCAGCGCACGACACAGAGCGCGCCCATTTGCTGATCAGCGAGGACGGCGACGACGGGCCGCGCGATCTAACAGTGACATTCGGCGAGCTCTATGCGGCAGCGCAACGAGTCGCGGCCGAACTGGCACGCCGCGGCGTCCCAGCCGGGGGCCGCGTGGCGATGATGCTGCCCACGTCCCGCGCGTTCTTTGTTTGCTACGCAGGAATTCTCCTTGCGGGCGCGATTCCCGTCCCGATCTACCCTCCGTTTCGTGCAGATCGTATCGAGGAATACGCGGCTCGCCAGTCCGCGATCCTCAACAATGCGGAAGTGTGTTTGCTGCTGACGTTCCGCCGCGCAGAAGCGGTAGCACGCTTGCTCAAGCCGCGCGTACGCTCGCTTGCGGCGGTGGCCGATGCGGAGAAGCTGATCAGCGCCGCGGACGGTGCGTTGCCGCCGGCCCCAGGAGCTTTGCCCGCGCATTTGAGCGGCAGACGTGCGCGGAAATCATCAGACATCGCACTGCTGCAGTACACCTCCGGTTCAACCGGCGACCCCAAAGGCGTCGTCCTCACGCATGCAAATTTGCTGGCGAACATGCGAGCAATCGGCGAGGCGGTGCAGCTCGGTCCCGGCGACGTTGGCGTGAGCTGGCTTCCGCTGTATCACGATATGGGACTGATCGGCTCGTGGTTGACACTGCTGCACTATGGCGTGCCGCTCGCAGTTATGTCTCCTATCGCTTTCCTTACGCGGCCGGAGCGCTGGCTCTGGGCGTTCCACAAACATCATGGAACGATTGCGGCGGCGCCCAACTTTGCGTACGAGCTGTGTGTGCGCAAGATCGCGGACAAAGACATCGAAGGGCTGGACCTAAGCTCGTGGCGCGCCGCGCTGAATGGAGCGGAACCGGTCAACCCGGATACGCTGGAGCGCTTTGCAGCGCGTTTTGCGCGTTACGGATTTCGGCGCGAAGCACAGCTTCCGGTCTACGGTTTGGCAGAAGCGGCGCTAGCTCTGACGGTGCCACCGCTCAACCGCGGTCCGCTGGTGGACCGGGTGGAGCGCGAAGCCTTCACGACCCACGGACGCGCCGTGCCGGCGCAATCTTCATCCACGTCGATCATGTCTTTTGTTTCGTCGGGGCGCGTGCTTGCTGGTCATGAAGTTCGCATCGTCGACGACGAAGGCAACGAAGTCCCCGATCGCACCGAAGGCTTCCTCTGGTTTCGCGGGCCGTCGGCAACCAGCGGCTATTATCAAAATCCCGGCGCAACGGAAAAGCTGTTTCCTGTCGGGCGCACGAGCACCGACAACGAATCTGCATGGGTGAATTCGGGGGATCGCGCTTATCGCGCGGACGAAGAGATCTACGTCACCGGCCGCGTGAAAGACATCATCATTAAAGGCGGCAGGAATCTTTATCCGCACGAAGTGGAGGAATTAGCGGCGCGCGTTGACGGCCTTCGCAAGGGCTGCATCGTCGCCTTTGGAATTAAGGACGAAGGTTCGGGCACGGAAAAGTTAGTGGTTGTTGCGGAGGTACGCGAGCGCGATCCACTGCGGCATCCCGCTATCACCGCGGCAGTGACAGAAGAAGTTTCGCGAGGGCTGGGCCTTCCACCGGATCGGGTTGAGCTGCTGCCGCTGGGAAGCATTCCGAAAACATCGAGCGGGAAACTGCGTCGTGAAGAAACCAAGCAACTCTTTGTCAACGGCCAGCTTAGCGTCGCCAAGGCGCCGGCGTGGATGCAGATCGTGCGCCTCAGCGCGGGCAGTGCGCTGCGAAGTTTCGGCAAAACCGCGGCGGCTGGTTTCGGTCGAGCGTTGGAAATTCTTTATGGCGTCTACTTCACGCTCGTATTCTCGGTCTGGATCGTCCCGTCCTGGGCGATCGTTGCTTTTATCAAAGAGCCGCGCGCGGCAGGGCGCTTTACGCGCTCGGCGCTAAAAGTTCTGTTCGCGCTAATAGGGTGCTCGGTGAGGGTCGTCGGCAAGGAGCACATGGACACGCCTGGAGGAAAGATGTTTGCTGCGAACCACACGAGTTATTTCGATGTGCTCCCGTTGATGCTGGGCTTGGGCGTGCGCTATCGTTTCGTCGCGAAAATGGAAATTCGCGGCATGCCATTCATCGGAACGTTTCTACGGCGTGGCGGGCATCTTTCTTTCAACCGCACGGACGCAAAGGCACGTTTGCGGCAGGCGGACGAGATGGAAAAGATTCTGCGTCGCGGAGAGTCCGTTTTTGTTTTTCCGGAGGGAACCTTTACGGCGGAGGATGGAATTCGTCCCTTTCAACTGGGCGCCTTCAAAGCAGCGGTTGCCGCTGGGGTGCCGATTATTCCTGTGTCGCTCGCGGGCACGCGGAGGTTTCTGCGCGATGGCACGTATTTGCCGCGACCCACGAGTGTGACGATCACGTTGTCTCCACCAATCTATCCGCACCCCGCGCGGCTTCCCTCGGACAGCAATGAATCGTCCGACTGGCACGAGCTCATCCACTTGCGCGACGAAACCCGCGCGGCAATAGCAAGACACGTGCCAGAGCCCCTCCTGTAGATCGAACCTGCGTAATTTCAGGTAACTTTCCCCGCGATCTACGCATCTGTATGTACAAGAAAAAACATAAGCAGATGCGGATGGTTGCCTTCCTGCCTAAGGCACACCGCGAAACGCGCGGCCGCGCGGCGGGACTGCCGGCCTGCGCCGAAATATCAATCTAATGGAGGCTTTATGAAATTGAGGGTCGTTGTGTCTTTACTTGGTTTTGCTTCGCTCTTTGCAGTGACTGCGCGGGCTCAGGAGGAGCGCAAGACCATCGATGTTTTTGCCGGCTATTCTTACGTTCGCGCCAACCCGTCGACGGGCGGTTCGGATAGCTTCAGCTTGAACGGCGGCACCGCATCCGTTGCATACAACTTTAATAACTGGCTGAGCGGAGTCGCGGACTTCGGCGGCTATCACACCACGAACGGCTTGGGCAGCGGCCTCGACGGCACGTTATCGACGTACCTTTTTGGCCCGCGCGTCTCTTATCGTCATTTCAACCGGCTGACGCCCTTCGGTGAAGTGCTCTTCGGCGTCGCGCATGGTGACGCGAGCTTTCTGAACACGAACAACAGCCAGAATGCGTTTGCCATGACGGTTGGCGGCGGAGTCGACTATCGCGTCAGCTCGCGGTTTTCGATTCGTCCCTTAAAAGTCGATTATCTTCTGACCCGCTTCAACGAATTCAACACCACGAACAACCAAACCCAAAACAATTTGCGGGTGTCAACCGGAATCGTGTTCCGCTTCTAACGAAATTCGCAGAAGCGGCGGGCGAATGTCGGTTGCAGGGTGCAGGCAGAAGGGCCGCGCGGCAGTACGGGCAGAGCGCGGCCCTTCGCACCGTCTTTGCTCTAACTTCCCTTGCTAGCGATCGATGTTGTAAATCACCGTGATGAAGGTATCGACTTCCACGGCCTCGCCGTTGAGCACCGTCGGTTTGTAGCGCCACTGACGCACCGCTTCCATTGCAGATTGACAAAACAGCGGGTCGCCACTGACCACTTGCAGCGATTGAATTGTGCCGTCCGTCGCGATCACGGCTCGGAGTTCAACGTGCCCCGCTCGCCCAATTTGCCTCGCCAACGCCGGATACACCGGTTCTACTCGGTGGACAAGCATCGCAGGATCGATGCGGGTGTGAACGACCAACGGCCTTTCGCGTCGTGGGTCGCTTACAACTGGACGCTGTGGACCAGCAGTTGGAATGTCAATGCAGCTTGAGTTTGGGCACGGCACCGAAGGGATACCGCTGGGGCCGATGTCCTGAGTAGGTTCCGGATTGCTCGGCATCGCGCGGTTATTCGTGTCCAAAGTGGAGGGGCGTAAATTCGGGCAGGTGACGCAAACATGCCTCACGGGAGTACGCGGCGTTTGCGTAGCGTGGGTCTGGCCGCTCACGTGCCGATAGGGCGGAATGGGTGTTGCGATCGTCGTGAGCAAGCGTTCCGGCTTCGCAAATAGCGGCACAAGTATCACCATGGCCAGAAGGCTCGCTTGCAAGAGCACGGATGTGATCAAGGATTTGCGGCGTACGCGCCTTTCGTGGATACGTTGCTCGGGGTCACCTTCGACCAAACAACTCTGCAGTGAACCTAAATTTTGGCGGCGGACGGATTCAGAATCAGGCGACATCACACACCTCCACGGAAAATGGTGCGAGCGACGGCTAAGAATTTGCGACGCCGGACCCGCAAACTTCTGCAGGAGCCGGCGCCGCGCTCGCAGGGATGTGAGGTTGCGCGCGTCCTCACTGGCTTGGACACCAACATCGGAAACAAGTTCCCGCTTGGTGGCATCTGGAAAGCGTTAAGAAAACTGCTGCTTGAACCGGGATTCTTTGCCTTCCGCCAAAAAGCAAGAAAGCAAGGAGACGGACTAACTGCGCCAACTTCGATTAACAAACGCCCGCTTCAACTAACAGAATTGGTAGCGCGCGCGACGCAAGTTACCCGGAATGGCGTCATTTCGGAAACGCTATATCGCACCGCGCCGCGAATGATGTAAAGTCTACTGCCAACAAAGCAGCGCGCTGGTGGGCCGCTGCATCTTAAAACTTTGCGAACTTTTCGGAGTTCCCGGGAGTTCCGCGCCCATTAGGCAGGGGAAAATTTTGAGTACACATCAGACGGCCACACTTGCGCCGCCGCATCAGACCAATTCGACCTCGTGCTCCATCGCGGCGACCGCCACGGCGCTCCCTCCGCATACCATCACCCGCGATGACGTGAAGTACTACATGGGACGGGTCTTTGACATCCCGGAGCGCAAGCTCGAAGCCATGATGAGCATTGTCGATAATGCTCAAGTGCATAAGCGCCATTCCATTTTCCCCATCGAGTACACCGTCGAGCCGCGCGCTCTCTATCAAACCAATCAGGAATATATCGAGCACGCCGTGAAGCTGGGGCGAGAAGCCGCGGAAAAGTGCTTGCAACGCGCTGGGCTCCGCCCGGATGAAGTGGACCTAATCATCACGGTTTCCTGCACCGGTTTCATGATTCCCTCGCTTGACGCCCATCTGATCAATTTGATGGGCTTTCGCTCCAACGTTCGGCGAATGCCGTTCACCGAACTGGGCTGCGCCGCCGGTGCAATGGCTCTCGGGCGCGCCGCCGATTTCCTTAAAGCAAACCCGGGCGGCAACGTTCTGGTTATTGCCGTCGAGCTTCCATCGCTCACGTTCCAGCGCAAGGATATTTCGCAAGCAAACTTGATCTCATCCATCTTGTTCGGTGATGGCGCGGCCGCGGTGCTGGTGACCGGCAGACATGTTCCTGGTCCGAAGATCATGGCCTCCGAAACCTACACGTTTCCCGATTCGCTCGGCGCGATGGGCTTTGATTTGCGCGATTCCGGCTTCCACATTCTGCTCGCCAAAGATGTTCCGGAAATGATTGGGGAAAAGATCAGCGATTTGGTCAATGAATTTCTCGAGCGCCAGGGCAAGAAATTTCAAGATATAAAGGGCTGGATCCTGCATCCCGGGGGCGCGCGCCTGTTGGGAAACGTCGAAATCGCACTGGGTTTGACCAAGTGCCAGACGCAACCGTCCTGGGATATCCTCGGCAATGTGGGCAACCTGTCGAGCGCCACGATCCTCTTCATTCTCCAGGAATGGCTGGAGAAGCGGCCTTTGAAGCCGGGTGAATATGCGCTCGCGGCGGCTTTTGGGCCTGGATTCAGCGCGGAGTTTTTGCTATTGCAATGGACATAAGCGTTATCGCTTTTCTCGCGCTTCTGCTGGCCGTAGCGCTGTTGCGCATATTCGAACTTCGCGTTTCACGCCGCCATCAGCAGCAGATGATGGCTCGCGGGGCTACGAAGGTGAACGAGCCCGGATTTCGTTGGATCGTGTTATTCCACGCCGCCCTCCTTGCCGGCGCCGCTCTTGAAGTTGTTCTTCTGCGCCGGCCGTTCATTCCGGCGCTTTCTGCGGTGATGCTCTGCATCTTCCTTGCGGCCAATGGACTGCGCTTGTGGGTTGTGCGCACGATGGGAAAGCATTGGAACGTGCAAGTAATGAATTCGATGAGCCTCGGTGTCGTGACATCCGGACCATTTCGCTTTGTCAGACATCCGAACTACGCGGCGGTTTTCCTGGAAGTGTTTTCGCTGCCATTGGTCCACACCGCATGGATTACTACCGTGCTGGGCAGCTTCGCGTACGCGGTCACCATTTCGCAACGTATCGCGCTCGAAGAGAACGTGCTTTTCGCCAATCCAGACTACCGCACCGCGATGGCTGGTAAACCAAGGTTCTTGCCGGGCCTTTTTTGAATCGGGAAGTGAATCGTGCACAAGCGTTCCTACATCGTCTTGGCTCTCGCTATCCTGCTTGCACCGGCCGTTCCTGCCGCACAGGAACCTGCTGAGACCGCAGCCGAATCAAACACACCGGCCTTCCATACCGTGCCGGAGCTCATGGCCGGGTTCAATTTGTTGTACCAGCAGAAGTTCACCGAAGCGCGCGACACATTCAGAGCTTGGCAGTCGGCCAATCCAGAAGAACCTTTTGGCGAAGTCGCAATGGCCGCCTCCTACCTTTTCGAGGAGCTTTATCGGCAGGGCGTGCTGACTAGCGACTTTTTCCTGAATGAGAAGAAATTTCTGCACGGCATCGATGGCAAACCCGATCCCGTTCGCATGAATAATTTCCGAGAGGCCGTCTCCCGCGCGCGAGTTATGGCCAAGCGGCGCCTGAAGACAAATCCAAAGGAGCCAGAAGGATTGTTCGCGCTGACTCTGGCCGCTGGAATGGAGTCGGATGCTGACGCGATCCTTGAAAAAAAGCAGCTCGACGGCCTCAAACGGATGAAGGAAGCCAATGAGCACGCTAAGCAATTATTGGCGGTCCACCCCGATGCAGCTGACGCCTACGTTGCGTCGGGCATTGCGAACTACATCATCGGTTCGCTGAACCCGGGCTACCGTTTCGCTTTGTGGTTCGGCGGCATTCACGGCGACAAGAAACTTGGCATGGAACAAGTAAACAAGACCGTCGAGAATGGCCGCTACCTTCGCCCTTTCGCAAAGATCATGCTGGCGTTGGCGGCGCGCCGCGAAAAGAAGAACGTCCTGGCGCAAAAATTATTGCGTGAGTTGAGCGAAGAATTTCCGACGAACGACACATTTGCAGCCGAGTACGCCAAGGCTATGGGCCTGCCCGTTCCCGCCGTCATAACCCGCTGAGCGTAGCACTTAATTTGCCCGCCACAATTCCGCAGCTTCTCGTGCGGGGATGCACTAGAATCTCGTTGCCGAAAAAGAAGTTCGGCACTCGCTTCCTTAGGCGGTGAACTTGTTTCAAAACGACATGTTGAAGGACCGGGTAATCTTCCTGACTGGCGGTGGCACCGGCCTGGGTCGCTCGATGGCGCTGCATTTTGCGATGCTGGGCGCGCGGATGTTCCTGGTCGGGCGTCGCGAACAACCGCTCAAGGACGTCTGCGACGAGATTCAGCGTGGTGGAGGCTCCGCGGCCTTTGCTACCTGCGATGTCCGCGACTACGGTGCCGTGGAAACCGCGGCGAATCTCGCCCACGAACAATTCGGCCGCATCGATACGCTCATCAACAACGCCGCGGGAAATTTCATGGCCCGCACCGAAAAACTCACACCCAACGCGTTCAACGCCGTCGTCGGCATCGTGCTCAACGGGACATTCAACTGCACACAAATCTTTGCCAGGAAATGGATCGCCGAGAAACTTGGAGGCGACATCCTGAACATCGTTACCAGCTACGCAGCCGCCAATTGCGGTTCTGCTTTTGTTGTGCCGTCAGCGTGCGCGAAGGCCGGCGTGCTCGCCATGACCACTTCGCTCGCTGTGGAATGGGCGAAATATCATATCCGCATCAACGCCATCGCTCCCGGCCCCTTTCCCACCGAAGGAGCGTGGTCGCGGCTGATGCCTTCAAAGCAATTCGAGGAGCACGCCAAGGAATCGCACCCGATGAAGCGATTCGGCCGTCACGAAGAACTGACAAGCCTCGCGGCGTTTCTGCTGAGCGACATGGCGGAATACATCAACGGAGAGTGCGTCGTGATTGACGGCGCCAACTGGCTGCGCGGCGCGGGTGAATTCAACGACTTGCTGCTTTTGCCGGACGCAGCGTGGGAAAGCATGGAAGCCGCACGCTACAAGAAGTGAGGGCAGCAGCGGACTTTGGCTGTGTGGCCGCCGCGATTGGTCCGGAACGAAACTGCATCGGAACTATTGCGGCAAAGCACTGGAACGTAGCAAGACCCTCAGTTCGACCTGTCCAATTGGTTTGTCTCCTGCCGTTCCGCTCACGACGATAGAATCCGGCTGCCTTCCCTTCAACCCGGCGTCGGCGATTTGCGGCGACTGCAACTCTACGCGCAAATAGGTGAACTCTTCGTCCGGCAAGAGAAACCTGCCTTCCCCGCTGAGCACCTTCCATCCGCTCGGCGTGGTTGCCTTTACCGTGATTTCGCGCGCTGCTCCGGGTTTCCGAGTGACAACCAAAGGAACTCCGACGACACTGCCCTCTTTCAGGGCAATTTCCGGCGTGCGGGCAGCGGGCAAATTGGTCAATTTGTGTGCGTGGCGAAATTCGCCATAAAAGCGCCAGGGATCTCCCAGTCCCAGCCGCAAGGGCTGCTTCGGATCAGCGATCTCTGCGGGACCGCTGTACTGTTCCACGGAGATCGGATGCTCCGCCTGCCGCGGTTCTACTTCAGGAAAGATCGCTTCCCACGGCTGCGTAGGCAGCGTCGCCTTGCCGAAAATCAAAGTCATCGGCTCCGACCACCACATGTGCTCCAGGTCGCTCATCACCTTGTTCAATTGTTCCTCGCTGAGCGCGGAGAGCATGTGGATCTCGCCAGGAAATTGTGTGAGATGCGGTTTTGCAGCGTCCAGAGCAATTCGCCAATACGGTTTCTTCTGCGAAGGCGAAATCTCCTTGACCGAGTACGCGGGTCCCTTGCCGACGAATTGTTTTTCGTCACTCGCATCGCTGAAGAAATAAATCTTCTTCGGCTGCCAGGGCGTCAGGTTTTCCAGATAAGGCTCCAATCGCTTCGAAGCGCCGGCCACCTGCGCGGGAAATGCGACGGGATCGCCGGCCAGATCAAACGCTTCCGTCGCCATTACGCCCGAAGCCTGGTGATCGCCGTGATTTTCGCCAATGAATATCGACGGCAACCAGCTCAAGATAACCTCAGGCCTAGTCAGCCTCACGATTCGGACCAGCGCCTCTAAATTTGCGCCGTGCCCCCAGTTGGCCAGCGAGTTCAGGACGTTCTGTGAAGCGGTGTCTTTCCCGTCGAGAAACCACACATTCGTGATCCCAAGCGCCGCGCACGCCTGCCGCGCCTCCTGCTCACGAATATCCGCAAGCGCAGGGCCGTGCTCGCGCGAAGAATCGTTTCCGCCGCTCCCGCCGCGCGTGGTGAAAACGACCGCAACTCGCTTGTGTTCCTCGTAAATTGCCCGCGCCAAATACGGCGTCGCCGCCCCTTCGTCATCCGGATGCGCAACTACCAAGAGAATATCTGCCTTATAGCGTTCGTCCGCCGCAGGCAGAGGCTTTGCCTCCTGCGCGCCGCACTTGAGCGGTGCCAGAAGCAAAGCAAAAACAAACATAGCAAGTCGAGTCATCAATGGGGGCCTCGAAACTGTCGGGAATGAATCCCACAGCGTTAATGGGCCCAGAGAGTTTACCTTGCGTCCCCATAACAACGAAATCGCATGGCTCGATGAATTCCGCAAGGGTGACATACCAACGAGGCACCGATACTCTATCTGTGAGGGCAACATCGTGGACATCGTCAAGGTTTCAACCAAATTTCAGATCACCATCCCAACGAAAATACGCCAAGAGCTACAACTTAAGCCTGGGATCACGTTACGCGTTTCCATCGTGGATGGAGCCATACACCTGAGCCCTTATCGCTCGTTGAAGAACCTTCGCGGAATCGCTGAGGGCATGACTTGGAAAAACGACTACCGAGATCGTTCCGAGCGCTTCTGAAGCCGTTCCCTGCCTTGCCTTGACCCCGCAGCGCAGCGCCGATAAGCTTTATTCTTTCCCTTCCTGGTGGAAAGCGCATGGAGCCGATTCACATCACGTTGCCGGATGGCAAGGTCCAGGAAGTGCCCAAGGGCACCACGCCTGCCGACATCGCTAGAGGTATTTCGCCGCGCCTTGCCGACGCAGCGCTCGTTGCTAGGGTCGCGGCGCCCAACGATGGTGCCGGTGAATTGGTCGATCTGCGCCGCCCGCTCGACCACGACGTCAAGCTGCAAATTCTCACAGAAAAAGATCCCGATGCGCTCTTTGTCTTCCGCCATTCCGCGGCGCATCTTCTCGCCGCCGCCGTAATGGAGCTCTATCCCAACGTCAAGCTCGGTATCGGTCCGCCCATCGATACCGGCTTTTTCTATGAATTTCTACGAGACGAGCCTTTTACTCCGGACGACTTGGCAAAGATCGAAAAGAAAATGCACGAGCTCGCTGCGCAAGATCTTCCTAACGAGCGCAAGCTCATTCCCAAGCCCGAAGCGCTCGAGCTCTACAAGAAGGCGAATCAAATTTTCAAATGCGAGCTCGTTGAGGAAAAGGCCGTAGAACCAATCGTTTCCTTCTATACCACCGGAAAATTCATCGACTTCTGCCGTGGCCCGCACATTCCTTCTACCAAGCGCATTCAAGCGTTCAAGTTGATGAGCGTCGCCGGGGCCTATTGGAAGGGCCAGGAAGGCAATCCGCAGCTCCAACGCATTTACGCCGCGTGCTTCTTCACGCAAAAAGAGCTCGACGCCTATCTCCACCGGCTCGAAGAAGCCAAGCGCCGCGATCACCGCAAGCTCGGCACCGAGCTCGACCTTTTCAGCATTCAAGACGAAGCCGGCCCGGGCCTGATCTTCTGGCATCCCAAGGGCGGCCTGATTCGCAAGATCATCGAAGACTGGCTGCGCACCGAACTCCTCGCGCGCGGTTACGACCTGGTCTACACCCCGCACATCATGCGCCTCGATCTGTGGAAGACCAGCGGGCATACTGGCTTTTACAAGGACAGCATGTTCGGCCCGCTCGAAGTCGAAAAAGCCGAGTACCAACTCAAGCCCATGAATTGCCCCGGCCACATCCTGATTTACAAATCGAAGCTGCATAGCTATCGCGATCTTCCCGTGCGCCTCGCCGAGCTCGGCACCGTGTATCGCTACGAGCGCAGCGGCGTGCTGCATGGCTTGCTGCGCGTTCGCGGCTTCACGCAAGACGACGCGCACATTTTCTGCGCCCCCTCGCAAATCGAGAAAGAAGTCGAAGCTTGCGTCGATTTTGCTTTCGCGGTGATGAAGAATTTCGGCTTCGACAAATTTGAAGTCGAGCTCTCCGATTGGGACGCCTCGCATCCGGAAAATTATGCCGGCAAACCCGAAGACTGGCATCGCGCGTCCGCCGCGTTGGCCAGCACCATGCAGCGCCTCAACATCCCCTACAAGAAAATCGAAGGCGAGGCCGCTTTCTACGGCCCCAAGATCGACATTAAGTTAATCGACGCCATCGGCCGTCCCTGGCAGCTAACCACCGTGCAGTTCGATTTCAATCTCCCCGCGCGCTTCGGCCTCGAATACGTCGCCGAAGACGGCGCGCGCCACCAGCCGCTGATGGTTCATCGCGCCCTGCTCGGCTCGGTCGAGCGTTTCTTCGGCATCCTCGTCGAGCATTACGCCGGAGCCTTCCCGCTCTGGCTCGCTCCGGTGCAAGTGGAAATTTGTCCGGTAAGCGAAAAAGTTGCGGACTATGCGAAGCATGTCACCGAAACTCTCAAGCGCCACAATATCCGCGTGCATCTCGACGATCGCAACGAAAAACTGCCTGCCAAAATTCGCGATGCACAGATGCAAAAAATTCCTTACATGTTCGTGGTCGGCCTAAAAGAAGCCGAAGCCGGCACCGTCTCCGTCCGCCACCGCAGCAAAGGCGACCTCGGCCCCAAGCCCCTCGCCGAGGTAATCACAGCGCTACAACAAGAAATCGACTCCCGCGCCACAAGCTGAACGCGTGCGATGGCCAGCCCAGTCATAGCTGCGACGAAAGCTATTTTGGACGAACAGTTCTTTGCGCACGCGGCGCGCAAACTTTCGGAAAGAGACGCGGACTTAGCATCCGTAATCAAGAAGTACGGGCTGCCGCCTTTGTGGACACGCGAACCGGGTTTTCCCACTCTCGTGTACATCATCCTGGAGCAGCAGGTCTCGCTCGCGTCCGCGCGCGCCCTCTATCAACGCTTGCAAGACGCGGTAAAGCCTTTTACACCCGGCCGTTTCCTCAAGCTGACCGAAGTCGAAATGCGCCAACTCGGCTTCAGCCGGCAAAAGGCTCATTACACTCGCCTCCTTGCCGAAGCGATTCACCGCAAGCAATTCGCTCTTCACAAGCTCCACGAACTCGAAGACGAACTCGCTCGCGATCAATTGATGGCCCTCAAGGGCATCGGCAACTGGACCGCCGACATTTACCTCTTGAGTGCTCTACGCCGCCCAGACATCTGGCCAATCGGCGATCTCGCACTAGCCACCGCAGTGCAAGAAGTAAAACGCCTCCGCAAGCGCCCTTCGCCGGAAAAACTTGAGAAGATGAGCGCACCGTGGCGTCCCTGGCGCGCCGTAGCCGCCCGCCTGTTCTGGCACGCGTACCTTTGCAAACGCGGCCAGCGCTCCGCAACCGTCAGTCTTTAAGTTGACGAAAATGGTCGATGCAAAAATTTAGCTTTGACGAGGACAAAAAATGGAACCGATCTGCCGACGATCCTTTATCGCACTTGCGGCCGGAGCGGCTTTTGCTCCCCTTTTAGCGCGCGCCGCTGAACAAGTCCCACCGCTGCTCGACCATTTTATTCTTGGCTGCGCTGATCTCGATCACGGCATCGCGTGTGTCGAGCAGCGCACCGGAGTGCACGCAGCGTTTGGAGGCGTGCATCCTGGCCGTGGCACGCGCAATGCCCTCCTCTCCCTCGGCGAACGCCGCTATCTGGAAATCATGGCGCCCGATCCCGCGCAGCAAGTCACGCCGCAAATTCCGCGATTGCGCGAACTAAAGGAGCCGGCTATTGTAGGCTGGGCCGCGCATCCTGGTGACCTCGAAAAATTTGCTGCGCATCTGCGCGAAGCGGGAATCGCGTTTGAAGGCCCGCGAGCCGGTTCCAGGCAGCGCCCCGACGGCAAACTTCTTCACTGGAAGACCCTCACGCTCAACGATGACCAGGCCGGCCTTCTTCCATTCTTCATCGAGTGGAGCGGCGACTCGCTTCATCCATCCGCCGATGCACCCAAAGGCTGCACGCTCACTCATTTCGGCGCAGTCACTTCGACGTCAGATGATCTGCGCAAGGTCACCGGTCTGCTTCAACTCGACATGCCCATCACGCAAAGTGACAAGACCGCGCTGCACGCCGTCATCGTCGGTCCCAAAGGTGAACTGGCTCTGACCTCATGAAAAGTCTTCTCCCATGCCTGGCTTTGCCCGGTCGCGCACATCAAACCGCTTGTCGACATAGCGTAGGCACGTGCTATACTTCGTAACCCGTCCCCGATATTTTTGCACTGTGGGCCGGTGTCGTAAATTCGGGCCCGAGCCCGGCGAGGCGGGCAATCTGGCGCCTTACGTTAGTTAGGGGGAATTATCGCAGAACGCAGCTTCCGGCAGAGCGACCGTACCCGCGTCAACGAGCGGATCAGGGCGCGCGAAGTCCGGGTGATTGATGAGGAAGGCGCCCAGCTTGGGGTGATGCAACCGTACGAGGCCGTTCGCCTGGCGCGCGAACGCGGACT
>Ga0210409_10004342_pt1 | contig 15350 bp, 14 predicted proteins | sample IncBWH17MmetaG_FD_161649 | JGI IMG/M metagenome (GOLD analysis project Ga0210409, IMG submission 161649) | Forest soil microbial communities from Barre Woods Harvard Forest LTER site, Petersham, Massachusetts, United States - Inc-BW-H-17-M | ecosystem: Environmental > Terrestrial > Soil >...
GAAGAATTCGAAGCCGCGGCGAGAAGGCCGCTGGAACAGCGTCTGCGCTATGCCTTCATCCACACGTATAAACCGGTGTTGGATGATGCGCCCTTTCGCGCGTTCGACACGATGGAGCAGTACCGGCGGTGGTGCGAAGCGAATCTTCCCGATTGGCTAGGCTATGGCCGCGTTTGACTATCGGCAAGCGCAGAGATTCGCGACAATTTTGACGCGCACCACGTGCGATACCTCTTTATCGGGAAATCCGGCGCGATCTGCTGCGCCATTACCATCGCCGAGGTCTATGCGTGGATGAGGCCGCACGAGAGATCAGCGACGGAAGAATTGCTGGGCGGATTCGAATATTATGAAACTTTCCGGACCACGGCCGGGCGAGCTGGCCGTTTAAAGGGGACGTCGGCAAGAAAAGGGCATACGCTCGGTCTGCCGGACGCTCTCATCGCAGCGTTGGCGCTTGAAAACGGCCTCACGCTTGCCACCGACAATCGCAAGCATTTCCGCATGGCCGAATTGAAGCTCCTTGCATTACCCGCGCTACACTAAAAGCATTACATGGCGCGCTACCGCAGTTTTCGCGACTTTGACTGGCCTTTGCTGGCGGTCGCGCTCATCATCTGCGCGCTGGGGGTGCTCCAGATCTACTCGGCCACCCACGACACTCGCTGGCAGGACGCGTGGTGGAAGCAGATCATCTGGATCGCGGTTGCCATGGGCCTGATGTGGATCGCCTCCTCGATCGACTATCACACGCTCCTTGCGCAGATCCCTCTGATGTATGGGTTGTCGATCGGATCTCTAATCGCGGTGCTCGCCGTTGGGCGGCTAGTGTTCGGCTCGCGGCGCTGGATCCGGGTCTTCTGGTTCAACTTTCAGATCTCGGAATTTGTTAAATTGGTGATAATATTGATGGTAGCGAGGTATCTCTCGGAGCTGAAAAGCGACCGGGTTCGTGCCCGTGACTTATTGAAATTAGGAGGGTTAGTCGGGATTCCAGTAGCTCTGGTGATGTATCAGCCAGACCTCGGCACGGGTTTGACCTACCTGCCGATCCTGGCGGCTGGGATTCTGATCGCCGGAATTCGATGGCATTATCTGGCGGCGATCGCACTGGTGGGCGCGCTGGCGCTTCCAGTCGGTTGGTTGTTTCTCAAAGATTATCAGCGGACCCGGCTAGTGACGTTTGTAGAGCCGTCGCGCGATCCGCGCGGTGCAGGTTACCAGGTAATTCAATCCAAGATTGCCGTCGGCGACGGCGGCATGTGGGGCCGGGGAGTAACCCGCGGCACCCAGACACAATTGCGGTTCTTGCCGGTGCCTCACACCGATTTCATCTTCTCGGCCTTCGCCGAAGAGCATGGGTTCGTGGGTGTGGTGGTGGTTCTCGGCTTATACTTTTTATTGCTCATGCAGATTGTCCAAAACGCCCAGATGGCCCCGGATCGCTCCGGTATGTACATTTGCATGGGGGTGGCGACGCTGCTGCTGTTCCATTTACTGGTGAACGTCGGAATGGTGGTGGGGCGCATGCCCGTGACAGGAATTCCTTTGCCGCTCATGAGTTCGGGCGGCTCGAATATGTTTTCGGTATTTATGATGCTGGGGCTGGTGAACAATGTGCGGCTCCGGCGGTTTGTCGGTTGAAATAGAACGGACGGACCTGGCGCTCCAAATGAGAGCTTAAGCGTTAAGCGGATTTTCGGTTCAACAAGTTTTAGGGACTGTTCCAGGAGAGTGAAGGACGCCGAACTCGGGCGCTTCTCAATTTGGCCTCTCCTGGAAACGGTTCGCCTGCCGGCAGCCGTGGTTTTTGAAGGCGGAATGTGTGAGGGTGAACTCCATTCCGGCGTCTTCAAACCCGGCTCGCCCATCCCGAACCGCTTTCCTAAGCTCATCCTGGGCGAGTGCCTGGTCCCGGCGTTTAAGCGCACGTGTAGGCGCCCGCCGGAAAGGGATGAACGATGAGCAAGGAATTGGTGATCTCGACCAATCGGCACGAGACCAAAATAGCGTTGATCGAAGACGATCAACTGGTGGAAGTTTATTTTCAACGCGCCAACGAGTATTCGCTGGCGGGCAGCATCCACAAGGGGCGCGTCACGCGTGTCCTGCCCGGGATGCAGTCGGCGTTTGTCGATCTGGGGCTGGAGCGTGACACGTTCCTGTACGTCTCGGACTTCCTCGAGGAGCATGAGGATTTCGACCGGGTCACCGGTGATGAGCGTCCGCTGCGGCATGACGATCGGCAGCCCCGTCATCAGGAGCGCCGCCCGTCTTCTCCTCCTTTAGAACAGCAGTCCGCTCCCGCAGCGGAGGCCACGGTGGAAGCGCCGGCCGCCCATGTGGCCGCGGCAGCGCCGTCGCCCGCTTACGAACACAGGGGAGACTCGCGCGAGCGAGAGGCGCGTGAACGAGAGGCACGCGAACGAGACCCACGCGAACGAAGGGGCCGGCGGTCACGCCGCCGCCGGACTGGGCGCGGCTTCCCGGAATCGAAGTACGCCGAGGCGGCCCCCCCGTCCCTGGAGAGCGCCGTTCAGACGCCCGCGGACACGGCCGAGCTCGAGCCCACCGAGGCGGTCGAAAGCATCGCGGTTCCGATCATCCTACCCGGTGAGTCTCTGGCGAAGTACCGCAAGACGACGCCGAACTCAACGTTTGGGTCCTCGTCGGAATCCGCGCCGGAGTCCTCTTCTGAGCCCGTTGCCGAACCCCCTTCAAAACCCGCTTCCAACATCCCGGCAGCTAAGATCGTGGAAGAAACCGAATACGACGAGCCCATACACTATCCACCGGAAAACGCGCTCCCTGACGCACCGCGCCATATCGCCGCAACTGAGGAGGCTGTGGCCGGGGAAGCCGCGGTCGAAGTTCCAGCGCCCATTGCGGAAGAACCTCCGGCCGTCGAGGAGCCGTCTGAAGAGATAGAAGAAATCGAGCACGAGCCCGAAGCCGGTCCGGCAGTCGCACCACTTCTCGACGAGGAAGAAGATCTCGATATTCAAGCCATGATTCTGGGCGAGGTCGAGGGTATCGAAATCGAGCCCTTGGCAGAAGGTGCGAAAAGCGAGGAAGGGGCCGAACCCCGGGAGGGGTCAGCCGAACCGGAGGCCGGCGCCGCAATTGTGCGCGAGCAGGGCGGGCGATACCCGCACCGCGTTTCCCGCCGGACACGCCGCCGGGGGCGTGGCGGTCAGGATGGACGGCAGAACGGACGTCCTGAGGCTCGCGGTCCCGAAAGCCGTCTGGACACCCGCCCCGAGACTCGCCCGGAAACTCATTCAGAAACACGTTCAGAAAGCCAGCGCGAACCGGAGCGCACCGTTTCGCGTCCCGGCGTTTCCCGTCCCGGCGTTTCCCGTCCGAACGAGGGGCAGCCTTCTATCAGCGATCTGCTCAAGGAGGGGCAGGAGATCATCGTCCAGATTGCCAAAGAGCCACTGGGGCAGAAGGGCGCGCGCATCACTTCGCACATCGCGCTCCCTGGCCGCTATGTGGTCTACATGCCCACGCTTGAGCACATGGGAGTCTCCCGCAAAATTGCAAGCGACGAGGAGCGCTTGCGCCTGAAGCGCATTCTTCTCGGAAAGCGGCCAGGACCGACGGGCGGTTTCATCACGCGCACCGCGGCCGAGGGGCGCACTGAGGAGGAGATCGCCTCCGACATGCTGTTCCTCTACAATTTGTGGCAGGACATCAAGAACAAGGCCGAGAAGAAGCCCGCTCCGCTCCTGCTCCATCACGATCTTGACATCGTCCAGCGCATCCTGCGGGATCAACTGGCCGATAGCTTCAAAGCCATCTGGATCGACAGCGAGGACGCCTATGAGAGGGTGCTGCGCTTTGTGGAGCGCTTTCAGCCCACGCTGGTCGGCAAGGTCAAGCTCTACACGCGCGAGGCGCCCATCTTCGACGCCTTCAATGTGACCAGTGAGCTTGAAAAGGCGCTGCGACCCAAGGTCTGGCTCAAGTCGGGGGGCTACATTGTCATCAATCAGACCGAGGCGCTGGTGGCGGTGGACGTCAACACCGGCAAGTACGTGGGCAAATCCAATCGCCTGGAAGATACCATCGTCAAGACCAACACCGAAGCCATCAAAGAAATCGTGCGGCAGATCCGGCTTCGCGACCTGGGCGGCATCATCGTTATCGACTTCATCGACATGGATGAGCGCAAGAACCGCCAGAAGGTGATGCAAACCCTCGAAGAGGCCATGCGAGTCGACCGCGCGCCTTACAAGATTCTGCAATTTAATGACTTCGGCCTGGTCGCCATCACCCGCAAACGCGTGAAGCAATCGCTGGAGCGCACGCTATGCTCACTGTGCCCGCACTGCGAAGGCGCGGGCTACATCAAGAGCGCGCAGACGGTGGTGGGTGAGATTTTGACCGAGGCCCGCAAGTTAGCCAAGAGCGTGGAGGGAAAGGACGTGATGCTGCGCGTGCACCCGGATGTAGCCAAGCTGCTCAAATCGCATCAAAATAAGTATCTCGAGGAACTGGAAGAAGTGCTGCGGCGCCCCGTGCTGGTCAAGAGTGACCCGCAACTTCACCACGAGAAGTTCGATTTGGCATAAGCCCCACCTGTATATACGAATGGTGTGGAGAATCATCAGTGCCAGAAAAGCGACCAAGGACGAACGTGAGGCGTACTATAGAGCGATCTATTCGCGCTGAACGTAATAAAGGCGGGACGAATTGGAAGCGACTGGATACCCTCAGTGACGGCGCGATTCGCAAGGCGGTCGCATCCGACCCCGACGCGGCGCCGATTGCGAGTGCCGATTGGTTCCGGCGCGCAAAAATTGTTCTTCCGCAGCCGAAGAAGGCCGTTTCAATTCGCTTGGACCGCGATGTGACGGAGTGGTTCCAGCGACAGGGGAGAGGATATCAAACCCGCATTAACGCCGTCCTCCGTGCGTACGTTCGGGCGCAGCGGTAAGGGCGGCTGCTGTTTTCACTGGCGAAGCCATTTGCCGCCTACTGTTGGGAACGCATAAGATAGCAACTTACGGCGGCACGGCGCATCAGATTTTAGGAGGATACAAATGTCCCTACGCATCAACGACGAAGCACCCAACTTCACGGCTGAAACCACGCAAGGCCCCATCGACTTTCACAAGTGGATTGGCGACGGCTGGGCGATCTTGTTCTCCCATCCGAAAGACTTTACCCCGGTGTGTACTACCGAGCTCGGCTACATGGCGAAACTTGAGCCCCAATTCGCCAAGCGAAACACCAAGATCATCGGCTTGAGCGTGGACCCGGTGGCCAGCCACGGCAAGTGGTCGGCGGACATCGAGGAAACCCAGGGCGCCAAGGTGAATTACCCGATGATTGGCGATCCCGAGCTCAAGATCGCCAAACTGTATGACATGCTGCCCGCCGATGCGGGAAACACGTCCGAGGGCCGCACTCCGGCCGCCAACGCCACCGTTCGCACCGTGTTTGTGATCGGCCCGGACAAGAAGATCAAGCTCATGTTGAGCTACCCGATGAGCACCGGCCGCAACTTCGACGAGGTGCTGCGGGTGCTGGATTCGATCCAGCTCACCTCCCAGCACCAGGTTTCGACACCTGTGAACTGGAAGCCGGGGGAGGACGTGGTCGTTCCGGCGGCGATGTCGGATGACGACGTCAAGAAGAAGTTTCCCGGCGGCCTTCGGACGCTCAAACCGTATCTGCGTTTCGGGCCGCAACCGAAATAGGCAGTTTCCGAACCGGTGTGGACTGCAACTGCCTAACGGCAGGCTTCCCTTCGATGCCGGATATGAAGAATGCGTGATGTCAGCCGGTTCCGTGAGAAACCGGGTTCGCCAGCCAACGATTCGAGGAGACTCCGCGCCGCTGGAACATCATCCGCGGGGATACGATCCAACAGCTTGTGTGGTGAGCAACTCTGGCCTCCCGTACATTTCTACGCCGGCCTCGCGTGAATTTACGCCAGCCACTCGGTGGTCACATCCACCAGAAGGGGACCCAGTAGAGAGGAGGCCTCTCGCTCCACGTTTTGCAGCACCTGCTCGGCGTGCGGCTTGGTCGCCGACACAGTCACGCAGGCGATCAGCCCGCGCTGCCACAGATCCTGATAATCGATTTCGGCAACCGCCACGTTGAACTTGCCGCGCAGCCGGTCCTTCAAACTCTTGACGTAATGCCGCTTGTCTTTGAGGGAGTGCGCGTCAACCAGCCGCAACTCAAGAATGATGACGCCGATCGAAGGCATTCGCAGCGAATGAACGCAAATGCACGCAAATTCGAAGGCGAGCAGCTTGTTCTTGGGCCGTCATTCGCGTCCATTTGCGGCTAAGTTTTTAGACGAAAGCCTCGTGAGCGACCCGCTCCGTGGCGAACGCCTCGAGCACATCGCCCGGCTTGATGTCCTGGAAATTGGCGAGCGAGATGCCACATTCGAAGCCCGACTTCACCTCGCTCGCGTCGTTCTTGAAACGCTTGAGCGACACGATTTTGCCGGTGTGAATCACCACGTTGTCGCGCAGGAGGCGCACCTCGCTGTTGCGCGTCACTACGCCGTCATCCACCAGGCAGCCCGCTACTGTGCCCACCTTGCTGATTCGGAACACGTCGCGCACCAGCGCGCGGCCTTTGTAGACTTCCTTGAACACCGGCTCCAGCATGCCGGTCATCGCGCGCTTGATCTCGTCGGCCAGCTCGTAAATGATCGTATGCAGGCGGATATCGACCTTCTCCTGCTCGGCCACGGTCTGGGCGGTGCGCTCCGGCCGGACATTGAAACCCACGATGATGGCATTGGACGCCGAGGCCAGAAGCACGTCCGTCTCCGTGATCGCGCCCACGCCGGAGTGCAGAACGCGGATCTTGACCTTGTCGTTCGAAAGTTTCTGCAAAGTGTCGGTCAGGACCTCGGCCGTGCCGCCCACGTCGGTCTTGAGGATGATGTTCAGCTCCTTGGTCTCGCCTTCCTTCAACTGATCGTGAAGCTGGTCGAGCGTGATGCGGTTGGTCTTGGACATGGCCGCTTCGCGCGACTTGGATTCGCGGTAGATGACGATCTGCTTGGCCTTGGCGGTATCGGTTACCACTTGCAGCGTGTCGCCCACGTCGGGCAGCGATTCCAGGCCCAGGACCTCGCCCGGCATGGACGGCAGAATTTCGCGCACCGGCTGGCTGCGGTCGTCGAACATGGCGCGCACGCGGCCAAAAACGGAACCGCAGATAAAGTAGTCGCCCACTCGCAGAGTGCCGTTGCGCACCAGCACGGTAGCCACCGGACCGCGCCCGCGGTCGAGCTTCGCTTCGAGCACGGTGCCCATCGCGGGCCGCGCCGGGTTGGCCTTCAGGTCCTGTATGTCGGCCACCAGCAGAATCATTTCGAGCAGCAGATCCAGGTTCTGCTTGGCCTTGGCTGAGACCGGCACCATGACGGTGTCGCCGCCCCAATCCTCGGCCAGTAGACCCCGGTCGGACAGTTGCTGCTTGATGCGCTCCGGCTGGGCATCGGGCTTGTCGATTTTGTTGATCGCCACGATAATCGGCACGCCCGCCGCTTTGGCGTGATCGATGGCTTCCAGCGTCTGCGGCATCACTCCGTCGTCGGCCGCCACCACCAGTACCACAATGTCGGTGACCTTGGCGCCGCGAGCGCGCATCCGAGTGAACGCTTCATGGCCGGGCGTGTCGATGAAGACGATCTTGCGGCCATTTTTCTCGACATGATAAGCGCCGATGTGCTGGGTAATGCCGCCGGCCTCATGTTCGGCTACATTCGACTGCCGGATCGCGTCGAGCAGCGAAGTCTTGCCGTGATCGACGTGCCCCATGATGGTCACCACGGGAGGCCGCTTCTCGCGATCATCCTCAATTTCGGCCTGTTGAATTTCGTGCGTGCTCTCTTCTTCGTAGCTGACTTTGTTGGTGGAGGATCCGAAATCGCGCGCCAGATCTTCGGCCAGCTTCACATCCAGCGTCTGGTTGATGGTTGCGAAAATCTTTCTCTCGACCAGACGTTTCACCACCAGGTTGGCCTTGATGCCCAGCTTTTCGGAAAGCTCCTTGACCGTGATGCCTTCGGCGATGGTGATCTCGCGATCGACCGGCGGCGGCTGGAAGACCTGCTCGCGCCGCGCCACTGGACGCAGACGGCCCTCTTCCTGCTCCGCATCGCGGCGGCGGGCGTCGCGCGCTCCTGGCTTAGTCGCATGGCGGCGTCCAACATCGGCCGGCAGAGTAGCCGGCTCTGGACGCAGCGGCGAGGTCGGATGCATGGGACGTCCGCGCGCGCCCGGGCCGGGGCGCAGGCCGCCTGGGCCGCTGGGGCCTCGCATGATCGCCTGACCCGGACGAACCGGGCCGGTATAAATCGGCCGCCCTGGAACCGGACTCGGCGGACGATTCGCCGGCAAGCCGGGACGAGGCAAGCCCGGAGCGCCCGGAGCAGCAGGCTTCGCCAGGCGCGCCACCATATCGGGCCGCGGCGGAACCACGGGTCGGGCTGCCGGCTGTCCGGCAAGATTCGGTTTGGCAGGCGGGCGCAGTGGGCTGCCCCCACCTACCGGAACGCCAAGTGCGGAGCCGGCCGGTGGCGCGGGGGTTGCAACCGAGGGAGAACCTGGCCGGGCCATTGGCCGGGGTGTCGGAATCGCTGGCACGCCGCTCGGCCTGGGTGCTCCCGGAGCCATACTCGCGGGCGGAATACCGATTGCCGATGGAGTCCTGGGAATATCCGCTACCCCCGGCGGCATGGGCTGCCGGGGACCGGAGAGAATCTGCCCTGGCTTGGGAGCCGGTGGGGTCGGACGGCTGGGAATAACGGAAGTACGGTTAAGGATGCCCGCGGGAGACGCCGCGCCCGGCCCGCTTGCCAACGGCGGACGCAATGGATGGGTGGCACGCGGCTCGACCGGCCGCGCTTGCGGTTCAGCTGCCTTTTGCCCGAATTCGGTGAGCGCTTCCGGGACAGCCGGCGCACGCTCGCTCTTGGCGACCGGCTGGACGAGCGGAGGCGCAGGCGCCTCAGGCTCGGCTTCTACTACTTTCGTTTCCTTCGGAGACTCAGGCGGCTGCGCCTGGCCAAGACGGCGGCGAAGCTCCAGCGCGATTTCGTCGTCGAGAGAGCTGGAGTGTGTCTTCTTGTCAGCGACTCCGAGCTCCGGCAGCAGCTCGAGAAGGACATTCGGCTTTACTTCGAGCTCGCGAGCCAACTCATTGATGCGAATTTTACTCATAGCGGACGCCCCAGCCGAACTTCTTTGCGCCAGGGTTTCAGTCATTAAACCTTTCTTTTTCGCGAACGTCACCCATCTTAGCGAGGTTCCGGCGACTCCGTGTTCTCTATCCTAACAGATTCATTTTCCGGCTCTGCCGTTAAAGTTTCGATGGGATGTTCCGCAGCAGCCGCTTCACCAGCAGCTGCCGCCTCCGCCGCGCTCTCGCCGGCGGGCGCCTCTTGCGATGGTGCTCCTCCCGCCGGGGTTTCGAGCGAGCCTTCAAACTGGCCGTAGTAACTGTTGACGGCCATCTGGATTTTCTCTACCATTTCCGGATCGACGTCGGGAATCTCTTCTAAATCCTCCGGTGTCATCGAGCCCAATCGCTCCACCGTCGGCACACCGCCCTCCATCAACTTCTGGACGATCGTGTCCGCCAGGCCGTGGTCGATCAGCACCGACACAGGCGCGCCCGGAACCACCAGCGCGGCCATCTGCGACTCCACTTCCTGCCGCTTTTCTTCCTCGCTCTTAATATCGATACGCCAGCCCAGGAGCTTGGCGGCGAGGCGCACGTTCTGCCCCTTCTTGCCGATGGCGAGCGACAACTGCGTGTCATCGACGATCACTTCCATGTGCTTTTCCACGGGTTCGATAATGCTCACCCGCGAGATCTTCGCCGGGCTCAGGGCATGGGTCGCGAAGACCACCGCATCGTCGTTGAATTCAATGATGTCGATCTTTTCGCCCCGCAGCTCGCGGATGATGGACTGCACGCGCATGCCTTTCATGCCCACGCAGGCGCCGACGCTATCCACGTCACGGTCGCGGCTGGAAACCGCGATCTTGGTGCGCTCGCCCGCTTCGCGCGCGCAACCTTTGATCACCACGGTGTTGTCGTAAATCTCCGGTACTTCCTGCTCGAACAGCCGCATCACCAGTTCCGGCGCGGCCCGCGAAACGATCACACCGGCGTTCTTGCCGGCCTTTTCGACGCTCTTGATGATGCACCGGATGCGATCGCCCACACTGAAGCTTTCAAGCTTGGATTGCTCTTTCTTGGGCAGGCGCGCCTCGGTCTTGCCGAGGTCGGCCGCCAGATCCTGGCCCTCCACGCGCTTGATGACACAGGTGACCAGCTCGCCCACTCTTCCCGAGTACTCCGAGTAGATATTCTCGCGCTCCGCCTCGCGCACCTTTTGCAAAATAACCTGCTTGGCGGTCTGCGCCGAGATGCGGCCCAGCACGTCGGTGGGCTTCGGAAAGCGGATTTCAGAATCGAGCTCGGCATGCGGATGAGTGGCGCGGGCATCCTCGAGCGACATCTCCTTGTCGGGATCGGTGACTTCAGCCACCACGCGCCGGACGCCGTAAATATGGATCGCGCCGGTGGCTTCATCCAGATCCGCCACCAGGTCCTCGGTGGTGTGGAAATGCTTCCGCGCGGCCACTAGCATGGCGTCCTTGACGGCATCGAGAATGATCTTCGGCTCGATCCCCTTTTCCTTGCTCAAGATCTCGATGGATTGATAAATCGTTCCCAGGCTCATAAAAAGATTTCCGTGTTTGTATTCCGGGGATTACCACTCGAACTTGAGGTTCGCTTTTTCCACCTGTTCGAGCGGGAACTGCACGCTCTGGCCGGGCGATGGTTCGAGAGTAATCACCCCGCCGGCGAAGCTCTTGAGGGCCCCCACCCAGTGGCGCTGGTTGTCCACGGGCTGGCGCAGAACGACCTTCACTTTCTGGCCTACGAAGCGCTCAAACTCGCGAGGCTTGGTGAGCTTACGTTCGACACCGGGCGAGCTAACCTCGAACGTGTAGCCCGCGCCGGGCACCACGTCCTCCACGTCCAGGATGGTGCCCACCTGCTGCGTGATGAATTCGCAGTCCGCGTGGGTCACCCCTTGAGGTTTGTCGATGAAAATACGCAGAACCCGGCTACGGCCGCCGCCGAGCAGTTGAACGTCGACAATTTCTATGCCTTCGCTCATCCCGACCCGTTCGGCGATTTCCCGCACTTTTTGTATGACCGCCTCTCGATTCTGGTCCGCCATCTCGCAAAAACCTCGCGGGCAATAAAAAAGTGGGCTTTTCGCCCACTTCGCTTTCGCCAACTGAAACCATTATACACCAGGAGCCGCCGTGGGGCAGGCTCGAGGAATTGGGTCAAGCGGGTTTGGAATGGAAGGGGTCGGTCCTGGCGTCGTCGAGCCCCGGCTCCGGGCTAACGATGTCCAGATTGACGACAATCGGTTCCTGGCCGCTGCGGACCACGACCGCCTCGACCGGCTCGTCCGGCCGGGCGTTCATCTCCTGATGCGGCACGAACGGAGGTACGTAGATAAAATCGCCCGGTCCGGCCTCCTCCACGTATTCAAGCTGGTTGCCCCAGCGGAAGCGCGCCCGGCCACGAATGATATACAACACGGTTTCCAGTTCTCCGTGATGATGCGCGCCGGTGCGCGCCGCGGGTTGAACCGTTACTGTACCCGCCCACAGCTTGCTGGCGCCGGTGCGTGCGTGCGTGATGGCGGCGGCGCGCGACATTCCCGGCGTCTGCGGAGTGTTCGTATCCAGCTCGCCGGCGCGAACGATGCGGATCCCGTGTTCTTTCCAATCGGGCATACGATGATTTTCCGCCTAGCGGCGGCCGCGGCCGGAGCCGTTGCCGCTGTTCCATCCGTCGACGAGGCGATCGATCTTAATGCCCAGCGCCTTGACAATGGCATCGGTGCGCATCTGCGACTCGATCAGCGCGTGAATGGCCTCGCGGGTTTCCTTGTTGAACTCGCGGGTTTCCGCCGCGAACTCGCGAATCTCCTTGCGAAACTCGCTGTTCTCCTTTTCCATCTTTACCAGCATCTTCATGCCGGTCTGAACGATCTTGAGGGTTGCGTCGAGCCGTTTTTCCACGCGATCCATGCGTCTCTCCAGGTCCATTCGCTCAGTCTAGCGTCCCCGCCACCGCATGCGCATCAGCCTAGCGGCGGCCGCGGCCGGAGCCGTTGCCGCTGTTCAATCCGTCGACGAGGCGATCGATTTTAGTGCCCAGCGCCTTGACCTGTGCGCCCAACCCCGCCACCGTGGTTGCTAAGTCTGCTAGCTGCGCGTCGGTGCGCATCTGCGATTCAATCAACGCGTGAATCGCCTCGCGGGTTTCCTTCTTGAACTCGCGCGTTTCTTTCCGAAACTCGCTGTTCTCTTTTTCCATCTTCACCAGCATCTTCATGCCGGTCTGAACGATCTTGAGAGTAGCGTCGAGCCTCTTTTCCACACGATCCATGCGCTGTTCCATGTCCACTGATTTTCAGTCTAGCGCGCGGGCAAGCGGCGCGCCGGAGCCGCCCGGGCCCACAACTCGGACGCCAGCAGCCCACGCCACGCGGATTCCGAGTGCATCACCCGGAAGCCGTGCCGCAGAAGCAGCGGATGATGATCGATCAGGCGCCGGGTTTCGAGTCCCGTCGCGATTCCGAAGAAGGCATATATCACCCACAGCCACAACGCCCCCCACCGGGACGATTCCCGAAACTCCGAAATCAGCCACCGGGCGTTGGGGCAAGCGGCGCGGGCCGCGCGCTCCACCAACCGTGCAGCGCCGGCTTCATCGAAACAATCCAGAAAGAAGTGCGTGACGATCAGGTCAAAGCAGCGCTCCGGCAACGCGATTTTGAGCGCGTCGGCTTGATGATAAGCGACGAGGTCCGTTCCCGCCCGCTCGCGCGCCAACTCGAGCATGCGCCCGCTCAGATCGACATAGTCGAAGCGCGCCCGCGGGTTCTGCTTCACTAGTCTTTCCAGGAACCGGCCATCGCCATCGCCCAAAACCAGCACGCGCCGCGCGTCGGCCACTTCCAGCAGAAAGGCCACCCGGCGGCGCTGGAGCGCGGGGCCGAATGTCGCGTACTCGATCCAGCGATACAGGCGGGCAATGCGGTCCGCGTTCATCCGGCGATGGGCAGGAACAGCACCGGACTCAGCAGGGCGGCATCCGCCAGTACGCGCAGCGCATCGGCCGAAAACCGGCGCCGCCCCCGATCCAGCAGCAGGAACGCGAGCGCGCTGGCCATCTCCGCTCCACCCAGCACAGGGCGGTGCTCGTGCAGCAGCAGGAGTGCGGCTGCACCCACGCACAGCGCGGCGGCTCCCACCGGCCACTGGATGCGGCCGCTCGATTCCCACTTTTCGATGGCCGCACAGTTGATCCAGCACAAGCAGGAGAACAGCAGCACGGTGATCACATCCGCGGCCGTGCGGATTTTCGTCCAGGCTTCGAGCGACGCGCCCAGCGCAAACAGCAGCCCCACCGCCGCTTCTTTCGGCCACGCGCGCCGGATGCGCTCCGGAGCCAAATGCACCGCGCCGAAGTACAGCACCACCGCCGCGAGCAGCGCCAGGCCGCGGTGAAACAGAGCCGGCGCAAGATGAGTCGCAGCCAGCCCCGCGCCGCCCACCAGCGCCGCCAGCCACACCGGCAGCATGATCCGCCAGTGACGGCGATAAAACTCGTGGCGCGGCGTTCGACCCATGCCGCTCCACGCGTCGAGCGCGCGGTCCGCCACATAGATCAGCCATACCGCCAGCACCAGTGCCACGGCGGGCAGCGTTTCCACGGAGGCGCGAAAGCAGCGCGCAAACAGCACTTGCCACAGCACGGCCACCAGTGGCGCGTCGAGGCTCAGCAGATTTGGCCACAGCCAGAAGGGCACGATCTTATTATCATTGTGGAATGCCTTGGACCGCTTCGGCCTTGCTGGCCGCCATCTTTCTCGCGCCGCTGGCGCCGGCTCAACCCAAACCCATCCCGATCAAAATGGTCGTAGTGGCCATGTTCGAGCGCGGGGCCGATACGGGCGATCAGCCGGGCGAGTTTCAGTACTGGGTGGAGCGCGACAAGCTGGATCACGTCGTTGCCTTCCCTCAGGGTTATCACGATCTGCGCATGAATGCCGAAGGTGTGTTAAGCGTGCTGACCGGAGTCGGCACCGCCCGCGCGGCTGCCAGCATCATGGCGCTGGGCACGGACCCGCGCTTCGATCTCACCAAGGCATACTGGCTGGTCGCCGGCATCGCCGGCGTCGATCCCGCTGACGCCAGCCTCGGGTCGGCGGCCTGGGCGGAGTGGGTGGTGGACGGCGATCTGGCGCATGAGATCGACGCCCGCGAAATCCCGAAAGACTGGAAAACCGGCTTTGTGCCGCTGCGCAAGTCGGTGCCCTATGAGCAGCCGCGCGCCGATCAAGGCGAGACATACCACTTGAATCCCGCGCTGGTCGATTGGGCGTTCCAGTTGACGCGTAACGTGCCGCTCCCTGATTCCGAAACCATGCAGAAGGACCGCGCGCGCTATCCCTACGCCAACGCGCGCCGTCCTCCGTTTGTGCTCAAGGGCGATACACTCTCGGCCAGCACGTTCTGGCACGGCAAGCTGCTCTCCCAGTGGGCCAACGATTGGGTGCAGTATCACACCGGCGGCAAAGGCAACTATGTCACCACGGCGATGGAGGATAGCGGCACGCTTCAGTCGCTCACGTTCCTCGCGAAAGCCGGTCGCGTGGACCTGCAGCGCGTGCTGGTGCTGCGCACGGCCAGCGATTTCGACCGCCCGCCGCCGGGCATGACCGCGGCCGAAGGTTTGGCGCGGAACAAGATCGGACAATATGCCGGTTATTTGCCGGCGCTCGAAGCGGCATGGCGGGTTGGAAACCCGGTGGTGAAGAATCTCACTGAAAACTGGACGAGGTATCGCGACCAGGTGCCCGGAAGCCGCTAGCACTCCGGCCAAGCCTGGGCCACGTCAGGGGCAGCCAGCGAATTTCCGCGCTCAGGCGTGCGCGTGCTTTCCGTTTTACGGACGCCGAAATTCGTAGGCTGTCCCACCGACTAGGCGGTTTGATTCCACCGCTCGATTACGCGAGCTTCGCGCTCGTAGCCGAGCACGCTGACCGATCCGGTCGACAGCGCGAAGAAGCGGCCTGCCGTGGGCTCCAGGGCGAGCCATCGCGCAGCGAGCACTCGCAACATGTGCCCATGCCCAAACAAGGCGACGTCGCCACTGGCCGAGAGAGCGCGCTCAATCACGCGATCGGCCCGCGCGCCCACCTGCTCCGCCGTTTCCCCGCCTGGAGGTGTGCCGGTCCAGATCGTCCAGCCCGGATT
>Ga0210409_10004343_pt1 | contig 15344 bp, 13 predicted proteins | sample IncBWH17MmetaG_FD_161649 | JGI IMG/M metagenome (GOLD analysis project Ga0210409, IMG submission 161649) | Forest soil microbial communities from Barre Woods Harvard Forest LTER site, Petersham, Massachusetts, United States - Inc-BW-H-17-M | ecosystem: Environmental > Terrestrial > Soil >...
CGATCTTGGGCAGGTGCCTGGCCAAGGTCGTATAGTCGATGTGGTACTTCATCACCTTGTCGAAGAAATAAGCCTCGCAGATGAACAGGTCGGCGCCGCGTCCGGCCGGGATCAGCTCGTCGACCCATTCGGTGTCGCCGGAGTAGGCGAGGACCTTGCCTTCGGTCTCGATGCGCAACGCATAGGACGGCGCGCCGCTGAAATGCTTCATCAGGTAGGGCGTGACGGCGAGGCCGTTCAGCTCCGCCCGCTCATGCAACTCGAGCTCGCGGATCTCCAGCGTGAACTTGCGCTCGACCTTGGTCGAGCCCGTGAACATCGCCTCCATGACGATCATCAAGCGCTCGCGGAAGCCCGGCGGGCCGGCAAAAGTGAGCGGCGCAGTGCGGCGGCTGATGAGCTGGGCATCGAGCAGGAAGAAGGGCAGGCCGCCGAAATGATCGCCGTGCAGATGACTGACCAGGACGGTCGAGATCGCGTTGGGATCAACCTGTCCCTTGCGGATTGCCACCATCGAGGTGGCGCCGCAATCAATCAACACATTGCCGTGGGCCGCGCGTTCAAGATGGAAACAGGCGTTGAGACGCCCGCCGCTGCCGAAGGCGTCGCCCGAGCCGAGGAACTGCAGGCGCATTGCGCTAGTGAACGAGGGGTGGGGGCGCCTGCTCCAGGCTCGAGACTTCGTTGGTGAGTGTCGTGCGCCGCATGTCGCGCACCTCGGCGGGATCGTAGCGCCGCGCCCGGTGCATGGTGACCCGGTTGTCCCACATCACGAGGTCGTAGGGGCGCCAGACATGGGCGTAGACGAATTTGCGCTGCGTGGCGTGCTCGGTGAGGTCGCGCAGGAAGGCGCGCGCCTCGGGCACCGGCCAGCCTTCGATGCCGCCGGCATGGCTGGCGAGATAGAGCGACAGGCGTCCGGTGTTGGGATGGCGGCGCACCAGGCGCTGGCGCACCGGTGCCCATTTCTCGCGCTCGGCATCGGTGAAATCGGTGAAGCCCAGGATGCCGCGCGAAAAGATCTGGCTGTGCAGGCAGACGAGGTCGTGCACTTCCTTCCTGGTCTTCGCGTCGAGCGCATCGTACGCCGCGCGCATGTCGGCGAATTCGGTATTGCCGCCGGTCGGCGGGATGTGGCGCGCCGACAGCAATGAATACTTGGCCGGCACCGGCTTGAACGAGCTGTCGGAGTGCCAGAGCTGGTTGCCCAATCCGAACAGGCGGCGGCGATCGTCGCGCGCCAGCACTTTGTTGTTCTTGTCGAGATTGGAGATGTCGTTCAGGTCCATGCTGACGCGCCGGTCCTCGGGGGCGGCGATGTCGCCGGTGGCCTGCTCGAGCGGGCCCAGGCTGCGACTGAACACGAGCTGCTGGTCGTCGTCGATTTTCTGCTCGTGGAATACCAGCACGCCGAAGCGGTCCGTGCCGGCATGGACGGCAGCGACCTCGTCCTTCGACAAGGGGCGCGTGAGGTCGAGGCCCGACACGACTCCCGCGAAGAAGCCTCGGTTCACAGGATCGATGGGTTGGATATCGATGGTCATGGTGGGCGATAGCCTAGCGCGAACCGCGGCAAACAGCGAGTTGGACCCCGTGCGCCTCAGGATGCCGCCCTGCGATAGATTGGGCACCGGTTGGCCCGACTATATCGTCGCCGCCGTCGTGCCGGGCCTGGCCTAGTCGGCTTCGTCCAGGTGGCCTAAAGGCCCCTCGCTATGCTGGGGGTGACGGGGGGTCTCAAGCCGTCGGCAGCTTATAGCCCTCGAAATGCTTGCGCAGCGCCGTCTTCAGGATCTTGCCGGTGGCGCCGTGCGGGATGGCGTCGATGAACTGCACGTCATCGGGCATCCACCATTTGGCGATCTTGCCGTCGAGGAATTTCAGCAGGTCGTCCTTGGTGACGTCGGCGTCGGGCCGGCGCACCACGATCAGGAGCGGCCGCTCGTCCCATTTGGGATGATGCACGCCGATCACGGCGGCCTCGGCGACGCCGGGGCAACCCATGGCCGCGTTCTCGAGGTCGATCGAGCTGATCCATTCGCCGCCCGACTTGATGACGTCCTTCGAGCGATCCGTGATCACCACCGAGCCGTCCGATTCGATCTTGCAGACGTCGCCGGTCTGGAACCAGTCGTCCTTGCCGAACTGGCTCTTGCCGTCGCCCTTCATGTAGCCCTTCACGATCCACGGGCCGCGCACCACCATGTTGCCCGACACCGAGCCGTCGCTCGGCAGGTCGTTGCCGGCGTCATCGACGATCTTCATCTCGCAGCCGAACACCGGCCGGCCCTGCTTGGCGGTGATGGCGAAACGCTCCGCCTCCGGCAGATGGCGCTCGCCTTTGTTGAAGCGAGTAATGGTGCCGAGCGGGCTCATCTCGGTCATGCCCCAGCCCTGGGCCACCTCGATGCCATGCTCCTTCCAGAAGCGTTCGATCATGGCGAGTGGCACGGCCGAGCCGCCGATCAGGGTGCGCTTGACCGACGACATCTTGAGCTTGTTTTGGGCGCAGTAGTCGAGCAGCGCCAGCCACACCGTCGGCACGCCGGCGCTCATCGTCACCTGCTCCTTGTCGAGAAGCTCGTAGATGCTGGCGCCGTCGAGCTTGGGGCCGGGGAAGACGAGCTTGGTGCCGCAGATCGGGCCAGCATAGACCAGGCCCCAGGCGTTGGCATGGAACATCGGCACCACCGGCAGGATGGCGGTGTCGGGATCGAGCGCGAGCACCGGACCCGAGCACATCATCATCGAGTGGATGACGGTCGAGCGGTGGGAATAGAGGACGCCCTTCGGATTGCCGGTCGTGCCCGAGGTGTAGCAAAGCGACGATGCCGTGCGCTCGTCGAAATCGGGCCATTTGAGCGTGCCCGGCTTGCCCGCGATCAACTCCTCGTAGCAGAGCAGCTTGGGGATCTTGGACGAGGCCGGCATGTGAGCGCGGTCGGTCATGACCACGACGTGCTTCACCGTCTTGAGTTTGTCCCACACGCCCTCGACGATCGGCAGCAGGTTGAGGTCGACGAAGATGATCTGGTCCTCGGCATGGTTGGCGATATAGGCCACATGCTCGGGCGCCAGCCGCGGGTTCAGGGTATGCAGGACGGCGCCGATGCCGGAGATGCCGAAATAGAGCTCGAAGTGGCGATAGGTGTTCCAGGCGATGGTGCCGACCCGGTCGCCGAGCTTGATGCCCAGCCCTTCGAGAGCCTCGGCCAGCTGCTTGGCGCGCCTGGTCGCGTCTCGGTAGCCGTAGCGGTGGATCGGCCCCTCGACCGTGCGCGAGACGATCTCGACGTCGGGATAGTAGGCGGCAGCGAAGTCGATGATCTGCGAAATCAGCAGCGGGCGGTCTTGCATCAGGCCGAGCATGGCGGTTCCTCTTCTACCCTTGCCGCTCGATATGAAGGCTTTTTGGATTGGCGAGCGGCTTCCGATCAGGTTCTAGACCGAGTCCGCGGCCGCCGGGAAGCACGAACACCGCGACAAAGCGAACGACTGGGCGCTTCGCTCACTCAGCCGCCTGCCGGTTGTCGTCGGCCAGCAGGTCGTAGGTCCGCTTCTGATACTGCACCATATAGTCGGTGTAGTACGTCGTCGGATATTTGGGTGGCTTGTCCGGGCCGACGCAGGTCGGCACCGCGGCGATCGGCCAGTCGATGTTGCTGTCGCAGAAGAAGGCCAGCGCATAGCGCTCGCCGCCACTCCTGTTGACCGCGCGGTGCGGCGTGGCGAGGAAGACATCGTTGGTCCAGCGCTGCAGCAATTGCCCGCCGTTCACGACATAGGCGCCCGCAAGGGCGGGGGCGTCGATCCACGCGCCGCTTTGCGTGCGGATCGAGAGGCCGGGCACGTCGTTGGGCGCAAGCAGAGTGAGGAAACTCGTATCGGTGTGCGGCGCGATGCCGAACTCGTCGTCGACGGCGGCGGGCTGGTTGGGATAATGAGTAGCTCGCAGCTTGTATTGAAACTCCCTGAACGGCTCATCGAAATACGCCGGCGGCAGACCGAGCGCGACGGCGTAGAGCGGGACCAGCTTCTGCACCAGCCGCTCCAGGGTGTCGCAATAATCGACGATCGTTTCACGGAAGCCGGGCAGATCCGTGGGCCAGCGGTTGGCGCTGCGGAACCGCCGGTCGGCCCGCACCTCGGGATGGTCAGCCGGCAGGTCGCGCGCCACGAAGAGCGCCTCGTTCAGATTGGCTTTGGTGACGGTCTGCACCGTCGAGGTGCGCAGCGTATCGCCGCGCATGGGCAGGTAGCCGACATTGTGCCGGTCGATCCTGACGTCCATCTTCCTGTCGAGCGGCTGGGCGTGAAAGCGGGCAGCCTGGCGGAACGTCTCGCGGATCAGGGCGTCCGGCACGCCGTGATTGACGATGAAATAGAAGCCGATCTCAGTCAGCGCAACGCGCAACTCGGCGGCAGTGCGCTCCATCGCGCCGGGCTCGCCCGCGAGATAGGGCCCCAGATCGACGACGGGAATGGCTTCCGACAGTCCGCTCACTCGGCTGCTTGCGGATAGACCGCATCGTAGTTCCGCTTCTGGTACCAGACCATGTAGTCGGTGTACCAGGTGGTCGGGTACTTGGGCGGCTTGTCGGGGCCGACCGTGGTCGGCACGGCGGCGACCGGCCAGTCGATGTTGCTGTCGCAGAAGAACGGAATGGCGTAGCGCTCGCCGCCGCTGCGGTTGATGGCGCGGTGCGGCGTCGCCAGAAAGACGTCGTTGGTCCAGCGCTGCAGCATCTGGCCGCCATTCACGACATAGGCGTCCGTGATTGCGGGCGCGTCGATCCATTTGCCGCTTTGCGTGCGGATGGAAAGGCCGGGCACGTCGTTGGGCGCCAGCAGCGTCAGAAAACTCGTGTCGGTGTGCGGCGCCAGGCCAAACTCGTCCTCGATGGGCCCGTCCTGATGTGGGTAGTGCGTCATGCGGAGCGAGTACTGGCATTCCTTGAACGGGCCATCGAAATACGCCGCCGGCAGGTCGAGGGCGCGGGCATAGAGCCGCACCATCTTCTGCACCAGCCGTTCCAGTGTGTCGCAATAGTCGACGATGGTTTCGCGGAAGCCCGGCAGATTATTGGGCCAGCGATTGGCGCCGCGGAAGCGGCGATCGGCCAGCACGTCGGGATGATCGGCCGGCATCTCGCGCTTGACGAAGAAGGCCTCGTTGAGATTGGGCTTGGTGCCGGTCTGCACGGTCGACGTCCGCAGCGTATTGCCGCGCAGCGGCAGGTAGCCGGTGCTGTTCAGGTCGATCTTGAGTTCGAGCTTCTTGTCGACCGGCTGCTCATGGAAGCGCCTCACCTGGTCGAACACGCCCCGGATCTTTTCCCGCGGCACACCGTGATTGACGATGAAGTAGAAGCCGATCTCGGTCAGCGCAAAGTGCAGTTCCTTGGCTGTGCGGTCGAGCGCGCCTTCCTCGCCGGCGAGGAAAGGGCCGAGGTCGATGATGGGAATGGTCTCGGTGGCCATTTGTACTCCTTACGCGAGGCTCCAAGGAGCAACGATAATGCCAGGGCCGCGTTGTGGTCCAGTGCGCGTGGCACGGGAAGACACATGATCCTCGGATTTCTCGGCCTGGTAACGGCGTCCCTGTTCACCGGTGCGGCCTTTTATGTGAATTTCGCCGAGCAGCCCGCGCGCCTTGCCCTCAACGAGCGCGCTTCGCTCATCCAATGGCAGCGTTCCTACGAGCGGGCGGCCGTGATGCAGGCAAGTCTCGCCATGGCGGGCTTTGTGCTCGGTCTGGCCGCCTGGTGGTGGGAGGGCCGTGACCCGCGCTGGCTGATCGGCGCCTTCCTCCTGCTCGCGCCGTGGCCCTATACGTTGCTCGTCATCAAGCCGGTCAACGCCCAGCTCAAGGCCGCCGATCCTCTCGGCGCCGGGGCGCAGACCCGTGCCCTGATCAAGCGCTGGGGCCGCCTGCACGCCGGCCGCACGGTTCTAGGTGTGCTGGCGACCGCGACCTTTTTCTGCGCCGCGATGGTGCGCTAGATCTCATGGCTGGGGGCGCGCCACTCCAGTGGCGCGATTTTCTCTAAGTGGCGGGCATGACGCGCGACTGGGGTCGTCTGGCGGCCTTGGACTATTTGGCCTAGGCTTTACCGTCCATCCCGCGGGGGAAAACGATGACACGGTCAAGGTTCGCCACGGCAGCGGCGCTGGGCGGTTTCGCCACGGCGTGGGCCGGCTCGGCCGCGGCCAGGACCGCCTTCAGCGCCGACGGCGCCACGAGTTCGTTCCTCACGCTGCTGACCGAGCGGCTGGAATTCACGCTGAATCAGTTGCCCGCGCTGGGCCAGCATTTGGCCAACCTGCCCGACATCGTGGGCGGCCGGACCGCGCTCCTGCTGCTGGGCATCGTGGTGGCCGGCCTGGCCGCGGAATACGTCGCGCGCCTCCTGCTGAGCCGGGCGCGGCTCAGGGGCTTCGACCGCCTGGTCGGCCACTCGCCGCTGCGCGCCTTCGGGCTCGCCGTGCTGCTCGACGTGGTCGCGCTGCTGGCGCTCGTGATCGCTGCCCGCCTCGTGCTTGCCCAGACCGGCGATCCCCAGGGCATCGGCGGCAAGCTCGGCCAGGACGTCTTCCATGCGCTCGTCTACTGGCGGTCGTTCAACCTGCTGTTCCGCGCCTGGCTGAGACCCGGCACGCCGGAGGGCCGTATCGCCCCGGTCGACGATGCCACGGCGCGCGGCCTGCTGGTGGCGCTGAACTTGGTGATCGTCCTGCCGCTGATCGGCCATCACATCGCGCGCGCGCTCTTGACCACGGGCGCCAGCCGCGAAATCACCAGTGCGGCCGTCATCCTCTACGCGCCGCTGATCGCGGTCTGCCTGCTCTGGGTCGTCTGGCACTGGCACAAGGAGATGGCGGCTTGGCTGTCGGCGATGGTGTCGGATCGCAAGATCGGCCGCCAGTTGAAGCTCGACACGGCGCATCGCTGGTGGATGTTCGGCCTCACCTTCTACGGCCTGCTGGGGCTGGCGGCGGTCTATGCCGCGCTGACCGAAAGCAATACCTCCGCGCGCGGCCTGAGCCTCATCGAGTCGGTGCTGATCGCGTTGCTGCTGTTCGAGACGCTGATGCACCGCATCACGCGCCACATCATGTCGGAGCTGCCGATGGCCGGCGACGTGGTGGCCGACTGCCTGCGCCTGGTGGCACGCCTCTATGTCATCATCCTGATCGCCGACGCCCTGATGGTCCGCGTGCTGGGCGCCATGACGCCGGAGGAATGGCTGCCGCACGACCGTGGCGCCAAGCTCGCGGCGGTGAGCGCCGTGGTGATCTACGCCTTCTGGCGGTTCGTGAAGTTTCGCATGGATTCCTATATCGCCTCGAACCCGCTGCCTTCAGCCGACGCCACGGCCGAAGCCGAGGACGACGCCAAGATCGCCGCCTCGCGGCTGCGCACCCTGATGCCGCTGCTGCGCGCCATCGCCGGCTCCGTCATCGTCGTGGTCGGCGGTCTGCTGGTGCTGTCGGAGCTCGGCGTCAACATCACGCCGCTGATCGCCGGCGCCTCGGTGTTCGGCCTGGCGGTGTCGTTCGGCAGCCAGTCGCTGGTGCGCGACATCGTGTCGGGCATGTTCTTCCTGGCCGAGGATTCCTTCCGCATCGGCGAGTATGTCGACTGCAGCAAGGTCAAGGGCACGGTCGAAGGTTTTAGCGTGCGCTCGCTGAAGCTCAGGCACCAGAACGGCCAGCTTCACATCGTGCCGTTCGGCCAGGTCGGCCACATCACCAACTTCAGCCGCGACTGGACGGTGGTGAAGTTCAACCTCGCCTTCGCGCACGGCACCGACGTCGAGCTGCTGCGCAAGACGGTGAAGAAATTGGGCACCGACATGATGGAGGAGCCCACCTTCAAGCCGATCCTGATGCAGCCGCTCAAGATGCAGGGCGTGGTCGATATCAAGGACAACTCGCTGATCGTGCGCTTCAAGTTCATGGCGCGGCCCAAGAATCCCAGCCTGGTCCAGCGCATGGCGATCCGCCGCATGTACGAGAGCTTCCCCGCACTCGGCATCCAGTTCGCCACGCCGAATTATCCGTTTGCCATGGCGGCCCCGCCTGTTGCACCGTCGCCGGCCGTGGCGCCCGTCGCCTCATTGCCGCCGGCCGCGCCGGCAAAGGCCGCCGAATAAAATCGACGTCAGTATCAGAGGAGAAGTCTCATGGAAAAGCGCAAGCTCGGCCATTCCGGCCTCGAATTCGCCCCCATTGCCTTCGGCGGCAACGTGTTCGGCTGGACGGCCGACGAGGCCACCTCGCACAAGCTGCTCGACGCCTTCGTCGATGCCGGCTTCACCTTCGTCGACACCGCCGACGTCTATTCGCGCTGGGCGCCCGGCAACAAGGGCGGCGAATCCGAGACGGTGATCGGCAACTGGCTGAAGAAGGACCCGAAGAAGCGTGACAAGGTGCTGATCGCCACCAAGTGCGGCATGCTACCGGAGTCCGGCGCCCTGTCGCGCGCCCATATCAAGAAATCGGTCGACGAATCGCTGCAGCGACTCAACACCGACCGCATCGACCTCTTCCAGTCGCACAAGGACGACCGGGCCACGCCGCAGGAGGAGACGCTCTCGACCTACGGCGAGCTGATCAAGGCGGGCAAGCTGCGCGCGATCGGCGCCTCCAACTTCGAAGCGGCGCGGCTGGCCGAGGCCGCCAAGATTGCCAAGGACAAGGGCCTGCCGCGCTACGAGAGCCTGCAGCCGCACTACAATCTCATGGAGCGCGGCCTGTTCGAGGGCGAACTCGAGAACGAGTGCCTGAAGGAGGGGATCGGCGTGATCCCGTACTATTCGCTGGCCAGTGGCTTTCTGAGCGGCAAGTACCGGTCGGAGGCCGACCTCGGCAAGAGCAAGCGCGGCGGCGGCCTGAAGAAGTACCTGAACGACAAGGGCTTCGGCATCCTGAAGGCACTCGATGCGGCGGCCAAGAAGCACAATGCCAGCGACACGCAGGTGGCGCTCGCCTGGCTGATGCAGCGCAAGTCGATCACCGCGCCGATCGTGAGCGCCACCAGCCTCGACCAGCTCAAGGACCTGATCGCCTCACCCGGCATCAAGCTAGACGCTGAATCGGTCGCCGCCATCGACAAGGCCAGCGCGCCGGCGTGAACCGCCGGGGGCGCGCCACCCCAGTGGCGCGTCTTCGCTCGCAACACAAGAAATGACGCGCCACTGGAGTGGCGCGCCCCCAGCAAAGAACAATCGATGCTCGTTTTCCGCCAGCTCTTCGACCCGACCTCTTCGACCTACACCTACCTGTTGGGTTGCTCGGCCTCGGGCGAAGCGGTGCTGATCGATCCGGTGTTCGAGCAGGCGCGGCGCGACGCCGCCCTGATCACCGAGTTGGGCTTGAAACTGCAGTGGACACTCGAGACCCACGTCCATGCCGATCACGTGACCGGCGCGTGGCTGCTGAAGCAGAAGCTCGGCAGCGGCATCGCGCTGGCGGCGGCATCGGGCGCGTTGGGCGCCGATCGGCTTCTGGCCGATGGCGACCGCCTGGCTTTCGGGCGGCGTTCGCTGGAGGTGCGGGCGACGCCCGGCCATACCAACGGCTGCGTCACCTACGTGCTCGATGACGAGAGCATGGCCTTCACCGGCGACTGTATCCTGATCCGCGGCTCAGGCCGCACCGACTTCCAGCAAGGTGATCCGCGCGCGCTCTATCGCTCGGTGCGCTCGCGCATCTTCTCGCTGCCCGAAACCTGCCTGCTCTATCCGGCGCACGACTATCGCGGCCTCACCGCCACCAGCGTCGCCGAGGAGAAGAAGTTCAATCCACGGCTCGGTGGCGAGGTCGGCGAGGGCGACTATGTCGGCTACATGAAGAACCTCGACCTACCGCATCCGAAGAAGATCGACGAGGCGGTGCCGGCCAACCTGCGCTGCGGCCAACCTGGTAATGATGCCGGCGTGCCGCCAGGAACGATGGAAGATCCGTGCTGGGCGCCTCTGCGCTTCACCTTCGGCGGCGTGTGGGAAGTCGAGCCGCACTGGCTGGAGGAGAACCTCGCCAAGGTACGCGTGCTCGACGTGCGGGAGCCCAACGAATTCAGCGGCCCGCTGGGCCACATCCGCGGCGCCACCTTGGTGCCGCTGGGCGATCTTGCCGCCCGCGCCAGCGAGCTGCCCAAGGACAAGCCGATCGTCGCGGTGTGCCGCGCCGGCAGCCGTTCGGCGCACGCCACGGCGATCCTGCAGAAGGCGGGTTTCGCCGAAATCGCCAACCTGCCCGGCGGCATGCTGCGCTGGCGCGCCGAGGGCCGCGGCGTCGAGGGCGGGGCGCTCTAGAAGCCGTAAAGGCGGGCCGGCGTATCGACGAGGATTTTCTGCCGCGTCGCCGCATCGGGCACCAATTCCTCCAACAATTGCAGCGTCTTCGGATAGGTCGTGACGCGATCGAGATCGGTGTCGGTATGCGGCCAGTCGCTGCCCCACATCAGGTGGTCGGGCCCGAAGGCGGCGAGCAGCAGTGGCCCCGCCGGACGCGCCCGCTCGAGCCCCACCCGGTAGGCGCCGCTCAGCACGACCCAGATCCGGCCAGTGCTGGCCTTCTGGAGGAGCAGCTCGAAGCCCGGATCGCGCAACGGGCCGAGCTTGCGGTCGAACATGCCGAAATGCGGGATCACCAGCTTGTGGCCGCCATCGAGCAGCATGGGCAGCATGTCGGGCAGCCGTTTGCTCTCGACATAGAGATGGATCGGCCAGTCGCGCTTGAGTGCCTCGGCCAGCATGTCGCGATAGGCCGACCATTGCGGCGTCGGCAGGCCGAAGATCGGGAAGCGCAGGCCTTTGACGCCGATGCGCGCCATCTCTTCCCAGTCGGCGGCGCTGGTCTCGACCGAGGGCGAGATCCACGGCACGCCGCGCAAGCGCCCGGGCTCGGCCTTCAGGGCACTGAACAGGTAGGAATTATCGTAGCCCAGGAACGACGGCTGCAGGATCACCGCGCGACCGACGCCGTTCTTCTCGGCGAGCGCCAGCAGGGTCTGCCACGAGGCATCGTAGTCCGGCGAATAACGCGCATCGACGGCGGGCTTCAGCCCGCGCACGAAGACGTGGGTGTGGGCGTCGATCCAGGCGGGATCGGCTGCTCGTGCGGTCGAGGCGACGGCCACCGACGATGCGATCAACACCCGGCGAGACAGCATGGAGCGAAGGCTACTTCTTCTCGGTGTTCCAGAACGCCCTGACGGTCAGGACAGCGTCAAGTGGACCGCGGGCGTCCCGCCCGCTTCAGGATCATAAGCGGGCGGGACGCCGCAGGCGCATGGAATGCGCCGAGTCCGGATAGAGTCACCAACGTGCCGTGGCGCGCGCACCCGGCGCGATGTCGGCCTCGGCCGGCGTCTGCACCTTGGCCATGTGCTCGTAGCGCTGGGCGGCGAACCACAGCGCATAGTCGCCGAACTTGATCGGCGGATATTTGGCCGGCCGCTCGGCGGACTGGCATGTCGGCAGGCAGTCGATCATCGTGTCGTGGTTGGGATCGAAGAAGAACGGCACAGCGTAGCGCAGCTGGCCGGAGACGTTGCGCACGCGATGCGGCGTCGACAGGAAGCGCTCGTTGGTCCAGCGATGCAGGATGTCGCCGCCGTTGACCACGAATGCGTCGTCGAGGCCCGGCGCGTCCATCCAGCGCCCGTCGGGCAGCAGGATCGACAGGCCCTGGACCTTGTTGGGCGGCAGCAACGTCATGAATCCGGAATCGGTGTGCGGCACCAGGCTGGCGAGCGTGTCGTCGGCGCCGTCGATCACGGGATAGCGCGACATGCGCAGGATCATGTGCGGCTCGGCGAAGCAGGCGTCGAAGAAGGTCTCGGGCAGGAAGAGCGCCAGCGCATAGAGGCGCACCAGCTTTTTGCACAGCGCTTCGAGTGTGCCCATGTAGCCCAGCATGTTGGCGCGAAAGCCCGGCAGGTCGCTCTCGCTCGGCCACTTGTTCATGGCATGGAAGCGGCGGTTGGCGAGCACGTCGGGATCGTCTGCGCGGCGCTCGCGGCGCAGGAAGTAGGCCTCGTTCTGGCTGGGCTTCTTGCCCTGCGCGGCGGCATTGGGCGGCGGCTTCAGGGCAATCGGCATGTAGCCGATATTGTGCTCGTCGACCTTGACGGCGAGTTTCTGCTCGATTGGCTGAGCGTGGAAGCGCGCCGCTTCGGCATAGGCCAGGTCGATCAGCGGCTGAGGCACGCCGTGGCCAGCCAGATAGTAGAAGCCGACATGCTCGAAGGCGAAGCGCAGCTCGGCGGCGGCGCGCTGGGCGGCGCCCGGCTCGCCCGCCAGATAACCCGAAACATCAATCAGCGGAATCTCGCCGCCGATCATGGTCGGCGGCACGGGCGCGGCGGTTGCTCGACTCGTCTGCGGCTGCATCCCTCGATCCTCTTCGCGTGACGGCGCACGCTATCACGCGCTGTCGTGAGCTGCTAGCGTGGCGCCGTGAGCGAGGCTGCGGCGACATTCTGGAACCAGCGCTACCGCGACCACAGCGCCGCGTGCTCGAAAATCGGCTACGGCTGCGACCTGGTGGCACTCGCCCGTCGTGGCCTTGCCATGACCGGCATCGACCCGTCCGAGGAAGGCCAGCACATGGCCGAAGCGCGGCTGGCGGCGCTGGGCGTCAAGTCGGTCACCTTGCTGAGGGCGGATTTCACGGAAGCCCAGCTTCCCGAGTCCGGATACGATGCCATGTTGAGCCATCGCACCCTGCACCTGATGACCGAGCCGGGGGCGGCCGGCCGGTTCGCCGGCAGGCTGGCGGCCGTGGCCAGGCCGGGCGCCGTCGTGTGCATCGGCACGCGCGATCTGCGCGACCTCGATCCCGCGCGCATGAACAGCCATCACCACGGCGACGATGTCTACGAATACAGCGACCGGCCGGGTCATGTGATCAGCTATTGGGACGACGACCGCTTCCACAAGACCTTCGCCGCGGATTTCGACATCGTGGCGCTCGAGCAGGCCTCGGAGCTCGAAGCGTCGGACAATCCCGTGCCGTGCTACCTCACGATCATGGTGGCGCGGCGGAGGCCAGCGGGCGAGGCACCTCCCGGAACGTCAGGACGGAAGCGAAGGAGATCACCGCCGCGCCCATGATCATGAAAGCGGGACTGAGATCGTCGGCCGTGCGATGGACCAGCCAGGTCGCAACCAGAGGCGTTGTTCCGCCGACGATGCCGAAGGTCGCGTTGAAGCCGAGCGCGATCGTCGTGCAGCGCGCGGCAGGCGGGGTCGCTTCGACCATGAAGGCGGGCTGGATGCCGAGCGGCGGGCCGACCAGCAGCACCATGCCGAGCTGGCCCGCCACGACCAGCGTCAGGTGCAGCATCAGCTGGAACAGCGGAACTGCGGCCACGAAGCCCAGCGCGATCGCTCCGAGCAGCAGCCCCTTGCGGCCCACGCGGTCGCTCAGCCAACCCGCGGCCAGCATGACCGGCAGCAGCAGGACCATGGCGAGCGTGTTGATGCCGAGTGCATGCGCCGGGGCGATGCCGTCGACGGTCTGCAGCCAGCTCGCGACATAGAGGAACACCAAGTAGAAGCTGACGGAGTTGAACACCGCGAAGCCGGCCAGCTTGGCCACCAGCGGCCCTTGGTGGCGCAGCGTTTCGGCGAGCGGGGAACGCGACGACGGGGTGGCGGGCGGCCGGGGCGTCTCCTCGACACTGCGCCGCAGGAAGAACCCCGCCAGGCCGACGAACAGGCCGAGCACGAAGGGAACGCGCCAGCCCCAGCTCGCCAGCGCATCGGGCGACAGCAGGGCGGAGAAGACCGCGCCGGTCGCCGAGCCCAGCAGCATCCCGACCGTGACCGCGCACGAGGCGATGGCGCCCGCCACGCCGCGCCGTCCGGGTGCTGCCTGTTCGGCCAGGAAGATGAAGGCGGTGGTGCATTCGCCGCCGACTGACAGGCCCTGGATCATGCGCAAAAGCGTGAGCAGGACCGGCGCGGCCAGCCCCAGCGTTGCGAAGCCCGGCAGGATGCCGACCAGGAAGGTCGGCAGCGCCATCGCCACGACGGAGAAGGTGAGGGCCGCGGTGCGGCCGCGGCGATCGCCGATATGGCCGACCAGGATGCCGCCCAGCGGCCGCATCAGGTAGCCGGCGGCGAACACGCCGAAAGCCGCCAGCACCTGCGTCACCGGTTCTTCCTGCGGAAAGAAGGTGCGGCCGATCGCGACGGCGAAAAAGCCGTAGATCGAGAAGTCATACCATTCGAGCACGTTGCCGATGGCGCCGGCGGCCATGACGCGCCGTCTGCTGGGAGGAGACATCGGCTGCGACTATGGCAGATGATGCGCCTTGCGTCGCATGCTGGTCTATAGTCCGGTCAACACATGGACATTTCGTTCGGAGGAAACCGCATGGCATCGCCGCTTTTCGACCTTTCAGGCAAGGTCGCCGTCGTCACCGGCTCGAGCAAGGGCATCGGCAAGTCGATCGCGATGCATCTTGCGCTGCAGGGCGCCAGGGTCGTGGTGTCGAGCCGCAAGCAGCCTGCCTGCGAGGAGGCCGCCGCCGAGATCAGGAAGGCGGGCGGCGAGGCGATCGTCATCCCGTGCAACATCTCCGACAAGGCGCAGTGCGTGAAGCTGATCGCCGAGACCAAGGCTCAGCTCGGGCCGGTCGACGTGCTGGTCTGCAACGCGGCGACCAACCCCTATTACGGGCCGACCGAGAAGATGCCCGACGAAGTGTTCATGAAGATCATGCAGAACAACATCCTGTCGAACATCTGGCTGATCACCAATTGCCTGCCCGACATGCGCGCCAAGAAGGACGGCTCGATCATCATCGTCTCGTCGATCGGCGGTGTGCGCGGTACGCCGGTGATCGGCGCCTACGGCATCTCCAAGGCGGCCGACATGCAGCTCACGCGCAACCTCGCGACCGAGCTGGGGCCGGACAATATCCGCATCAACACCATCGCGCCCGGCCTGGTGCGGACCGACTTCGCCAAGGCGTTGTGGGACAATCCCGAGTATCTCAACAAGCGGCTGCAGACGGCGCCGCTCCGCCGCATCGGCGAGCCTGACGATATCGGCGGCATCGCCGTCATGCTGGCGGGCAAGGCCGGCGCCTTCATCACCGGCCAGACCATCATCGCCGATGCGGGCGTCACGATCGGAAGCTGAGACCTCGCCGCGAGCGGCATGACCATCCGCGTTTCCATGCGCAAAGCTTTCTCGGGGAGCGGACAGGTTAATCGCGATTCTACACGCCATTGATTGGCTGACGGCCCCGCGGCCCTGATGCTACCACGAGCCGAACACGAACAAGACATACTGTTGCCTTGGTGGGACCGCACAATCCACCT